>Ga0079305_1001393_pt1 | contig 32556 bp, 24 predicted proteins | sample LMS_cellobiose_e_FD_79183 | JGI IMG/M metagenome (GOLD analysis project Ga0079305, IMG submission 79183) | Rumen-fistulated moose microbial communities from Alaska, USA - LMS_cellobiose_enrichment | ecosystem: Host-associated > Mammals > Digestive system > Stomach > Rumen fluid ... | reverse complement strand
CTGGCCGGAGGCACGGCGGGCGAAACGCCATCCGGGCTGGACCGCCGGGTGCTGCAATCCGGGCTGCCGGTGCTGGCGCTGGGCGATATGGCCGCGGTGCTGCTGGAAGAGATGGGCGGCGAAGCGGGCGGCATCGCCTCTCCCGCCGGGATGGCGCGGCTTTCCTGCCGGGAGGACACGATTTTTTCCTGCCTGGACGGCGCCGAACGCATGCTGCCCGCCCTGCGCGCTTTCCGCCTGCCCCCCTGCGCCGCGCCGCTGTGCACGGTGGAGGATATCCCCGCGGCCTTCGGCTGTGAGGAAAAGCGCCTGTACGGCGCGCAGTTCGAGGTGGAAACGGTGGACCCGGAAGGGGCGCTGCTGCTGCGGGATTTTGCGCTGAACGTGTGCGGCTGCACCACCTGGTGGGATGACGACGCCTTTGCCGTCCGGGCCGTGGAGGAAATCCGCCGGGTGGTGGGCAGCGGCCGGGCCGCCTGCGCCATGACCGGCGGGCTGGACAGCGGCGTCAGCGCCCTGCTGGCCTTCAAGGCCCTGGGCAAAAACCTGAAATGCCTGTTTGTGGATACCGGGCTGCTGCGGGAGAATGAAGGAGAAGACTTCATTTCCTTCTACCGGGACGAAATCGGCATGGACATCACCTGCGTTCGGGCGGGCAGCCGGTTTGTGGACGCGCTGCGCGGCGTCATCGAGCCCGGGGAAAAGCGCCGGGTGATCGGCGAAACGCTGCAGCAGGTCCTCAACGAGGAAAATGGCTATCTGGGCCAGTATGATACGCTCATCCGGGGCACCAGCTATAACGACATCATGTTCTGCGCCGGGGAAAAGCGCCCTTCCCTGGACGGCGGATTGCCGGTGATCGAGCCGGTCAGGGAGCTGTTCAAGGATGAAATCCGCCGGGTAGGGGATTTTCTGGGCATCCCGGGCGATCTGATGAGCCGCCAGCCTTTCCCGGGCAGCGGGCTTGCGCTGCGCATCCTGGGCGAAGTGACAGATGAGCGGCTGTCCGTTTTGCGCCGGGCGGACGCCATTTTCCGCGGCGAGGTGCAGCGGGGCGGCATGGCCAAGCGGCTGTGGCAGTTTTTCGCCGTTCTGTGCCCCATGCCGGAGGAAGCGGATAAGATGGTGGTCTGCCTGCGCGCCGTGCATGCCAGCGAACAGAGCCTGGCCTACGCCGCGCGGCTGTCCTACGATGTGATGGAGGCCGCCACGGAGCGCATCCTCCGGGAACTGCCCCAGGTGCGCCGGGTGGTGTACGATCTGACGCCCAGCACCCATTACGCCGGCATTGAATGGCAATGATACTTTTGAAAAAAGATAGGGGAATCGTATGCGGCTGACCCATCCACAATCGCCCTTTCAGGGCGTGGCGCCGGAAAACGTGTTTTTCGTGGCAAACGACCAGCAGGTGCAATTGGGCACAGGCTATGTGATGCAGTTTTTCCAGGGGGAAATGTATCCCGAGCGGCCCAGCCATTTCTTCCTCCAGATCGACTGCCAGCCCTCCGCCCGGGCGCTGATGTTCGGGGCGCTGCTGGCCCGGGCGGAGCAATTGCGCGCCCAGACCCCCAATCTGCCCGCGCGGCTGTATGCCCAGGTGCCGCCGGAAAACCTGGAATTGCTCCGGTTTTATGAAAACTGTGGACTGAAAAACGACGACGGGGAGGATATGTACCGCTTCCTGCCCCCGGCGGGCGTGCCCCAGGCGCCCATGGGCATGACCTTTGCTTCCGTGCCCCTGGCGGATGAAAATTCCCAAAACGCGTTTTTGAACCGCATCAACGCCCAGCGCATCCAGCCCATTACCCGGGATTACCTGCAGTTGTGGCAGCAGCAGCAGCACTTTATGGCCCTGGGCTTTTACCGGGGAAACCAGCCCGTGTGCGAAACCATCCTCACCGGCACGGGCAGCAACGCGACGCTGCTGATGATCTACACCCACAGCGAATTCCGCCGTCAGGGCATGGCCAAGCAGCTGATCGGCGCAGCTTCGGCGCTGCTGCGGCAGCGGGGTGTCACCATGATGTACACCCACGTGTTCCGCCGCAACGTACCCCAGCAGGGCCTGATGCGCCGCCTGGGGGGCACCTTCGTGCGCACGGTGACGGCGCTGCCGGGGCTGGACCTGTAAAGGATTGCTTGGCGGGGCTTCCCGGAAAGGCTGTTTTTCATTTTTTGCAAGAAAATGGCTTTTTGAACCGTTTTATTTTATGAAACGGTTTCTTTTTTACGAGCATGAAGGAGAGGATACACATGACCAAACGGCTGATGATTCTATTTTTGATGACGGCGCTGCTGACCGCACGGATGCTTCCCGCAGGGGCGGAGGTGATCCCCGCGTCCGGCGCGGGGCAGATCGGGGCTGAGGCGGTGGTGCTGTGCCAAAGCCTGACGGTGCGGGAAAGCCAAAGCACCACCGCCCGGGCGGTGCGCACCCTGCGGGCGGGGGACAGATTCGCCACCCAGGGCTGCAGCGACGGCTGGCTGGACTGCTTCCTTTCGGAAACCGGGGGCCGCACCGGCTGGGTGAAGGCGGATTACGTGGCCGTGGACCCCGCCTGGTACAAAACCGACGCGGCCACCGCCGTGCGGGCATGGAACGACGAAGGCGCCTACCAGGTGGCGCTGCTGGACCGGGGCGAAACCTTCCCCATCCTGAAAACGGAGGGGGAATGGATCCTGATCGGCCTGCGGGGCGCGGCGGGATGGATCCACGACGCCCAGGGCGCAGCCCAGGCCCGGGACGCGGCCTTCTATCCCGCCAGCCTGGCCTATATCACGCGGGCGGATTTGACCGCCCCGGACGGCACCAGCCATTCACTCACCGACCCTGCCGCGCTTTCGCAGCTGAGCGATCTTATGTTTCACAGCCACATGAGCTTCCCCTCCAAATGCCCCTTTGATGCGAAGCTGACGTTGACCCTGGCCAGCGGCGGCACCGTCACCTTGGACATGGCCACCGACAGCTGCCACGCTTTTCGCACGGCCAGCGGCGTGTATTACGAGTACGGCGACAACATCCCCCGGGACCCCCAGGAGGACAGCTCCGCCGGCATCGGGGAAGCCTTCTGGGCGCTGTTCGGATTGAAAAGTGAAGACTTCTACAAATAAAAAAGCCTCCCCTTGGAAGGGAAGCTCCGCCGCAAGGCAGTGGACCTGCGCCGCTGCACGGTCAGCCTTCCCCTTCAGGGGGAAGACTCAGTGCATCGACAAAGTCGATGCTCTGCCATCGAAAGCCAGCAAGCAGGCTTTCGATGGAAACATCAATTTCCTGTAATATGAGCAATTCCGGGCAATTTTGCCCGGAATTGCTCATATTTTCAAACGCCCCGCGCTACTCCGCTTTGCGGAAGCGCGGGTTTCGGGCGGCGATTAAAAATCGCCCGCCCTCAGTCTGCCTTTGGCAGACGCTAAGGCCGGAAATTGATAGCGGAAGCGGTCTAAAGACCGCTCCGAAGCTGCCTCGTATGAGGCAGCGAAGGTCAGCCAAGCCATGCAGAGAAGAAGCGCGCCCCCTCGGCGAAGGGGCGCGCGGACAATCACGCCTGGCGGCCGATGGTGGCCTTGATGCGGCGCACGCCGGCGGAGGAGGATTCCTCCTTCTGGATTTTGAAGGATACCAGATCGCCGGTGTTGGAGGCGTGGGGGCCGCCGCAGATTTCCTTGGAATATCGGCCCATGGTGTACACCTTCACGCGCTCGCCGTACTTGCTTTCAAACAGGCCCATGGCGCCCTGGGCCTTGGCCTCCGCCACGGTCATTTCCTCCATGGTGACGGGCACCTTGGCGTCGATGGCCGCGTTCACCAGCCGCTCCACTTCGCTGAGCTCTTCGGATGTCATTTTCCGGCCGAAGGTGAAGTCAAAGCGCAGGCGTTCGGCGGTGATATTGCTGCCCTTCTGGTGCACCTCATCGCCCAGCACCTTCCGCAGCGCGGCCTGGAGCAGGTGGGTGGCGGTATGCAGGCAGGCGGTCTGCTCGCTGGCGTCGGCCAAGCCGCCCTTGAACCGCTGCTCGGCCCCGGCGTGGCTGGTTTCCTGATGCTGGCGGAACCGCTGGGCAAAGTCCTGATCGTCCACGGTCAGGCCCTTTTCGGCGGCCAGCTCCTTGGTCATTTCGATGGGGAAGCCGTAGGTATCGTAGAGCTTGAAGGCGCTGCGGCCGTCCAGCACGGTGAGGGTGGCAAGCCGGGCGTTGATTTGGTCCTTCAGCGCATCCGGATCGCCCCGCTGGGCCGCCTCGATGATGGGCAGCATATCCGGCGAAGGCCGCAGTTTTTTCGTTTGCGCATGCCCCTGAGCGCAGGCCACGGGGTCGGCGTCGGAGAGGATGCCCTCCAGCAGCGCCCGGGTGCTGACGATGTTATTGTACACCTTGTCAAATTCCTTTTCGCCCTGGCGCAGCGTCCGGGCAAAACGGTCCTCCTCCAGCTTCAGCTGCTCCAGCACGAAGGCAGAATTTTCCTGCAGTTCGGGATAGACCTCGCTGTACTGGTCAATGATGACCCGGGCGATTTCGCCGGTAAAGCCCGCTTCCATGCCAAGCTGCATGGCATAGCGCACGGCCCGGCGGATCAGGCGGCGCAGGATATAGCCCTGGTCCACGTTGGAGGGGGACACGCCCCGGGGGTCGCCCAGGATGAAGGTGGCGGTGCGCATGTGATCGGCAATGATGCGGAAGGCCCGGGTGGTCTCCTCATCCGCGTCGTATGCCTTGCCGGAAAGCTCCGCGATTTTTTGCAGGATGCGCCCGAAAATGTCGGTTTCGTAAACGCTCTTTTTGCCCGTCAGCACGCAGACGGTGCGCTCCAGCCCCATGCCGGTATCCACGTTCTTTTGTTCCAGGGGAATGAAGCTGCCGTCGGGCTGCTTGTTATACTGCATGAATACGTCGTTCCAGATTTCCAGATACGCGCCGCACTTGCAGGCCGGGGAGCAGTCGGGGCCGCAGGGCTGCTTCACGATCATAAACATTTCGGTGTCCGGGCCGCAGGGGCCGGTGACGCCGGCGGGACCCCACCAGTTATGCTCCTTGGGCAGGAAGAAGAGATGATCGTCCCGGACGCCGCAGGCGCGCCACAAATCGGCGGCCTCATCATCCCGGGGGCAGTCGCCATCCCCTTCAAAAACGGTGAAGGCCAGCTTATCCTTGTCGATGCCCAGCCATTCTTCGCCGGTGAGGAATTCCCAGCTCCAGGGGATCATTTCCTTCTTGAAATAATCCCCCAGGCTCCAGTTGCCCAGCATTTCAAAGAAGGTCAGGTGGCTCATGTCCCCCACGTCGTCGATATCGCCGGTGCGGATGCACTTCTGCACGTCGGTGAGCCGGCGGCCGGCGGGGTGCTTCTGCCCCAGCAGATAGGGCACCAGGGGATGCATGCCGGCGGTGGTGAAAAGCACGGTGGGGTCGTTTTCCGGAATGACGGAGGCGGAGGGGATCACCGCGTGGTCCTTTTCCTGAAAAAACTTCAGCCACAGGGAACGCAGTTCATTGGCAGTCAAGGCTTTCATGGGGGTTCAGTCTCCTTTTCAGAAAAATAATAGTGTGCCTGCTTTCGCTTTGAAGACGAACAGACACACCCGATTCGCGGTACCACTTCAATTGACGCATTTCGCGTCCACCTCATAGGCTGATAACGGGAGCCCCCGATCCGCCATACTTGCGCCTCGCGTTCCGGCGGGTGGCTCGGCAGCGGCCCTTCTCCTTTCCCGTGCCGGGCTTGCACCGCCCCCGGCTCGCTGATCGGCTGAATCAGAGAATTTTTCTGCCTCATTGCCTTATGAAATTTCCACGTCAGTATACCGCGAATGCGCCCGCCTGTCAAGGCGAAAAGTCTTTTCAAGCGGCGTTTTTCCTGTTATAATGGTTTTGACAGGCGGAAAGAAAACGGGCCGCCGCATCGTTATCATCAACGGAGGGAACGCTATGCAGGCCATGGAAGCGGCAAAAGCCCTGGGCCAGGCCATCCAGGAAAGCCCGGAATACCGGGAGTATGCCCAATTGAAGGAAGAAATTGCCCAGGACGCGGGCATTCAGGCGCTGGTAGAGGAGTACAAGCGCCTGCAGACGGCCATGCAGATGCGCATCCTCGCCGGCCAGGGCATGGAAGGGGAGGACGCCCAGCGGTTCCAGTCCCTGAACGTGCTTTTGTTCTCCGATCCGCGCACGTCGGGCTATCTTCTTTCCGAAATGCGGATGCAGAAAATGCTGGCCGAAATTTTTGAAACGCTCACCCGGGCCGCGGGAATGGATATCCCCCTGCCCGTGTGAAACAGGAGGGCCCTTTGAGAAAGTATCAGCAGGAACAACAGGATTATACGCCGGAAAAAGTACATCAGGAGCGGGAGTACGGGCTGTTCTGGTACAGCTGGCTGTGGTCGGCGCTGCGGCCCGTGCTGCTGGCGCTGTGCGTATTCCTGGTGGTGGCCGGGGTGGTGATGGGCGGCTGGAACTGGATAAACCGCCATTTTCTTTCGCCCATGGACCCCAAGGACGCCACGCCTTATTCCTTCACCGTCGCCTCCGGCAGCAGCCTGACCCGGGTGGCCAACAACCTGGAGGAGGCGGGATTGATCCATAACCGGACGGTGTTCAAATACGCCGCCGATTTTCTGGGCTACGGCCAGAAGATCCAAGCCGGGGATTATACCGTGCGCCGGGACATGAGCATGCAGCAGATCCTGGAATTGCTCACCACCGGCGACGGCAACCCCATCACCCGGAACATCACCATCATCCCCGGCTGGACGATCAGGGATATCGCCCAATACTTAAAAGAACAGGGCGCCATTCAGGACGAAAGCGCATTCATTTCCCTGTGCCAGTCGGGCCGGGATTTTTCCGCGTATTATTACGTGGCCGACGTGCTTTCCTCTCCCAGCGCCGGGCAGCGGCTGTATATGCTGGAGGGCTATCTGGCCCCGGATACGTATGAAATCTATACCAGCGCCACGGCGGAGGAAATCATCCGCAAGCTCCTGTCCCAAACCGAGGCGGTGTTCAAGGAGGAATACCATGACCGGGCGGAGGCGCTGGGGCTGAGCATGGACCAGGCCATCACCCTGGCCAGCCTCATCGAAAAGGAAGCGCAGAACCCGGACTTTGCCAGGGTCTCCGCCGTGTTCCATAATCGTCTGAGACAGAACATGACCCTGGGCAGCGACGTGACCGTCAAATACGTCACCGGCATCAAGCGCATGTCCCTGTCCGGCAGCGATCTGCAGGTAAATTCCCCGTATAATACGTACGTCAACCGCGGCCTGCCCCCCGGCCCCATCTGTTCCCCCTCCGCGGCGGCCATCCGGGCGGCGCTGTATCCTGACGAGCAGTTCATGGCGGAGGGCTATCTTTACTTCTGCGCCAAGGGCCCCGACACGGGTGAACTGCACTTCAGCCGCACCCTGGAGGAGCATGAATTGGCCGTCAGCATCTACGCGCCCCTGTGGCAGGCCTACGACAAGGAACAAGGGTTTTAACCGCGTGAGCAAAGCAATCACGATCTTCCTGAATCACCGCGCTCTGCTGTTCCGCCGTGCCGGCGGGCTCTTCCTGCAAGCGGAAATATTCAATAATGCCATCCCGGATAGCCTGGGCCACCTGCTGCTGATACGCCTGTGTCAGCAGCAGTTTTTCTTCCTCCGGATTGCTGATGAAGCCGCACTCCACCAGCGCCGATGGCACGTCCAGCGACAGTATGAAATAATCCCCCGCCATGGCTGCCCGCTCCCGTTTGGGGGCCAGCGTCCGAACCAGGCTCTCCTGCAGCGCCCCGGCCAGCAATCGGCCCTGCGCCTGTCCCGCCCGGTAGAATACCTGGGGGCCGGATTCCTTTCGGGCGCGGTATTCGTTCATGTGGATGCTGACCACCATCTCCGCCCCGAACTGCCGGGCCAGGTCCAGCCGGGCGGTCAGGTCCTGCCGCTTGTTTTCGCTGTACTGCATATCCTTTTCCCGGGTCATAATCACCCGGGCGCCCTCCGCCTCCATGAGCTTTTTTGCCGCCGACGCCACCTGCAGGTTGATTTCCTTTTCCCATACCCCCGAATCCCGGGCCCGGGCGCCGCCGTCCGTGCCGCCGTGGCCCGCGTCCAGCAGGATCGTGCGCCCCGCCAGCTTCCCTTCCCCCTGCGGTCCCGCCGGCCGGGCCGGCACCGCGGGCCGCGCGGGCCGGGGCGCCGCGGCCAGCAGCAACAGCAGCACGCACACCCCCGCAAGCCCCGGCAAAGCCGCCCGCCGCAATCTCCGCTTCATGCCACCGCCTCCCGTTTTCCCAAATTATGCGCCGGGCGCGGCGGCGTATGCTGTCAAGTCAAAAATTTCTGAACTTTTTTCCCGGTCCCCTTCCCGGGAATTATCCACATCCCCATTTTCTTCCTATGCGCTTCCTTATGCAGTATATTCACCCGCCGATCGACGAAAAACGGCCTGCTTCCTGCGCGGTTCCGTGCATATACGGTATATAGCTGTCGAATTTATGCGGTTTTTCTGAATGCGTCCTTTTCCCCACTATCCACAGAGTTATCCCCACTTTTCCCCGTCAAAAGCCCCGGTTTTGCTGGATTTTGCCCCATTTGTGTGGATAACTTTTCCCGGAACGCCAAGTTATCCACAATCCGGGGCGCCTTTTGCCCCGTTCTTTTCCACAGGCTTATCCCACGCTTTTCCCCTCCCCGCGGGTTTGAAAAAAATAAGCATAATTTAACAAATCCGCAACAATCCAGCGCCCGGCGGCAAAAAATGCGCGCTGCCGCCCCGTCCGCGGCGGCGCATGGAAGAAAGCGGGCGGATGAATCGTTTTCATAGCGGAACGGGGATAGCAATTCGCCGCCGTCTGTGCTATAATCAGAGGGGACGGAACCCTGCCCCAGACCGATTGTTTTTTCCGGAGGTGCCCGTGAAGTATTTGCGACGGCTGATCTGGTATGCCGGCACCCGGCTGCTGGCGCTTTTGTGCGTGCTGGGGTTGATGACCACCGCCTTTTATTTCTCCATGAACGCCACCAATATTTATATCATCATCAAGGACGGCATGGCCAAGCGCGCCCAGGTGATTATGATGGGCGCGGACGAAAGCCTGTCCCCCTTCTTTTCCGGCACGTACCTGGACCGGGATCAGCAATTGCTGGAGGCCAAAAACGGCCAGTCCGATTATCAGAATTATTACAGCATCACCGGCTTTGACCACCGCATCAGCCTGGATTCCTTCTGGTGCTGGCCCTGGGAGGATACCGCCCGCGCCACCGTCACCGAACGCATCCCCGCCATTGACGGAAAGATCAAGTCCTCCGCCCGGGAAGCGGCGGCCGCCGCGGGGCTGGGCGCCGCGCCCAAATGGCAGAGCGTCCAATACAACGTGCTGCTCAGCCGGGAAAACGGCCAGTGGCACATCCGAAACCTTACCGTAGCAAAAATCATCAACGAAGAATAGAGGAAGCCGATTTGAAACCCATCCTTGCGCTGGCGCCCATGGCGGGGATCACGGATCAGGTGTTCCGCCGCCTTTGCTTTGAATGCGGCTGCACCGCCGCCACCACCGAAATGGTCAGCGCCCAGGGCTTTCTGACCGCGCCTCGGGACCGGGCCGCCTACCGCTTCCTGCTGGACCGGTTTCCCCAGGAGGGGCTTCTTTCCGTGCAGATTTTCGGCAGCGAGCCCGCTTTTATGGCCCGGGCCGCGGCCCAGTTGGAGGAAATGGGCCGCTTCACCGGCGTTGATATCAACATGGGCTGCCCCGCCCAGAAGGTGGTGGGCGGGCAAAGCGGCTGCGCCCTGATGAAGGACCCCGCCCTGGCCGCAAAAATCGTGGAAAGCGTAAAAAAGGCCACGGCCCTGCCCGTAACGGTAAAAATGCGGCTGGGCTGGGATGGCAATAACGCCGTTCCCTTCGCCCGGGCGCTGGAGGATGCCGGCGCAGATGGGCTCACCGTCCACGGCCGCACCCGCATGCAGCAGTATGCCGGGAAAGCGGATTGGCGCGCCATCGGGGAGGTGAAGGCGGCCGTTTCCATTCCCGTCATTGCCAACGGCGACGTAACGGGCGGGGAAAGCGCCCGCCGCTGTCTGGAGGAAACGGGCTGCGACGGCGTGGCCATCGGCCGGGGCGCCCTGGGGAATCCCTGGATATTCGCGGAGATTCAGGCGTTCCTCTCCGGAGTGCCCTACGAAAAGCCGCCCTTCTCCCAGGTGGTTGATACCGCGCTGCGCCAGGCCCGGGAAATGGCGGCGTGGAAGGGGGAAAAAAGCGCGCTGCTGGAAATGCGCAAGCATTTTTCCTGGTACACCTTTGGCCGCCGGGGCGCAGCCCGGGTGCGCACGGAAATCAACCGGGCCCAGACCTTCGACGAGGTGGAGGCGCTGCTAAGAACACTGGGAGACGAATAACGGAAATAAGCGGGAGGGGGCTTTGGGGCTCCCAAGAACCCCTGCGGATTGTTGATGAATGGGGCTGCGGGCCTGTCGCGTTCAGTCAGCGGCACACAAGGACGCAAGACCACCGATGCGGTGTGTACCGCGCCCTTATTTTCTTTCCTGTACTATATATGGAAGCAGCAAATCGATATGTGGAGGTGTGTATTATGCCAAAAATTATTTCTGCAATCATCTGTGCAGTGCTGGCGATTATCTCACTGATTATCTGTGTTATGTCCTTTAAAGAGAAGGGCTTTTTATTGAATAACGCATACATTTGGGCATCGAAGCAGGAAAGAGAAACGATGAATAAAAAACCTCATTATCGGCAAACAGCAGTTGCCTTTACAATGATAACCGCATTATTCTCTTGTACGGCGATTGAGTGCATTGTATCAACAGGGTGGCTGTGGATAGTTATTGGAGGTATTTCCTTTCTATTGCTTGTTTATGCTATCAAATCGTCAATAAAGAATATGTGACAGGTCCCGATTTATCGCTGCATGCATGCGGGCACTCCATACTATCCCATGGTTTATTGATCGTCTGCCCCTGCGCCCCCTTCAAAAAAGGCGCTCGGGGAATCATCTCGTTGACAATTCCTCCCCCGCTGCTTTCTTTCTGAAATTTTGCCTTGACAAAACGCCCCCGGCATGCTAATATATCCACCGTTCCCGGCATGCGCCATTAGCTCAGTTGGTAGAGCACCTGACTCTTAATCAGGGTGTCCCGGGTTCGAGTCCCTGATGGCGCATAGAGATCCCCGAGGCCATGCGGCTTCGGGGATTTGTTATGCCTTCTTTTCCGCCTGCTTCTGCCGCCAGGCTTCCTTATACGCCCGCTCCAGGGCGGGGGTATCGTGGAGGCGGTTGTTCTTTTCCAGGAATTCCCGGATGCTGCCCTGGGCAGCAATGACCTCCCGGCGGAATTCCCGGGCGGAAACGCGCAGGGCCTGGTTGCCCAGGGCGATCATCTGCTCCGGCCCGTCGGAGGTGGCCACCCGGATGCGGGGGCAGCCCTTGGCCTGATAGGTGGTTTTTTCGATATAGGCGTCCGCCGTCTGGGCCTCCTGGGTATACACCACGAAAATATTGGCGTATTTTTCCACAGACCCGGCGCCGCCCGGCACCTGATAGGCATCGAACACCAGAATGATATCCTTCCCGGTGACGCCGCCGAAATTGCACAGGATGTCCATCAGCTGCGTCCGCGCCTGCTCCAGGCTCTCCCGGGCGGCGGCCTTGAGCTCCTCCCAGGCGAAAATCACGTTGTACCCGTCCACCAGCAATATTTCCCGCTGGGGCGCTTCCGCGGGGCCCGCGGATGGGGCGGCGGCGGTTTCCCGGGGCGGGGATACCAGCTGCCGCGCCTTCACGGGGCCGTAGGTGCGCTCAAAAATGCGCAGCAGCTCCGCGTCCTCCTGGGCGGTGCCCCGGTATTTCACGGGGTCCGCCGGGCGGGGCGCAGCCCCGGCCTCCGCCTGGCGCCGGGCCTGAATATCCTTCTGCAGGGGCAGGTGCATATGGCTTTCCACCTGGTCCCAGGGCACGGTAAACCCCGCCCCGTGGGCGCAGAACACCGAATCGGGGGTGTTTTCCAGGTCCGCCCGGGGATCATAGCCCTTCTCGGCAATCACCCGTTCCGCATCCCTGCAGGGCAGATAGGCATAAAACGCCGCCGTCATGCGGCCCCGGCCCTTGGTATACACGCTGACCTCCCGGCCGTAGGCGGCGCACCGGGCCGCCGGGGCCCGGGCGCACAGCCGCATGAGGCCGCTTCCCGCCCCCTCCGGGGCGTCAAACTCCCCGCCCATCTGGGTCAGATCGCTCATGGCCCGGCCCAGGCATTCCTCCGGCAGGGTAAATTCCAGGTTCAGATAAGGCTCCAGCAGCAGCGATTTGGCCTTCATCAGCCCCTGGCGGATGGCCCGGTAGGTGGCCTGACGGAAATCGCCGCCCTCGGTATGCTTGAGATGGGCCCGGCCGTTCACCAGCGTGATCCTCACGTCCGTGATCGGCGCGCCCGTCAGCACCCCCAGATGGGGCTTTTCCCGGATGTGGGTCAGAATCAGCCGCTGCCAGTTCAAGGCCAGGTCGTCTGTGGAAAGGTCGGACGCAACGGTGACGCCGCTGCCCCGCGCGCCGGGGGACAGCATCAAATGCACCTCGGCGTAGTGGCGCAGCGGCTCGTAATGCCCCACGCCCTCGGCGGCGGTTTCGATGGTCTCCCGGTACAATACGCCCTGGTCGGCAAAGTCCACCGCCATGCCGAACCGATCCCGGCACTGGCGCTTCAAGACCTCCAGATACACATCCCCCATGGAATGCACGCGGATTTCCCGTTTGGCCTCCAGGTATTCCACCTGCAAAAGCGGCTCTTCCTCCTCCAGCGCCCGGAGATAATCCAGCGCCTTGTGGATATCCGTGCCGTCCAGGATCAGCACGCGGCAGGCATAGCAGGGCTGCGTTTTCTGCGTGCGTCGGGCGGTTTCCGCCCCCAGGCCGTCGCCTGGGGACGTCTTGCTCAGGCCCACCACGCAGCAGATTTCTCCCGCCTGGGCCGCCGGAACCGGCGCATATCTGGCGCCGGAATACTGCCTTAGCTCCGCCGCCTTTTCCGCCCAGAGGATTTCGCCGTTTTCATCCCGAAGGGAAAGCGTATCCCGCACGTGAAGCGCCCCGCCCGTGACCCTAAGGAACGTGAGCCGCGCCCCCTGCCGGTCCCGGGCCACCTTGAAGACCCGGGCGGCAAAGGCGTCCGGATACGCCGTGCCGGGCTCGAACAGGGCGAGGGCATCCATCAGCTCCCGGACGCCCTCCATCCGCAGGGCCGATCCGAAATAGCAGGGCACCAGCCGCCGCCGGCGGATGAGCTGCTGCACCCGGAAATCGGGGATGCGGCCCTCCTTCAAATAGCAGTCCAGGCACGTTTCATCCAGCATGGCGATTCTTTCCATGGCGTCCGGGGCGCCCATATCCACAAGCTGGTCTCCCAATGCCGCGGAAATCTGCCGCAGCAATTCTTCCCTGCCGCTCTGGAAGGCGTCCATTTTATTCACAAACAGAAAGACCGGCACGCCGGCGTCCTCCAGCAGCTTCCACAGCGTGCGGGTGTGGCCCTGCACCCCGTCCAGGGCGCTGACCAGCAGCACGCAGGCGTCCAATACGCCCAGTACCCGCTCCGTCTCGCCGGAAAAATCCGTATGGCCCGGGGTATCCAGGAGGGTGATGGGCGTTTTGTTCCAGGTGAAACGCGCCTGCTTGGAAAAGATGGTGATGCCCCGTTCCTTCTCCATGGCTTCCGTGTCCAGGAACGCGTCCCCGTGGTCCACCCGGCCCGCTTTGCGCACCGCCCCGGACAAAAACAGCATGGCTTCGGACAGCGTGGTTTTCCCCGCGTCCACATGGGCCATGAGCCCCACCACCCGTTCCTTTCCCGCCACGGATACGCGCCTCCGTTCCTTCCCGGTTTCCCGTTTTCCTGAGTATACCATAGATTGCCCCCGAAAAAAGCAGAAATCGGATTTTTTTCTTGCTCCGGCGGCCGGTCCGGGGGTAGAAAAAGCCGGGATTCTGGTATATAATGAACGTATCTGACAATCAAACCGCCCCGGAAGGGTATCCGCCGGGCGCGAAAAACAGAAAGATGAGGGAAAAGCCATGGCGGAAATCCTGCGGGAAGGCAACCTGTTTCATTTGCGGAACGATCAGATCAGCTATATCCTGTGCGTCATGCCGGAAAACGCCCTGGCGCATATATATTGGGGGGCCCATCTGCGCGCCGTGCGTCCGGACGCGGTGCTGCGCGCCGCGGGCAGCGGGGACACGGGCAATTTTCGCCTGCAGGAATGCGGGCTGGACCGGCTGCCCCAGGAGTACCCGGTATGCGGTCTGGGCGATCAAAGGGAAGGCGCCCTGACGGCGGAGAGGGAGGGCGCCGGCTGGGCGCCGGATATGCGGTTCGTTTCCGCGGAAATAAGCGATGGCAAGCCCGCCCTGCCGGGGCTGCCCGCCACCTTTGGGGAAAACTGCAAAACGCTGAAGGTGCGCCTGCATGATCCCGTCACCCGCCTGGAAGCGGAATTGCTCTATACCGTGTTTGACGACTGCCCCGCCGTTGCCCGCAGCGCCCGCATCATAAACGGCGGCGATAAGCCCGTGGCCCTGACCAACGTGATGAGCCTGTGCCTGGATATGCCCGACAGCCGGTGGGACCTGATCACCTTAAGCGGCGCCTGGGCCCGGGAGCGGGGCGTGTACCGCCGCCCGCTCATGCCGGGGCATCAGGGGGTGTCCACCCTCTGCGGCGCCAGCAGTTTGCAGCAATCCCCCTTCCTGGCCCTGGCCCGGAAGGAAACCACCGAGGATCAGGGCGAGGCCCTGGGCGCGGCGCTGGTGTACAGCGGCAATTTCGCCGCCCAGGTATCGGTCTACCAGAACGATTCCGCACGGCTGCATTTGGGCATCAACCCCCAGGATTTTTCCTGGCGCCTCCAGCCCGGCGAAAGCTTCCAGGCCCCGGAAGCGGCGCTGGTATATTCCCAAAATGGCCTCGGCGGCATGAGCCGGGCGTTTCATGCCCTGTGGGAAAAGCACCTGCTCCCCCGCCGCTGGGCGCGGGCCCACCGCCCCGTGCTGCTCAACAGCTGGGAGGCCGCGTATTTCGATTTTGACGAAGAAAAGCTGGTCTCCATCGCGGCGTGCGCCGCCCGGGCAGGGGTGGAGCTGTTCGTCATGGACGACGGCTGGTTCGGCCGCCGGGACGACGACAGCACATCCCTGGGAGATTGGACAGCGGATAAGCACAAGCTGCCCGGCGGCCTTCCCCGCCTGGGCGAAAAAATCCGCGCCCTGGGGCTGCTTTTCGGCATCTGGATGGAGCCGGAAATGGTGTCGCCGGACAGCGAGTTGTACCGCGCCCATCCCGATTGGGCCATCCACGTGCCGGGGCGGACGCCCATTGAGGCGCGCCATCAGCTGACGTTGGACATGAGCCGAATGGACGTGCAGGATTTCGTATACGAATCCGTGGCCCGCACGCTGCGGGAAAGCGGCGCGGCCTATCTCAAATGGGATATGAACCGCAATTTTTCCAATATCGGCTCCGCCCGATTGCCCGCCGACCGGCAAAGAGAGCTGCCCCACCGCTATATCCTGGGCCTGTACGCGGTGATGGAGCGGCTGACCCGGGATTTTCCCGACGTGCTCATTGAGGGCTGCGCCTCCGGCGGCGGGCGGTTTGACCCCGGCATGCTCTATTACGTGCCCCAGTTCTGGTGCTCGGATAACACCGACGCCCTGTGCCGCTGCCGCATCCAGTACGGCACCACGTTTTTCCTGCCCCCCTCCGCCATGGGCAGCCATGTCAGCGCCGTGCCCAACCACCAGACGGGCCGGGTGACGCCCCTGGAAAGCCGCTTCGCCGTGGCGCTGGGCGGGTGCTTCGGCTATGAATTGGACCCGCGGAAGCTGACGGAGGCGGAGCAAAGCGCCCTGCGGGCCCAGGTGGCCTGCGCCCGGGAAACGGAGGATATCCGCCGGGGCGCGCTGTATCGCCTCCTTTCCCCCTTTGAGGGCAGCGATGCCGCCTGGATCACGGTGTCCGAAAACCGCAGGGAGGCCGTCTTCACCCTGGTGCGCGCCCAGGGCCAGGTGAACACCCCGCCGCCGCTCATTAAGCTGCGGGGCCTGGATGCAGGGAAACGCTACCGCGTCCGGGAAACGGGCGAGGCGTTCGGCGGGGACGAGCTGATGGAAATCGGCCTGCTGTGCCCGCTGAAGCAGGGAGACGCCCAAAGCGTGCTGTATACGCTGATTGCCGAGGAGGAATGAACATGCGCCGTTATCTTTTGCCCGATCCCCGGTTCCTGCCCCTGGGCCGCCATGACCCCGGGGAAGAAAAAAGCCAATTGTGGTGGAGCGGCTCCGGCGTGCGCTTCACCCTCGCCTGCACCCAATTGACCGCCAAGGCGACCTCCACCCACAAGGACCACGCCGCATGGCTGGGCGTGATGGTGGACGGCGCGCCGGTGGCCCGGGTGCCGCTGCTCCGGGGCACCCACCGCTATGCCCTGCTGGCGGGGATGGATGAAACCGTGGCCCATGAAATCACCATCCTCAAGGACACCCAGACGGGCTATGACGAAGAAGGCCCGGTGATCCTGGAGGCCATTGAAACGGACGGCGTCCCGTCCGCCCCCAAGGAAAGGCAGCTGATGCTGGAATTCATCGGCGACAGCCTCACCGTGGGCGAAGGCTGTCTGGGCCCGGAAAGCGGCATGGAATGGAAAATGGTGTTCATCTCCCATATGCCCGCCTTCCCCACCCTGGTATCTGAAGAACTCAAGGCCGACAAGCGGGTGGTCGCCCTGGGCGGCTGGGGCGCCGCCCGAAGCTGGGACAACGACCCGAACAGCCGCATCGGCAGGATTTACGGCCGGCTCTGCGCCGTGATCCCCGGGGGCGACGTGCCCGCCGATTTTGCGGAGCGCGCCGCCGACGCCGTGATCATCAACCTGGGCACCAACGATTGCTCCGCCCTGAACGCCGCCCAGGGCGCGGAAAAGGCAAAAGTGGAAAATGAGGTGCATGACCGGGCCATGGAGCTGATCCGCATGGCACGGCAGCGGAACCCTCAGGCGTACATCCTCTGGGCTTACGGCCTGTGCGGCAATCAGTTGGACGGGGTGCTGCGCAGGGCGGTCCGGGACTGCGGCGACGAAAACGCCGGCTACCTGGCCCTGTCCATGGCGGAGGGCTGCGGCAGCCGCATGCATCCCAGCCGCAAAAGCCATGAAACCGCCGCCCGGGAAATCATTTCGGAGCTGAAAAAACACCTGGCCGAAATCAATGAATAAAGGAGGAATCCCCCATGAAAACGCGCGCCCGCATCGCCCTGGTCCTGTGTCTTGCGCTCTGCGCAGCTTCCCTTTCCGGCTGCCTGGCGGAGGCCGTTCCCGAGGATGAGCCCGCCGCCGCCGTGCCCGAGCTCACCATCGTCCAGCGCCCCATCCCGGACAACGAGGCCATGGCCTTCCTGAAGGGCATGGGCGTCGGCTGGAACCTGGGCAACACCTTTGACGCCATCAAGGGCGACTGGAACAAAAACGCCGATGAAATGACCGTGGAAACCTCCTGGGGCAATCCCAAAACCACCAAGGCCCTGTTCACCGCCCTGAAGGAAGCGGGCTTTTCCAGCGTGCGCATCCCCGTGTCCTGGCACGACCACGTGGACGCGGAATACGTGATCAGCGAAAAATGGCTGGCCCGGGTACAGCAGGTGGTGGATTGGGCGCTGGACGAGGACCTGCGGGTGATCCTCAACATCCACCACGATGAGGACCAGTTCCTGCCCACCGCGGCGCATTATGAGGAATCCGCCAAATATGTGGGCGCCATCTGGCGGCAGTTGGCCGAAGCCTTCCGGGATTACGACCAGCGGCTGATCTTTGAATCCATGAACGAGCCCCGGGTGGTGGGCGCCAGCTATGAATGGAATTTTATCCAGTCCAATAACGACTGCGTCACGGCGGCCCGGAACATCAACAAACTGAACCAGCTTTTCGTGGATACCGTGCGCGCCTCCGGCGGGAACAATGAAAACCGCTATCTCATGGTGCCGGGCTACGACGCATCCTCCGACGGCGCGCTGAACTCGGTGTTCGCCCTGCCCCAGGATGCCGCCGACAACCGCATCATCGTGTCCGTTCACGCCTACACCCCCTATCTCTTCGCCCTGGCGCCCGACGGCATCAAGACCTTCGGCAGCCAAAGCCAGAAGCAGGAGATCGTCGGCTTTATGAACAGCCTGTACAACCGCTACATTGTCAAGGGCATCCCCGTGGTGATCGGCGAATACGGCGCACGGGACAGGGGCAATTTGCAGGATCGGGTGGATTTCTCCGCCTTCTACGCGGCCACCGCCAGCGCCCGGAACATGCCCTGCCTGTGGTGGGATAACGGCGCATTCCAGGGAAATGGCGAAATCTTCGGCGTATTGGACCGCAGGAAGGCGGAATTTGCCTATCCCGAGATCGTGGACGCCATCATTACCTACGGCGGCTATGACAAACTGCCCGCGGCGGCGGAATGAAATATCGGGGGGAAAAACGATATGACCGCTTTCCGGCCCGCTTCCCTGTTTCGGGAGCATGCCGTGCTGTGCCGGGATAAGGAAATCCGCCTGTTCGGCACGGCGGAGGACGGCGTCAGCGTCACGGCCGAGCTTCGGGATGCTTCCGGCCGCCTGCTGGGGCGGGACGCCGCCCCGGCCCGGGCGGGCGGCTTCCTGCTGCGCCTGCCGCCGCAAGCCGCCCAGACGGGCTGCACCCTTTCCTTCTCCGACGGCGCGGACACCCTTTCCTTCCCCGATATTGCCGTCGGAGACGTGTATCTGGCGGGCGGACAGAGCAATATGGAACTGGAGCTGCAAAACGCCGATGAGGGCCCGCTGCTGATAAAAACCCATGACGAGCCCCTGGTGCGCTACTATAACGTGCCCAAATTCGCCCGCCCCGGCCCCGATGCGGAGGAAGCCAATGAAAACGCCCAGTGGCGCTGCGTTTCCCCCGGCTGGGCAGGGGACATGAGCGCAGTGGGATACTTTTTCGCGGTAAAGCTGCGCCATCGCCTGGATATCCCCGTGGGCATCATCGACTGTTATTGGGGCGGCACCTCCGTCACCTGCTGGATGGATGAAGAGGCCCTCTCCCGCACGGCGGAGGGCCAGCGGTACATGCGGGAATACGATGAAAAATGGGCCGGCAAATCCATGGAAGAATATCTGGCCGAGGAAGGGGCCTTTTACAGCGGCCTGGACGCCTGGGCCAAACAGGCCGACGCTCTGAAAAAGGAGCATCCTGAATACACCACCAGGGAAATCAACGCCCTCATCGGCCCCTGTCCGCCCTGGAACCCCCCGGTGGGGGAAGGCTCGCCCTTCCGGCCACACGGCTTATTTCACACCATGCTGAAGCAGGTGATCCCCGCCGCGCTGACGGGCGTTCTTTTCTATCAGGGGGAGGAGGATACGGCGCGCACCCGGCGGTATGATCTGCTGCTTTCCTCCTTCATCCGGCGGCTGAGAGAATTGTTTGGGGATGAGGAGCTGCCCTTCCTGAATGTGCAGCTCCCCATGTGGATCGACGCCGCCGCGGAGCGGGACAGCATGACCTGGCCGCCCCTGCGCCTGGCGCAGCAGACGGTTGCCCGGCAGGTGAGGCGTACCGGATTGGCCGTTTTGCTGGACCAGGGGGAATACGACAACATCCACCCCACCAACAAGCGGGTGGTGGGCGAAAGGCTGGGCGACTGCGCCCTGCGGGTGATTTACGGGCAGGAGGCTCCCGTCTCCCCCGAGGCACGGGGCAAGTATACCGAAAACGGCGTGATGCATATCCTGCTTTCCGCGCCTGTCACGGACCGGGGAGAGGGCGAATTCCTTATGGAGATCGCCGGGGAGGACGGTGTATTCCATCCCGCCGACACGGTGATAAACGGCGCGGAAATCCTTTTATCCAGCCCCCTGGCGCCCCGGCCCGTCCGCGCCCGCTATGCCTGGCGGGATTACGCCGTGGTGCGCCTGTTCGGGGAAAACGGATTGCCCCTTTCCCCCTTCCTGCTTCAGTAAGAGAAAGGAGAACAAAAGCATATGCGGATTTTTGAAGGTTATCAGCACGGGATCAACTTAGGCGGCTGGCTCAGCCAGTGCGGCCAGCCGGACCAGCGGCACATCGACACCTTCATCACGGAAAAAGACATCGCCCGCATCGCCCAAATGGGGCTGGACCATGTGCGGCTGCCGGTGGATTATTTCTTCCTGGAAACGCAGGCGGGGGCGCCCCTGGACATCGGCATCCGGGCCATTGACCGGTGCGTCGCCTGGTGCAGGGCGCAGGGGGTGCACGTGCTGCTGGATTTGCACAAGACCTATGGCTACACCTTCGACCCCATGGACAAGGGCGCGGACCGCACGATATTTTTCCGGGATGAAATGCTGCAGGGCCGGTTCATCGCCCTGTGGCGGCGGCTGGCGGAGCGGTACGGAAACGACGGCGCCGTGGCCTTTGACCTGCTCAACGAGATCGTGGCCCCGGAGGTGACGGAGGACTGGAACAAAATCGTGCGCCGCGCGATCCGCGCCATCCGGGAAATCGCCCCCAAGGTATGGATCGTGGTGGGCGGCGCCCGGTATAACCACGCCCTGAGCGTGCCGGACCTGGACGTTCGGCTGGACGACCGCATCGTATACAATTTCCACTGCTATGATCCCCTGGTATTCACCCATCAGGGCGCATACTGGGTAAACGGCATGCCGGCGGATTTTCGCCTGGATTATCCCGGCGACCCCGCCGCTTACCGCGCCGCCACCCGCACGCTGGACCCCGACCTGGCCGACGATACGGAAATGACCCGCCTGGGGCCGGACTTTTTTGAGGCCATCTTTGCCCCCGCCGTGAAGCACGCGGCGGAAAACGACGTGCCCCTGTACTGCGGCGAATACGGCGTCATTGATCTGGCCGACCCGGGCGCCGCCTGCCGGTGGCTCAGGGACATCGCCCTGATGTTTGACCGCCACGGGATCGGCCGGGCATGGTGGAATTACAAGGAAATGGATTTCGACTTTATCGGCCCCCGCTACGGCGCCGTCCGGGAAGAAATGCTGAAGCTGATGTAAGCTGAAAATCTGTGAGAAAAGGGAGGCTTGCGGGCCTCCCTTTCTCTTGAGGGCCAACAAATCTTCGCAAAAAGAGTCAAGACGGCGGCGCGGGGCCATGATACAATCTCCTTACAGCGAAGGGAGGAAAACCCATGGACTGGCTGGAAAGCATCCGCAGGGCCATTGATTGCCTGGAAAACCAGGTGACGGACCCGGAATCGTGCCGGGACCCCGCCCGGGAGGCGGGCATCTCGACCTTCTACCTGCAGCGCACCTTTTCCGTGCTGACAGGCACCGGCATGGCGGAGTATGTGCGCTGCCGGCGGCTGTACCTGGCCGGGCTGGATGTGCTGGCGGGGCGGGGAAGGGTAATCGAATTGGCTTTCCGATACGGCTATAACACGCCGGAGAGCTTTACCAGGGCCTTTTCCCGGTTCCACGGGGTGACGCCCGCCGGGCTGCGGCGCGATCCCGGCCGTCTTCGGGTTTACCTGCCGCTGAAAATCAATCTGACACTGCAGGGAGGGAACGACATGGATTTCATCATCGAAAAAATGCCCGCGTTCCAGGTCATCGGCCTGGCCAGAGAATTCAATTTGGAAACCAGCTATGCCCGCATTCCGGCGTTCTGGGAGGAGACCGTGAAAGCGCATCTGGGCCCCCTGATGGGCGGCAAGGCCCCCCAAACGCCCCTGGAAAAGGCCATCTGTGACAACTGCATCGGCATGTACGGCATCTGCCTGGACGACCGGGACGGCAGCCAGTTCCATTATCTCATCGCGGGGCCCTATCGGGGCGGCGACGTGCCGCAGGGGCTTGAGGTGCATGCCTTCCCCACCATGACCTGGGCCAAGTTCCGCTGCAACGGGCCCCTGCCCGGCGCCCTGCAGGCCATCAACACCCGCATCTTCCGGGAATGGCTGCCCGGCAACCCGGATTGGGAGGCGGATATGAACTGCACCGTGGAATACTACGCCCCCGGCGATCCCCAGGCGGCGGATTACGAAAGCGCCATTTGGCTGCCTGTGCGGGCCAAAGCGCGGTGATATTGTCCTTCATGGAACCGAGAAGGGGGCTTTTCCCCCTTCTTTTTTGTGCAGCTGGTTGACAATTTCCCTGCCGTCGCATATAATGTTAACCGTTTGACTATCAACTATTTAATTTTTCAGAAAGGAGTGCCTTCATGCAGTATTTTGAGGCCGTGGGGGCCATGCACCGGCTGGAGCTGCTGCGGCGGATCAAGGGCCGGGCGCTAATGGCGGATTCGGGGCTGCACCCCGGCCAGCCGCGGATGCTGGATTATATCCGTTCCCACCCGGGCTGCACGCAGAAGGAGGCGGCGGACGAATTGGACGTGACCCCCGCCTCGGCGGCCGCCAGCCTGAAGCGCCTGGAAAAAGCGGGGCTGGTGAGGCGCAGGCCCGATGAGCGGGACGCCCGGCGCAACTGCCTGTTCATCACCGACGAGGGCGTTTCGCGGATGGAGGAAAACCAGCGGCAGTTTGCCCTGCTGGATGAGCGGATGTTCCGCGGCATGACGGAAGCCGAGGTGGAAGCCTTCCGCCGGGCCTGCGAAAAAATGTTCGATAACCTGGCGGACGAAAGCTGCCGGCACCTGACGGTGTGGAAGCTGAACCGTAAAATCCGGGAACAGGAGGAAAAGGACAAGTGAAATTCACCCAGATGCTCAAATCTTATTCCGGACCGTATAAAAAACAATTGATCCTCTGCCCCGTGGCCATGATCGGCGAAGTGGCCATGGAAACCACCATCCCCATGATGACGGCCAACCTGATCAATTACGCCATCCCCCACAGCCAGGAAACGGGCGAAATTTCCCAGGTGCTCATTTACGGCGGGCTGATGGTGCTGATGGCCCTGGCCTCCATGGCCTTCGGCATCCTGGGCAGTTACCTGAGCAGCAAGGGCGCCCTGGGCTTCGGACGGAACCTGCGCCAGGCGCTGTTTGAAAAAGTGCAGCGGTTTTCCTTTAAGAATATCGACCATTTCTCCACCGCCTCCCTGGTGACGCGACTCACCACGGACGTAAACCAGGTGCAGTCCATCGTGATGATGCTGGTGCGCATGGCGGTGCGCTCCCCCATCATGTTTGCGATGGCCCTGGTGATGGCGCTGAGGCTGCAGCCCGCCCTGGTGACGGTATTGGCGGTAGCCATCCCCATCCTGGCGGCGGCCATCGTCATCATTATGAACCTGGCCTTCCCCCGGTTCCAGGTGATGATGAAAAAATACGACAGCCTGAACTCCTCCATTCAGGAAAACCTCATTGCCATCCGGGTGGTGAAGGCCTTTGTGCGGGCGGAGCACGAAAAGGAAAAATTCGCCGCCGCCGCCGATGAGGTGACCGCCGCCCAGCGGGCCGCGGAAAAAATCGTTTTGTGGAACGGGCCCATTATGACCATCCTGATGAACGCCTGCGTGGTGGCGGTTCTGTGGCTGGGCGGGCACCGCATCGTGGGCGGGACAATGGAATTCGGCGACCTCACCGCCTTTATCACCTATATCACCCAAATCCTTATGGCGCTGATGATGCTGTCCTTCCTGTTCGTGGGGCTGGTTTTGTCCCGGGCGTCCATCGCCCGCATTTCCCAGGTGCTGGAAGAGCAGCCCGACATCGCCAGCCCGGAGGACGCGAAAACCGCCGTGGCGGACGGCAGCATCGTCTTTGACCACGTGAATTTTTCTTACCAGGGCGATCCTGATAACCTGGTGCTGACGGACATCTGCCTGAACATCAAATCCGGCGAGACCATCGGCGTCATCGGCGGCACGGGCTCGGCCAAGACCACGCTGGTTTCCCTGATCCCCCGGCTGTACGAGGTGACGGGGGGCCGCCTGCTGGTGGGCGGACGGGACGTAAGGGATTACGATATCCACGCCCTGCGGAACCAGGTGGCCATGGTGCTGCAAAAGAACGTGCTCTTTTCCGGCACCATCCGGGAAAACCTGCGCTGGGGCGATGAAAACGCCACCGACGAGGAAATCGCCGCCGCCTGCCAGGCCGCCGCGGCGGACGAATTCATCCGCTCCTTCCCCGACGGCTATGAAACCGATCTGGGCCAGGGCGGCGTGAACGTGTCCGGCGGCCAGAAGCAAAGGCTGTGCATCGCCAGGGCGCTGCTCAAAAAGCCGCGGATTATGATCCTGGACGACGCCACCAGCGCCGTGGATACCGCCACCGACGCCCGCATCCGCCAGGCGCTGCGCACCCAGATGCCCAGCACCACCAAGATCATCATCGCCCAGCGCATCACCTCCGTCATGGACGCCGACCATATCCTGGTCATGGACGAAGGCCGGGTCAAGGACTTCGGCACCCATGAGGAGCTTATGCAGCGCAGCGAAATTTACCGGGAGGTTTATACTTCCCAGCAGAAGGGGGTGGCCTGAGATGCCTCCGCATGGACAGCGCGCCATTGTTAAGCCCAAGAACGCCAAGGGCACCCTTCGCCGCCTGATCGGCTATCTGGGCGCCCATAAAACCCGGCTGATCCTGGTATCCGTCTGTATCCTGCTGGCCACCCTGGCCTCCACCACCGGCACCTATCTGCTCAAAGCGGCGGTGGATGATTACCTCACCCCCATGGCCGCCCGGGCCGCGGAAGGGCTGGGCGTGGATTTCATGCCCTTCTTCCGTTTCCTGATGGTGCTTCTTTCCCTGTATGTGGCCGGGGCCGCGGCCCAGTTCATTTACAACCGCATGATGATGATGGTGTCCACCGGCACGCTGAACCATCTGCGCAAGGAAATGTTCTCCCATATGGAGGATTTGCCCATCCGCTATTTTGACCAGCGGACCCACGGGGAAATTATGAGCCGCTACACCAACGACACCGATACCCTGCGGGAGTTCCTCAGCCAATCCTTCCCCCAGGCTGTTTCCTCCCTGTTTTCCATCCTCTTTTCCCTGTTTTACATGCTGCGCCTGAATGTGTGGATGACGCTGCTGATCCTGGCGCTGACGCCCGTGATGTTCCAGATCACCAAGCGGATCGGCAAAAAATCCGGCGCCAATTTCGTGGCCCAGCAGAAGGCGGTGGGCGCCCTGAACGGCTATATCGAGGAGACCATCGAGGGGCAGAAGGTGGTGCAGGTATTCTGCCATGAGGAAAAGGCCATCGACGCTTTCAGCGCCAAAAATGAGGCCGTCCGCGCGGCGGGCACCCGGGCCAATACCTTCGCCAGCATGCTGGGGCCCATTATGAATAACCTGAGCCACGTCATCTACGTGGTGGTGGCGCTGGTAGGCTCCATCCTGATCGTGAAGGGCTCCGCCTCCCTGGGCATGCTCATTGCCTTCCTGCCCTTTACCCGCCAGTTCAGCCAGCCCATTTCCAACCTGAGCCAGCAGTTCAACATCATCATGCAGGCACTGGCCGGTGCGGAGCGCATTTTTGAACTGCTGGATGAAAAGCCGGAGGCGGACCAGGGCTATGTGAAGCTGGTGCGCTGCCGGAAGGATGAAGACGGCAACATCGTGGAGACCCCCGAACGCACCGGCATGTGGGCCTGGAAGCATCCGCACAGGGCGGACGGCACCGTTACCTACACCGAGCTAAAGGGCGACGTGGTGTTTGAGCACGTGAATTTCGGCTACGTGCCGGAAAAGACCGTGCTGCACGACGTATCGCTGTACGCCAAGCCGGGGCAGAAAATCGCCTTCGTGGGCTCCACCGGCGCGGGCAAAACCACCATCACCAACCTCATCAACCGCTTCTACGATATTCAGGACGGCAAGATCCGCTACGACGGCATCAACATCGAAAAAATCAAGAAGGATGATCTGAGAAGATCCCTGGGCATGGTGCTGCAGGACACCCACCTGTTCACCGGCACCGTGCGGGAGAACATCCGCTACGGAAAATTGGACGCCACCGACGAGGAGATCGAGCGCGCAGCCCATATCGCCAACGCCGATTTCTTCATCCGCCACCTGCCGGAGGGGTATGATACCATGCTCACCGGCGACGGGGCCAACCTCTCCCAGGGCCAGCGTCAGCTGTTGGCCATCGCCCGGGCCGCCGTGGCCGACCCGCCGGTATTGATCCTGGATGAGGCCACCTCCTCCATTGACACCCGCACCGAGGCCCTCATCGAAAAGGGCATGGACGGGCTGATGAAGGGGCGCACCGTGTTTGTCATCGCCCATCGGCTGTCCACCGTGCGCAATTCCCAGGCCATCATGGTGCTGGAAAACGGCGTCATCATCGAGCGGGGCAACCACGAACAATTGCTGGAGCAGCAGGGCAAGTATTACCAGCTCTACACCGGCATGTTTGAGCTGTCCTAAGCCAATCTTGCAAATCGCGGAAAATATGGTATAATCAGAATACGAATCCATCCATGAAAGAAGGAACGCAACCATGGCCAAGCAATTCATCGTGGAAACCTCTGCCCGTCATGTGCACGTGACCCAGCAGGACCTGGAAACCCTGTTCGGCAAGGGCTATCAGCTCACGCCCAAAAAATACCTGTCCCAGCCCGGCCAGTTCGCCAGTGAAGAAAGGGTGGATGTGGTCGGCCCCAAGAAGACCCTGTCCCGGGTCAGCATCCTGGGCCCCATCCGTCCAGAAACCCAGATCGAACTGTCCCTTACCGACGCGCGTTCCATCGGCGTCACCGCCCCCATCCGGGAGAGCGGCGACGTGGCCGGCTCCGGCGCGTGCAGGCTGGTGGGCCCCTGCGGCGAAGTGGAGGTCAGTGAAGGCGTCATCGCGGCCAAGCGCCACATTCATATGACCCCCGAGGACGCCGCCGAATTCGGCGTTTCCGATAAGCAGATCGTTTCCGTCAAGGTGAATACCGAGGGCCGCGCCCTGGTTTTCGGCGACGTGGTGGTGCGGGTCAGCCCCAAATATGCCCTGGCCATGCACATTGACACCGACGAATCCAACGCCGCGGGCGCCTCCGGCAACGTAATGGGCGAAATCGTGGAATAATTTTCACAGCAAAAAAGAGGGCCGGAATCAGTCTCCCGGCCCTCTTTTTTTGCGTTCATGCGAAACAGTATTATATCACCCGCACGTTCTTTTTGTTCAGCTTGCCTTCCCGGTTCAGGGCGATGAGGCGGGTGTACCTTTCCACCGCGCGCACCAGGATTTTTTCCCAGGGCACGGGAATGGTGGCCCGGGCCTTTTCGCCCACGCGCTCAAGCGCCTCCGCGTCGGAAACGGCGCGCCAAATCACCCGGGCCAAATCGCCCGCGTCGTTTTCGCACAGGTATCCGTTTTCCCCGTCCCGGATGATCTCCGCCGCGCTGCTGCCCCGCACCGTCACGGAGGGCGTGCCCATCACCGCGGCTTCCCGCACCACCATGGGCGCGTTATCATACAGCGACGGGAACGTGAAGATCGACGCCCGGCTGTACAAGCCGTCCAATAGCTTATTGTCGGTGATATGCCCCGCCAGATGGCTGCGGTCCCTCAGCCCCAGATCGCTGATTTTCTTTTCGATTTCCCGCATGTCCGGCCCCTGCCCCGCCAGCACCAGTTGAAACCTTTTCCCCTCCCGTGCCAATTGGGCGCAGGCCTCCAGAATGGTGAGGATATTCTTTTTCCAGTTCATCTGGCCCACAAACAGGATCATGGGCTCCCGCCCCAGGCCCCAGCGGCGGTTGACCTCCTCCACGGCGGCGGGCTCGGCGGAGCGCAGCGTGACGCCGTTGGGCATCACCTGGATATCGCCCTCATAGCCGTATTCCCGCAGCACCTTGGCGGTGGCGTCCCCCACGGCCCAGACCTCATCGCACCGGTTGTAAAAATCCACCACAAATTTGGTGGCCGCCTTGGCCAGGGTTTCGGATTTGGTGACTTTGAGAAAATCATCGTAATACTTTGAGTGAAAGGTGCCCACCAGCGGCAGCTTCCGCAGCGCCGCCAGCCTGATTGCCTCGGAGCCCGCGGTAAAGGGGCTGTGGGAATGCACGATATCCAGCGGGATCATTTTCATGCGCTTGCGGTAGTGCGCGTCCCACGGCGCTTCGCCGGTCCTGTACTGGGGCATGCCAGGCAGGCCCCTGGCGATAAAATCCACCAGCTCAAAGGGATACCCGCCCCGATAGCCGGTATCGTACATGGGCGTCACCACCGTCACCTGATGGCCCATTTTGCTCAGCGTTTCACTGTAGGCCAGGGCCACCCGGCCCACGCCGTCCACCACGGGCAGAAACGTATCGGTAAACTGTCCGATTCTCAGCATGCTTCTATCCTCCGGGATCGTCATTTTTGCTCTCAGGTCGGGGTCTGCCCGCCCGCTTCTTCCGTCAGCCGCCAGGCCAGGGTGGTATACCGGGCGGCGATGTGATTGTTGCGCACCATTTGGGCGATGCATTCCTCCCGCCCCACCAGCACCACCAGCTTCCGGGCGCGGGTCAGGGCGGTATAGAACAGATTGCGGGTCAGCAGCCGGGGCGGCCCGCCCACCACGGGCATCACCACGCAGGGAAATTCGCTGCCCTGGCTTTTGTGCACCGACAGGCAGTAGGCCAGCTCCAGTTCCTCCAGCAATTGATAATCGTATTCCACCGTGCGCTCGTCGTCATAGCGCACCGTCACGATGCGGTCCTCCATATCAATGGCGCTGATGAAGCCCACGTCGCCGTTAAACACGCCCGTGCCCTCGTCGCCGTTATCGCTTTTCCAGGGAAGCTGGTAGTTATTGCGCACGTGCATCACCTTGTCCCCGGTGCGGAAAACGGCATCCCCGTAGGCGATTTCCCGTTTCCGGGGGGCGGGGGGGTTCAGCGCCTGCTGAAGCATGGCGTTTAATTGCTTCACCCCCGCGCCGCTCTTGCGGCTGGGCGACAAGACCTGGATATCCCGCACGGGATCGCCGGAATGCAGGAAGGCGGGCAGGCGATGGGCGCACAGGCCCACGATGGCCTCCGCCGCCGGCTCGGGGGACAGCTGCCTTTCAAAGAAAAAATCGCTGTCCCGGCGGTTGAGGACAGGGTTTTCCCCGCGGTTGATGCGGTGGGCGTTGAGGACGATGAGGCTTTCCTCACTCTGGCGGAAAATATCGGTAAGCCGCACGGAGGGGATGGCGCCGCTCTGCAAAATATCCCCCAGCACGTTGCCCGCCCCCACGGAGGGCAATTGGTCCGCGTCCCCCACCAGCAAAAGGCGGGTGCCGGGCTTGAGGGCGCGCAGCAGCGAACGCATGAGGAACACGTCCACCATACTCATTTCATCCACGATCACGCAGGCGCAGTCCAGGGGATTTTGCTCGTCCCGCAGGAATTTCCCCTCTTCCCCGGCAAATTCCAGCAGCCGGTGCAGCGTTTTGGCCTCGTGGCCGGTGGCCTCGCTCATGCGTTTGGCCGCCCGGCCGGTGGGAGCGGCCAGCAGCACATCCGTCCCCAGGAGAGAAAGAATGCAGTTGATGATGGTGGTTTTGCCCGTGCCGGGCCCCCCCGTAATCACCAGCAGCCCCCGCTGCACCGCTTCCGATACCGCCCGGCGCTGGTTCCGGCTGAACGCAATGCCGTTTTCCTGTTCAAAATCCCGGATTTGCCGCTCCACAGCCGGCTGAATGGCCGTCTGGGATGAGGACATCAGCAGCTTCAGATACCGGGCAATTTCCTTCTCCGCGTAAAAGTACGGCGCCAGCATCATGGCCTGCACGCCCTCGGGCATATCCAGGGCGATGATCTCCCGGGCGAACAGCAGCGCGTCCAGGGCATGCAGGAGCAATTCTCCCGCCACGCGCAGCTCCCGGCCCGCCCTCTCCAGCAGCGCCTCCCGGGGCAAATAGGTGTGCCCTTCCCCGTTGGCCGCTTCCTGCAGGGCATATTTGAGGCCCGCCTTCAGGCGGTATTCGCTGTCCTGAGGAATGCCCAAAGACAGGGCGATGCGGTCCGCCGTCAGAAAGCCCACGCCCTCGATATCGTCAATAAGGCGATAGGGATTCTCCCGGATTTTCCGCTGGGCGTCCGCCCCGTAAATGCGGCTGATCTTCACCGCCAGGGAGGGCGGCACGCCGTAGCTCTGCAGAAACACCATCGCCTCCCGGGCGCCATACTGCTCCTGGAAGGATTGGGCCAATTGGGCGGCCCGCTTTTTGCCGATACCGGGGATTTCGGTCAGCCTCTCCGGGTGCTCGGAGAGGATATCCAGCGTTTCTTTTCCAAATTCCTGGACGATCAATTTGGCTGTGGCGGGCCCGATGCCCCGAATGAGGCCGCTGCCCAGATACCGCTCGATGCCAAGCAGGGTGGTGGGCTTCCTGATTTCGCAGGACGCCGCTTTCCATTGCTTCCCGTACTGGGGATGCTCCACCCAGCCGCCGGTCAAAAGCACCTGCTCCCCCGCCGCCAGGGCAGGCAGCGTGCCCACGGCCACGACGCTTTCCCGGCCGGAGCGCACCTCCACGACGGAATAACCATTTTCCTCATTGCGGAAAATGGTATCCTCCACGATGGCTTCCAATTGCGCCGTTTCCGGCGCAGCGTCACGGTCCGGCATGGGGTTCCTCCTTGGCAGGTCTGCACCCTGTTATTATACCCGATTCCCCTTTTCCTGGCAAGCCGAAGGGCAATGAACGCGCAAAACGCCAAAAAATCCCGGCCGCAAATGGGCCGGGAGGCCGGTTGCAGGCCATTACCGCTCGATCCGGAATTCGATTTTCCTGCTCTCCCCGTTGATGTCATTGTAGCGGATCACTTCCCCGGGGGCGTGGAAATAATAGGCAAAGCTCTCCGCCAGCCGGTCAAATTCCGCCTGGGTTTCCGCGTCGCACAGGGGGATTTCGTCCCCCACCTGATACAGCATCACCAGGCCGTCCGGGCCCGTCAACTGCATTTTCACGTCCTCGGGCCAGGGATCGGTGTATTTGACCATCTCCGTGTTCCCATCCACCGGCACGCCCGCCGCCAGCAATTCTTCGATATCCTCCTGCGTCAGGCTCATGGCGGAGAAGCTCCAGATACGCCCGTCCCGCCAGGTATACACCACCTGGGTGGCGCCCATGAGGGCAAACGCCCAATCGCCGTTTTCCAGCCGGATCACATAATGATCCGCGAAGGCGTACCGGGCTGTGTATTTCCCGGCGTCAAAATCCCGGTTCAAAAGCTTTGCCAGCCAGGGATAATCCAGGGAATACTGATAGGCCGTCACCTTCTTTTGCTGATTGTCCCATACGCTGTGCATGGCATAGCCGCCGAATAGATGGCGGTACTGCGCATCGGGGGTAAACTGCAGAAGGATGGCCCCCTGCTCCGTGCGCACCAAATGGGCGTTGTTCATCCAGGAAACGGGCACGGCCGTATCGATGTTATACAGGATTTCGGGGTGGGAAATCACCCCCACGCAGCCGATCAGCACCACCGCCGTGAGCACCGCCGCCACGATTTTCCACAGGCGGAAGCGCCTGCCCTCCCTTTTCATGGCGTTCCGAAAGCCCCTGGCCGCCTCTTCGTGGGCCGCCGGCGCGGGCACGGCCGCACGGGCGTCCCGCAGGGCCTGGGCGCAGGAAGCGCAGCTTTCCACGTGCTCCTCCACCGCCTTGCGGCTTTCCTCGCCGCATACGTCGTCCGCCACCAGCGGGATCAAATCCCGCACGATGCCGCATGTGATTTTATCATCCATTTTCTTCTTCCTCCATCATCCGCTGCAGTTTCTGCTTCGCCCGGAAATACGTCACCCGCGCCCAGCTTTCCCCTTTTTCAAACAGCGCCCCGATCTCCTGATAGGGCAGTTCCCCGAATACCCGGAGGGAGAACACCTCCTTGTACGGCTCCTCCAGCCCGTGCAGCAGCCGATGCAGCCGCCGGGCGGCGTCCCGGCTGACGGCGGCGCCCTCCGGGTCGCTTTCATCGGCCATGGCTTCCAGGCCGGCGTCGGGCACACAGCGTTTCTGCTGCCGCAGGGACGAAACATACAGGTTATGCGCAATGGAGCACAGATACGTGTCCACGGAGGACCGGCCCTGGAATTGATCCGGGTTTTTCATGGCCCGGAAAAAGGTTTCCTGGGTGATTTCCTCCGCCGCGTGCCCGTTCCGGGTGAGGGAGAGCGCAAAGGCATACACCCGCCGGAAATACCGCGCGTATACTTCTTCCAAACGCATGCCCTGCCCCCTCCTTTCATAGGTTAGACGCGCGAAAAGCCCTTTCGTTACAGCTTGTGAATATAAAAATTTCAACAATGCGGATATTTTCCAGCCGCGGCGCATAAGGTGGCATATCCCAAGGACGCAAGGAGGCACGTTTATGGCAGCGCAGAAAACCCGTCATCTTTTTCCCGGCAGCAATACCGCCGCCGGGTTCGTTGGATTCTTTGAGAATTTGCGGTCCCGGGCGGACCGCACGGTGATCCTGAAAGGCGGGCCCGGCGTGGGCAAAAGCACCCTGATGCGGGAAACCGGCGCGCATTTTGAAAAAGCGGGGCTGGATGTAACCTATTATCACTGCTCCGGGGACCCGGACAGCCTGGACGCCGTATACGCCCCCGCCGCAGGCTATCTTGTGCTGGACGG
>Ga0079305_1001392_pt1 | contig 32557 bp, 27 predicted proteins | sample LMS_cellobiose_e_FD_79183 | JGI IMG/M metagenome (GOLD analysis project Ga0079305, IMG submission 79183) | Rumen-fistulated moose microbial communities from Alaska, USA - LMS_cellobiose_enrichment | ecosystem: Host-associated > Mammals > Digestive system > Stomach > Rumen fluid ... | reverse complement strand
CTTTCTCGCGGAAACATGTTACTCGATGGATATGAAGCTTAAAGCAAAAGGCGCTCCCACGAAGCGGATCTCGCTTCAAAGGGAACGCCTTTTTGCTTTATAAAATGTCATGGCGGGCTTGGTGTGTTGATACAAAAGGTGTAAAATTTACGGTTGGTCTTTGAAGGAATAGAAAAAAGACAGGTTTTTCAAGGCATTGCGGCTTTGCTCAGATGCTATCAGCTATTATCCAGACATACTTACATTTCCAATGGCAAAATGAACCTGTTTTTCCCATATTTTCCCGGGCTTGCGAGGTGCAAACGGGGTGTAAACTGCGTGAGGGATGGTCAAAAGTGCTTGATTTTACAGGGAAAATCGGCTTTTGTTAGAGGCTTGCCGTGGCAGATGAACAGTATTTTTGTCATAATCATTCCCCGTCCTTGCAGAGATGTCATACGCCCATTGTACTGCTTTTACCTGTTTTTTTCAAACACCCGGGCAGCTGTTTTTCTCCACAAAAAATCCGCCAGTCCCTTGCCTGACCGGCGGAAAGCCATCCTCCTTTGCTGTTGTCATCCTGTTTTCTGATAATTCAGCGCGCTGCTTCTTCTCAACTGGTTTTGCGCGAATACGCAGAGTTTGCCGCCGGCTTCCTCCACGTCGATCACACGGACATCCACCCGGTAGATATCCCTCAGATTCTCATCCGTGATGATCTCTTCGGTCTTTCCGCAGATCAGCTCGCCGGCGCGGTTCAGGATGGCCGTTTTCCCCTGAAGCATGATCGCGTGGTTCGGCATGTGCGTCGTCATAATGACCGCATAGCCCTTGCCGGCGAGGTCCTTGATCTTCATGATCGTTCTCATCTGGTTGCCGAAATCCAGATGATTGGTAGGTTCGTCGAACATGATGATTTTTGGCTCCTGCGTGATGGCGCGGGCTATCATGGCCTGTTGGCGCTCGCCTCCGCTGATCTCCGTATAGGGCTTATCCGCGTATTTTTCTATCCCCAGCTCCCGAATGATTCTATTTGCTATCTCATAATCCGCTTGCTTTGGCTTTTCAAAAATGCCCAGGTACGGGGCCCTGCCCATCACGACAAAATCCCGGACACGGTAGGCATACGTCGCCGCGTGATTCTGCGGCACATATCCAAGGATCCGGGCGACCTCGCGCAGGCTCATCTCCTCGTGGGACTTTCCATTGAGGAGTATCTCCCCTTTTGTCGGCTTGAGCAGATTGGCCAGACAGTTGAGGAGCGTGGATTTCCCGGCGCCGTTCGGCCCGAGGATGGTCAATACCTCTCCGGCCTCAAGGGAGATATTGACGTCGTGAAAAATCTGTTTCTCATTTTTATGATAGGAAAACGCAAGATTTTTGACTTCCAGAATCATGACAGCTTCATCCTTTGCCCGGAGAGCACGATTATATAAAACGGCGCTCCGATGATCCCCGTAAGAATACTCAACGGGAGTTCCATAGAGGTGATGTTTCTTGCCAGCAGGTCGATCAGCATCATAAAAACGGCGCCCATAAAGAAGCTCGCCGGTATCGATCTGGTGTTGTCCTGTCCCGCAACGATCCGGCTCAAGTGCGGTATCACCAGGCCGACCCATCCGATCGTGCCACAGATACAGACCGACGACGCCGTGAGGAGCGTCGAGCAGAGGATAATGATCCCTCTGGTCACTTTAAGGTTTACGCCGAGGGCCTTCGCCTCGTTGTCTCCGAGAGAGAGGATGTTGATCCTCCAGCGCAGGAGAATGATGACGGCCGCGCAGACGATGATGACGGGCCCTACCGATAAAAGGTCCTTCATCGTGACTTTTGTCATGCTGCCCATGAGCCAGTAGGTGATGGAGGCGAGCTGCGTTTCCGGATCGGCCAGGTATTTGATGATCCCCATGGCGGAGTCCATGATCCCCTTGACGATGACGCCCGCGAGGACGAGCATCGTCATGGCGGAATTTCGCAGCAGCCGGGGGATCAGGAGGGTGAGGCCCACGGTCAGGACGCCCAGAACGAACGCAAAGGCCTGTACCCCGAAAGCGCCCAAACCGATCAGGATCGCTGTGGCCGCGCCGACGCAGGCGCCGGAAGACACGCCGAGGATATCCGGGGAAACGAGCGGGTTCTTGAACACGCCCTGATAGGCCGAGCCCGAAAGGGAGAGCGCGCCGCCCACGAGCAGGGCGCCGAGCGTCCTGGGGAGGCGGAGGGTGAAGATCACGCCCTCCGCTCTCTGATCCCAGGTCATGGGCACGGAAAAACCCGCCTTTTGCAGGAACAGCCGCGCTACGTCGCCGAGGGGCACGCTGAACTTTCCAACGCATATGGATACGAAGAAGATCGCTACGGTCAGCAGGATCAGGACGATCAGTATGACGGAAAAGCCCGCTCCCGACAGCCGTTTCGAGCTCCTGTTATTCAGTTCCGGATTGTTTGTACCCATGGGCTTCCTTCTTATTGGCTGTTCTTATTGGCTGTTTTTATTGGCTTCTACGCGGAAAATCTCGTTGAGCTGTTCCTCCGACAGCTCGTAATCGTAGTAGGATTTATAAAAATCGACGATCTCCTTTTCCAGGTCCAGATCGGCAAAAAGCTCCGGCTGGATCTTCGTGGCGATCCACTTCATATACAGCGGCTTCTCAAAGGTCATGGGAGGCGACCAGCGGTACAGACCGGCCGGCACCTTGTACACGCGGTGATTTATCACGGCGTCTATGCCGCTCCAGTCCTGCCCCTCCATGCGGTTTTCATACAGATCGTCCGGTACGTAATCGTCAAAATTGCTCAAAAAGATGATCTGGGGATCGAATTCGATGATATCCTCCATAGTGGGAGACGTGATCTCGACAGGCAGCCTGTAGGGGTCCCCGCCCACCAGCTCGGCTATGTACGGGTTGTTGCCATTGCCGTATATCGTGAGAGATTCCACCTTCTGCACGAGCAGCACGCGGGGCCTCTCCTGCTCGCCGAGGGCCTCGATCTCCGACGCCCTGGTGTCAAAATAGGCGTTGGTCTCTTCATACCACGCCAGAGCCTCGGCCGTGCGCTCGGTGCAGTTAAGGGTCTCGCCCATCTTCTCGATCATGTGCATAAGGGTATCTACATCCTTGGCCCGGGCGATCAGCACACAGGGGATGCCAAGCGCTTCCAGCTGCGCGGCGGAATCCGTCTCCGAATCAAAGTTGACGACAAGGTCCACGCCCGCGTCGGCGAGGGCTTCCACGTTCACCGAGAAATCGTCGCCGACCATCGTCGTGTCGATGCCCTCGACCTCGGGAGCCAGATAGCGGAGCATGGATATCTCCCAGCCTGTATAGGCAGACGGCGGGATGGAGACGACGTTCTCCAGCGTCCCCTGCAGCGCATAGACCATATTGGGCATGACCATGGAGCCGATCGCAATGCGCTGGGGTTTATTCGGCACCTCTACCTCGCGGCCGGTATCGTCGATGACCGTATGGGTACCGCCGTCCTGCTCTTCGGGTCCAGGTTCAGTCGCTTCGGGCTCCGGCGTTCCGCTTGCGGCCGGCGTTTCGCCGCTTACCGTGTTCGGTGTTTCCGACCCGGTGTCGGCCGCGCCGTTCCCGCAGCCCGCAAGGAGGCTGACGGCCATGAGCACGGCCATAACAAGGCTCAATAGGGTTTTTACTTTCTTCACGTGAATACCTCCTGTGTGAAATCTGTATTCCTCGGTTAGCTAAAGCTAACTATTGGTTAGTATACGCTAACTTGGTGAGATTGTCAATCTCTTCCTCACGATAAATATTTCTCCGGATCAAGGCGCTGAAGCGGCCGTCCGTATGATATTTTCGGCTTCCTCCCCTATGAAATGGGGAGACTCGTCCCAGTACAGCTTGCTGGACAGGGCCGCATGAGGGAAGGAGATCACCCTTAAGCCCGCCGCCTCCGGCAGCTCGCCGAAAAGCGGGTCGGCGATCAGCGTGTGGAACCGGCCGGTGGAAAGAAGTCTCCGCGCGGAATCTTCGTCCGTAAGCACGATATCTCCCTCTCCCCGCAGCGATGCCTGGCAATTCGTCATGACGGCCACGGTGACGCCGATTTCGGGGCAGCGGTTTTTGATGGCCCGGCGGAGGCTGTTGGCGGTGATCTGCTCCCCAATGATAAGGATGCCGTCTCCCGCGTCGTCCGTGACGACCCGGCTCTTTTTGTCGGCGCGTGTCTGTTCGAGCATGCGGAACACCTCTTCGGAATCCCCGACGATATTCCCCGCCACATACGGGACGCCGTATTCTCTTTCGAGGAGCCTCGCCGCAGCCAATCCGGAGACCGACACGACGAGGTTCACCTCCGCGGCGGCCAGATTCCTGATCTGGTCGATCGACGCGCCCATCATCATTTTCCCGATGACCCGGTATCCCTTGCTTTCGAGCGCCTCCTTAAGCATAACGTCGTTTCCGTTGTTCGCAAAATCCAGCGGGCTGGTGCCGAGGATATTGACGCCGCCGGCGATCGTCCGCTCCTGTCTGACGGTAAAGCGTCCGATCAGCGCGCAGAGCGCCGCCGATATCCCCTCGTCATACAGATGAAGGCCGTTCGTGTCGAAGCCGAAGGAAGGGACGCCGGTCCGCGCCTCCAGCTCGCGGGCGATCCCCTTCATATCCGCGCCGATCACCATGGGGACGGGGCTCCCGATGACGGCGTAGACCGTCGGGCCGATATCTGCTCCCGCGCTGACGAGGTTTTGCAGGAGCTTTTCGTCGTTGCCCATGACGGCGTCGATCTCCCGGAGTCCGGAGCAGAAAACCTTGGCGCTGGCTCCGAACCAGCGCGGCTCATCGTAGCCCGTGTAGTTGCCCGTGCAGCCCGAAGCGTCATGGACTGCGCTGACGCCCCCGAGATCAAAGAACGCCGAACAGATGCCGGAATAGTCCGGCGCATAGGCCGGTAAGGTTATCCATAAATTTTTCATTCAAATCACCAATATCGTATCCTTCAGCATTTTCTTCATGTCCGCTTCCTCTGACGCGGCTTTTTCGATCATGTCCATGAGCTTCACGACGCCCTGATACCCGTACAGCCCGTTCTGCCCGCCGAGGTCGACAACGTGCCTCGCGCCCGACAGATACCCGGCGCTGTAGCCGACGGCGACACATTCTTCGGCCGTCTTTTCCGCCGTCGTCATGCGCGGATGCTGCGGCTGGCGGATCGGTATCTCGGGGTGGTTTTCACGCACCCAGTTATAGTCCTCTTCGTCAGACGGGATCAGCTTCTGCTCGTAGATCGAATGTACCGTAAACCCGCCCTCCAGCAGCGCTCTGGCAAACTCAAACGGACGGTTGATCGCCTCTCCGTCTACGATGATCTTGACGTCTCCCAGCTTTTTCGCCGTCTCTGTGAGAGCCATGCCGGCCGTTTTCTCATATTCCGCAAGATCGGGACATGCCACTCCCAAAGCATTGGCTATCTGCCTGTATGTTTTTGTGATATTCTCCGGCCGGAAGGCGGTAAGCGCCATGACGAACGGGATGCCCAGCTTCTGCCGCATATTCATGCAGGCATATTTTCCCGGAGGCGCCACGACGATGTTCAGGCGGCTTTTCGCCATGCTCTGGTACGCCTCACAGGTATCATAATCCGTAATATGCCGGACCTTTTCAGCGCCCATTCGGCGCAGCACGTCAAAGATTTCCATATCCGGGCGAAGCGCCTGCAAAACTCCGATGATGTTGACGCCCGTATCTGTCTCGGGCGCTTTTTGCAGGACGCTGTAAAGCTTGTTCTGTATATTGACGGCCGGGGGGACCCCCGTATCGGTCGTGGTCGGATTCATATGGCACGAGATGAAGCGTATGTCCGGATATTTTTTCCCGAGCTCGTCGCAAAGGGCGTCAAGGTCCGTTCCGAGAAGATCGTCGATACAGCTGACGAACAGGGAAAACACCTTCGGGCGAAGCCCTTGCCCGGTGCGCATTTCGATCAGGAGGTTCGCGGCCTCCAAGACCTCCTGTTCATAGCTTCCCGACACGATGGCGTCCTCGGTCAGATGGAGGTGCGACACGGTCCCTCTCCGTCCTTCCATCTGCGCCGCAAGAGCGCCGTGACGCCCGCAGGCCGCAGGACTGATAAACAGATGGTAGCTCTCCGGGATCAGCTGGCCCGCCTTCAGAACGCCCCAGCCGCCGTGCGCCGGAGACGCGTAGTGAAGGGAGTTGGTAAAGATATCGTTACAGCACATCACGGCCGCACACCTCCAGCACTTTTCCGGCCAGCACCCGGAAATGTTCCGCCATTTCGCTCTCCGGCAGGGCCTCTACCACCGTCTTCCCGACCTGCTCCGCCTGCTGGACCGCCTTGTCTCTCGGGATTGTGCAGAGCACCTCGGTCTCCATTTCTTCCGCAGCCTTCCGTACCAGCTCGTCCTCGTTTTCCACATTTCTTTTATTGAGGATGAGCCCGCCCATCCTCGCATAGCCGCGTTTTTCAAACCGGCGGACGGCCGAGACGATATTGGAGGCGGCGTAAAGCGCCATCATTTCCCCGGACGTCACCACGAACACCTTATCCGCATAGCCCTCCCTTATCGGCATGGCAAAGCCGCCGCACACCACGTCGCCGAGCACATCGTACAGCACGACGTCCGGCGAAAACCGGTCGTACGCTCCGAGGTCCTCCAGGAGCTGAAAGGCCGTAATGATCCCTCTCCCGGCGCAGCCGATGCCCGGCGTCGGACCGCCGGCTTCCACGCAGAGGACGCCGTTAAAACCGCGAAAGACGATATCCTCCATCTCCACCCGCTCCACGCCCTTTTCCCTGATCCTGTCCAGGACGGTGGGGATCGCCGCGCCCCCCATCAGCGCCTTGGTGGAATCGGATTTCGGGTCGCATCCGATCTGCATCACCTTCATGCCGCTCTGCGAGAGCGCCGCGGACAGATTGGACGCCGTCGTCGACTTCCCGATCCCGCCTTTTCCGTAAATAGCGATTTTTATCATGTTTCTTCCCCTGTCCATTTCCCGTCTGTTGCAGACGTTTTTTGATAAAGGGCTTGCTTTCTCCCCGATGAATGGATATGCTTACAGTATATCGAGTTAGCCATAGCTATCTGAAAGGAGCCCTCTCACATGACCCTTCAGCAAATGAAATACATCCTGTGTATCGCCCAACACGGCTCTATCTCCAAAGCCGCCTCGGACCTGTTCATGTCTCAATCCTCTCTTTCCCTTTCCGTCAAAGAGCTGGAAAGCTCCCTCGGCATCACGGTTTTTGAGAGATCCAACCGGGGCGTTACGCTGACTTCGGACGGCAGGGAATATGCAGACAGAGCCGCCGAAATACTGTCCATGGTCGGTTCGCTGGAGGATCATTTTCTCCATAAGCAGCTTCCGATGCGGTTTTCCGTTTCCACGCAGCGCCTGGCCTTTGCCGTAAAAGCGTTCAGCCGATATCTCCGGGATTTCGACTCCGATACATCCGATATTGCCATCCGGGAGTGCCATACCTATGCGGTCATACAGGATGTGGCAAGCGGCAAAAGCGATCTCGGCATCATCGCCTTATCCGATACCAACGGAAAGTCCGTTCTGACTGAACTGACGTCCAGAGATGTCGATTTTACAGAGCTGGAAACGCTTACGCCCGTCGCGTTCATGGCCACCAATCATCCGCTGGCCGGAAAGGATGTCGTCACCCTGGGCGAGCTCGATGAATACGCCTTCATCACCTACGATCAGGAGGTCAGCGTTTCTCACTACACCGAAGAGCCCGTTTTTTACGGCCATTTCCGTAAAAACATCCACGTCAGCGACAGGAGCACCAAGCTCGCCCTTATCCGGACGAACAACTGCTTCAGCATCGAGCTGGACCTTCCGAACAACGCATCCTTAAAAGAGGCCTCCGGCAAGAATATCAAATGGGCGCGTATCTGTTCGGTACCCGTATCGGAGCTGGTCGCGCCTTTCCGCATCGGATACCTGATCCGCAAGGGGCATGTCCCGGACGCCGCCGGTACGCAGTACCTTGCCCTGCTGCGGGAGGAGATACAGAAGCTGAAAAAGATGCGAAAACAGGCCTGATCCGTTTCGATGCCGGCAGTATCGGTGCGGCGCTCTCCCTGTCATCTTATCCGAAGGAGGATGCCTGGCATCGCCTTGAGTTAGCTTTAGCTAACTTCATGTCATCATTATACTCCTCCGCAGCATAAAATCAACCGCATCCGGCATCTTATTTTCCGCACACCGGATATTGATTTTTCCGATAGCCCGGGCCGGTATCTTTCCGACCGGGGCGGGGCCGCGCCGCCTTTCAATGACAGATTTTTCATCGTTTTCTCCGGAATAATCGCGCTTTCCCGGCAAAAGATATGCAACGAGCTTTGGCTCAAACTTTTTGAAAGGAGATGCAAGTACGATGAACAAGTCCAGCAATACGCTCGTGAACCCCAACGCCCGCGACGCCATGAACCGCTTTAAGATGGAGGCCGCCGGCGAGGTCGGCGTCAGCCTCAAGCAGGGCTACAACGGCGATCTGACCAGCAAGCAGGCCGGCTCTATCGGCGGCCAGATGGTCAAGAAGATGATCCAGGCCTACGAGAACGGCATGCAGTAACCTGTATGGAAAAGGCCGCGCGCTTCTTATCAGAAACGCGCGGCCTTTCTCTTTATATGGCGCGGTTATTTTGCCGGGACCTCGTTATAGCTGTCGGTGAAGTCGAGGCGGTCCATCTTCGTGTGCTCGGTCGGGATCGTATCGTCGGGGCCGAGGGGGTAAATTTTGCAGAGCATCGTCTTGATCGGAGCGCCGCCGTAGCCGGCCTTGCTCTCGCAGCCCATGGGGATGAGCTTATTGACGTTCAGCTCCCAGATGCCGTAGAGGTTCGGCGCGGCGCCGTCCGACTCCGGCAGCCACCAGCCGTGCGGCGCCATGGCCGTCTTCGGGTGGACGACGGGGGTCACGCGCAGCTTGCGCTTGACCTTGCCGCGGACGCCCTCGATCCAGACCCACTGGCCGTCACGCAGGCCGAGGTCCTTCGCCGTGTCGGGGTGCAGCTCGACGATCGGCTCCTCCTCGAACTGGCGGCACCACGGTATCTGCCGGTGCTCCGAGTGGAACATCGTCGGCATACGGCGGCCGGTTATCAGGATGAGCGGATATTCCTTATACAGCTCCGGCGTGCTGATCGGACTCTCGATCTGCTCCTCGTGATGCGGCAGCGGGTCGAGGCCGTATTTCTCCAGATTGGTGGACCAGAGCTCCACCTTTCCGGTCGGCGTGTTGAAGCCGGGCTTGCCGTCCTTGCGCAGCAGGCCCTTCTCGTAGCGGTAATACCCGCACGAGCCGGAGGGATGTTCCTTCGGCGCCATGGCCCACGGCGATTCCGCGAGCTCGTCGAAGGTCTTGCCGGAGACGGAGATGCGGTCGGAGAACAGGTCCTTCAGATCGGTCCACGGCACGGCGGCGGGATTTAAGCGTTTCGCCAGCTCAAAGGCGACGGACCAGTGGCTGCGGCACTCCGCGACCTGCACCTGCTTCGTGATGGCGTTGAGCGGCACGCCCGTCGTGAAGACGGAATCCTTCTCGGCGAACGTCGTGCCGGGGATGACGATATCGGCGATAGCCTGCGCCGTCGGCGTCATGAAGGTGTCCGCGACGACGTTGAAATCGAGCTTCCGCACCGCCTCGTAGTGGCGGACGGGGTCCTGCGCCGTGCAGGCCATGAAGTTGTTCGTGTAGAGGTAGACGCCGCGGATGGGGTAGGGCTTGCCCGTCTCCATCTGGTCGAGGATGCAGTCGGAGAGCGCCCACGAGCGGAAATTTTTGACGAGCGGGAATTTGTCCGCGCCGATCCTCTTCTTGTTCATATTGTCCACGAATTCCTGCCCGTAGAGCTGGACGGTCTCCGCGGTGGAGTAGGGATAGATCGTCACGCCGAAGGGCGGGCGGCTGATGACCTCTCCGCCGGGGACGTCGAGGTTGCCCGTGATGCTCCACAGGGAATTGAGCGCCTGCATCGTGCCGATGGCGTTGGCGTTGCAGTCGAGCGGCTGGCCGAAGCGGATCTCCGCCGGCTTGGCGTTCGCGTACATGCGCGCGACCTCCACGATATCCTCGACGGGCACCCAGGTGATCTCCGAGACCTTCTGCGGCGGGTACTCCTGCACGCGCTTACGAAGCTCCTCGAAGCCGTAGGTCCACTTTTCGACGAAATCCTTGTCGTACAGCCCCTCGTTGATGATGACGTTGAGGAAGCCGAGCGCGAGCGCGCCGTCCGTGCCGGGGCGCAGGCGCAGATGCTTCACCGCGCGGGTGGACGCCCACGTGACGCGCGGGTCGATGACGACGAGCTTCATGCCGCGCTTCATGAGGTCGACGACCCAGTGGCTCGAATAGTAATGGTCGGCGCACTGGCTGCCGCGCGTGCCGCGGCCCCACAGGAGCATGAGCTCCGGCGTCTTGAATTCCGGGTCGTCATAGCGCAGGGGCGAAAACTGCGCCGCGTCCTCGAAGGAGATATCGCCGCACACCATGTGCATACCGGCCAGACGCGGCGTGAAGCAGGAGATGCCGGAAAGGCCGAAAAGCGTCCAGTTCGGGCTGCCGTAGGCGTAAGCGAGGAAGATGAGCGAACCGCCGGCGTCGCGGCCGGTGCCCTGCCCGAAGACGATGGACTCCGGGCCGTCCTCCTTCTTTATCTTATTGAAATTGTACTCGATCTCGTCGAGCGCCTCGTCCCAGGATATCCTCGCCCACTTGTCCTCGCCGCGCGCGCCGACGCGCCGGAGCGGATATTGCAGGCGGTTGGGGTGGTACGCGTACTGCGTGAGCGCGAGGGCGCGGGGGCAGAGGCGTCCGTTTAAAAACGGGTGGCTCTCGTCGCCCTCGACTTTCAGGAGCTTGCCGTCCTTCACGAAAAGCTCGACGCCGCAGCCGCCGTGGCAGCCGGGTCCGCCGGACCAGGCGCCTGTTTTGACGATCTTCACGTCCTTGTCGTTATAATTGAATGCCATATTCCTCACCTCTCCAGTCTTTCGTTGCCGTCACTTCAGGAAAAGCATCGGCTTGAGGGCCTCTTTCGCCTCCGCGGCGATCTCCTCGACCGGGCCGTACTGCATACACTGCGCGAGGCACGCTTTGACGCAGTTCGGCCGGCGGCCGGCGGATATGCGGGCCGCGCAGCCGTTGCAGAGGTCCGTGAGATACGGGACATAGTCGATGGTGAGGCCGCCGTCCTTCTTGTTGAGGATGTGCTCCGTCACCTTGATCCCGTAGACGCCGGCGTCGAGGCCGTTTTCCTGCTGGCAGGCGACCTCGCACGAGTGGCATCCGGTGCAGTAATAGACGTCGATGAGCATAGCGTAGTTTTTCATACGTCCACTCCCTTTTTTTAGGTGTATTGTACGGAACGATTATACTCCGAAAGGGGGCGTTTTTCAATAAGCGTTCAAAATTTGGCCGGGCTTTTGCACGTTTTCGTACAAAAGCCGCCGCTTTTCCGCTGTTTTTCATAAAAAACTTCAAGGAGGCGGCATTATGCCAGATAGAACGCAAAACCTCGGCCTCAACCAGTGGGCGGCCACCGACTACGTGCGGCGCGAGGACTTTAACGAAGACAATGCCAAAATCGACGCGGTGATGGGAAGCCTGCACCACTTCCCTCTGGCGGAGTTCACCACGACGGCGGCCCAAAGCCGGCTGGAGATAGACGTATCCTCCGTCGACTGGAGCGCCTACCGGAGCGTATGCGTGGAACTCGCCTTCCGCGTGTCGGCCACCGGGCGCGTTTGCGTCCGCGCCAACACGCCGGACGCCTATAACAGCGGGCATTACGCCGAGCTGTTCGCCAACCTGGTGACGGAGCTCGGCCTCGCCGATCTCTCCGGCTTCTCGACGAACATCGACGCGCGCCTGACCCTGTATCCGTATAAGCGCGCCGGATACACGCTGAACAGCTTCTGCGAGCGGGCGGCGACCTTCCCCTGCTGGGGGCGGCACCCCACGCTGACCTTCGCGGAGCTCACGAAGCTGTATATCGTGCCGGAAACGGCGGGCGTGACGATCCTCTCCGGCGCGAGCGTGAAGGTCTGGGGAGAGAAGTAAGCAACTGCTGTCTTTTGGCCCCCTTTCGCAAAAGGGGGCTCCCGCGCAGCGGGTGAGGGTTTCTCCGCGAAGCGAATAAAAAGCTAATCCTCCGTCAGCCGCCGCGCGTGAGACGGCAGCCGCCACCTCCCTTCTGCGGAAGGGAGGCTGCAAGAACAAAGAAACAACACAAAAGCCTGTAGACTAAATAAAAAAGAGACAAAGCCTCGCAGAGTTTTTCGCCTGTACAGGCGAAAAAGAAAGTTTAATTCATTTTTTCCGGGAGCATGTATCACGGAAAAAATACTTCTCGCGGAGCGCGCGTGCGACCATCGGGAGTGCGCAAAGCGAAGCGCAATCTTTCTCACACGAGAAACCAGCGAAGCGTTTCTCGTGTGAAATACACAGAAGCCCCGCGCCATTCGGTGCGGGGCTTTTGCTATCTTACCGCGTTACCGCGTTTCAGATGGGGTCTTGTCGCTTAGTTGGCAGCGAGGACGTTGTTGGACTCGGTGCCAGCGTAGGCGCCGCCGTTCTGGGCCGTCTCGAGGATGTAGACGTAGGAGAGCTCAGCGGGGTTGGAGCCCTCGGCAGCCTTCGTGACGACGACAGCCGCGTAGTAGCCCTCGGTGGACTTCGCAACGGAGCCGCCAGCGGACGGAGTCGCGTTCTTGTCAACGGTGATCACGGTCGCGCCGGTGTACTTGAAGGCGACGCCGCCGATGATGAGCTGGGAGTCATCCGCGTAATCGATCTTGCCGATGGTGGTCTGATCCTTGCCAGCGCCCTTGGCGAGCGTGGTGATGTCGGTCAGGTAGCCCTTGTCGTCAACGGTGTACTTAACGAGGGTATGCCCAGCCAAACCGCCGAGGATGGACTCGGAGGAGAAGGACTTCGCAACGCCGTCGATGTACAGCGTGTAGACGTACACGGTCTTGTCGCCGTCCATCTTCGTGCCGTAGCCAGCGCTCTTCAGGTAGCCGGTCTTGGAGGCGCCGGCCTTGTCGTTGTTGATGTAGGCGAGGACGACCTTGTCGCCGGCGGAGTTGAGCACGTAGGTGCAGGGCTGGCCGGAAGCGGAGCCGGCGTTGGCGTAACCGGTAGCGACAGTCACCTTATAATCGGTGTCGGTGGTCTTCCAGTAGACAAACTTGGTGTCGGCCGTGTAGTACTTGCCGGCGATGACGGTGTTGGAGCCGTCACGGAGCGTCGGGGAGTTCTTCACGATGGTGCCGGCAGCCTGAGTGGCCTTCGCAAAGGAGGTCAGGGTGTTGCCGGAGATGGCGATCTTCACGATGGTGCCCTTGTCGATCGTGCCGGCCGGGTTGCTGGTCGCATCGTACAGATCGAGAGCGCCGAGCAGAGCAGCCTTGGTCATGGCCTTCTGGGCCTTGGTCAGCTTGATCTGGTAGACACCGACAGTGCCGTCGGAGAGAGCGAGGCGGACAGAGGCCTTCGCATCGACGTCGTCGAGGTCGCCGGAGACGTCAGACGACTTGGCGCCGATCTGGAGAACGACGGCGTAGCTGGTATCCTCGTTGTACTCGGAGCAGCCGGCGAGCTTGCCGTTGGCGTAGAAGACGAAGTTGTACTTCTTGTCAGCGGAAACGTAGGTGTTGTTCAGCGCGTTGAGGCCAGCGCTGGCGAGGGTGCCGGCGATGGTCTGGCCGGTAACGGCCGTGCCGTTGGAGTAGCTCTTGCCGTCAACGGTGGAGGTGCTGGAGCTGTAGTAGGACATGTTGCCGACGATGACGGTCGCGGGCTCCAGAGACGGAGTGCCGGCGACGGCGGTCACGTAAGCGTAGTCGTCCTTCTTGATGCCGTCATAGGGCTTGATCTCGTCCTTGTTGTCGGTATCGCCGGTCTTGACGAGCTTGAAGGTGGTCTTGCCGTTCACGGCGTCGGAGAGGGTGACGCTGCCGGTCGCGGTAGCGGTCGGAGCGGTGTAAGCCGTGACCTTCACGAGCATGGAGGCGTACTGGATGTAAACCGCGGTGTCGAACTTGCCGTTCTCGCTGTTGTCGATGAGGTTCACGACCCAGCCGGCGTTGTTGATGGCGCCGATGGTGCTCGCGTCGGTGTAGGAGCCGGCCCTGACTTCGCTGATGACCTTGGTGTTCAGAGCGTCAGCGTCGGTGGTGTCGGAGAAGCCGAGCTTCTTCAGCTGATCCTTGGTGAAGGTGATGTTGGAGCCGGTCGTCTTGACTTCGACGTCGTTGGCGGCCGTCTTCGCGCAATCCTCAAGGTAGTAGCAGGTCTTGCCGTCGTCCTTCAGATGGACCTTGACCTTGTGGCCGAGCATATCGAGGCCGATGCCGTCGATGCGGACGGTGGTGCGCTCGGTGCCGGTGCCGTCGAGCGTGTCAACGACAGCAACGCGGTTGTAGTACTCGTCCTTGTTCTTGTCCGTGACCTTGCTGTCCTTGCGGAGAGAGGTGCGGGTGGCGGGGACGCCGACAACGTAGTAGTCCTCAATAGCCGTCGGGAGGAGAACGGTGGTGCCGCCCTCTTCGTTGTTGACGACGGTCCTCTCGGGGACGTAGTTGTAGCGGGCGGAAGCCAGCGTGCTGCCGAGGCCGACATACTCAGAAGCGGAGATGATGTTGGCCGGGCGATACTTGACGCGGCCGACATAGCACATCGCGTTGTAGATGTACAGGGCAGCCTCTTCACGGGTGGCGGCCTTCGTCAGGTCGGTGGCCTTGGTGTCCTTGAAGATGGACTTGTTGCCCTTGGTCAGAGCGTCGACGTAGGTGTTCTGGGCGAAGCCAGTGCCGTCATACTCGGCCTCCTGGCCGTAGCCGGCGGCGACAAGCAGCATCTTGGCGAGCTGAAGGCCGGTCACGGGGTTGGTCGGGTAGAACTTGCCGTCGTCGTAACCGCCGATGACCTTAACGGTCTTCAGGTAGGAGACGTAAGGCGCATACCAGGTGTTCGCCGGGACATCCGGGAACGGAGCGGCGGTAGCCTGCAGGCCGTCAGCGGCATCCTGGCCGATGAGGGCGTAGCAGATCATCTTGGCCGCCTCGGCGCGGTTGACGTTGGCGGTCGGGTCGAAGCTGCCATCGTCACGGCCGGCGATGATTCCCATGCCGTTCATGACGCCGACAGCGGTCGTATACTGAACCTTATCGATGTCGGTCAGGGCCGCGGACGAGCCGATGGCCATGACGCCGACAAGCATGATAAGAGCCAGCACGACGCACAGGGTCTTTTTCAGGGTCTTCATGTGTGTTCCTCCTTGTAAAAATAAATTATTGAAAAATAATTCTTCCGCCCGTCCTGAACCGGGCGCTATGTTAACGCCTCACCGGCGTCTACACCGCGTTTCGGTACCTTTGCGCCGTCCCTCTTAAAGGAGGAGTACGGCGGGGGTTTAAGCATGGGCGGCTCTCCGCCCCGCCGTACACACATAATGAAGACTCTTTTCCTGCCGGGCCGGATGACCCGGCACGGTCGGCGGTCAAAGAACCTGCATCAGCACAGCGTAAATGTACCTTTTGGGGACAAAGTCCCCTACGCATGATGAAGTGTAGCACACATCTCGGCTTATGTCAACAGTTTTCGTAAATTTTATTACAAAAAAGTTACAAAGGTTACAAAAACGCCTGAACCGTTGGTATCACAAGCCGTTTTCCGTGCCTCCCGGCGGCCCCCGGCGCGGGAAAGCGCCCCGCTGGACCGGAAAAGATTACAAAAATCGCCGTTTCCGCCGAATTATGACTACTTGATCGGCGTTTTACCTCTCTTACGACGTTTCCGGCGCGGAAAAGCTGACGCTTCGAACGAGACCCGCTTCGCTGGGCTCTCGTTCGAGAGGGGATGCAGCCCGCTGCGCGCACTCCCTGCGGTCGCACACTTGCGGGCCGAGAAGTATTTTTCCGTGATACATGCTCCCGGAAAAAATGATTTTAACTTTATTTCGCGCCTGCGGGCGCGAAACTCTGCGAGGCTTCTCCTTCGGGCGCTCGCTCCTTTATGACGGCTTCCGGCGCGGAATTGTTCCGCGCCGGAAGGAAAACTGTCAGCGGGTCTTGTGTGAAGCGTCAGCCGACGACGTCGTTCTCGTCGAAGATATCGCCGCACTCGGGGCAGAATTTCGGCGGGGTCTCCCCCTTCGGGACCTCCCAGCCGCACTTGTCGCAGCGGTACTGCTTCTCGCCCGCGGGCTTCGCTTTGCCGCACTCGGCGCAGAACTTGCCCTTGTTCACGGCGCCGCAGGCACATTTCCAGCCCTCGGTGTCAGCCGGCTTCGGCTGGCCGCAGTTCATACAGAACTTGCCGGTGGAGGTCGCGCCGCAGGCGCACTTCCACGCGCCCGCCGCCGGGGCGGCCTGCGCGGGCTGTTGCGGTCTCTGCGCGGCCGCGGCGAACAGATCGCCCACGTTCGCGCCGCCGGCAGCGCCGGCCATGTTCATACCCATGAAGGCCATCGCGGGGCCGGCGTTCGGATTGCTTGCCGCCGCCTTCATCGCCTCGGCCTGGGCGCCGACGAGGTTCGCCGCCGCGCGCGCCGGGTCCATGAACGCCGCGTTCTTCTGCAGCTCCTTGAGCATGGCCTCGTCTGCCTCGTCCGCCTTGACGCTGGAGACGCCGAAGGAGACGATCTCGACGCCGCGCAGGTCTCTCCACTTGGAGGAGAGGACCTCGTTCATGGCGTCGGAGAGCTCCATCGTGTGCCCCGGCAGCGAAGAGTAGCGGATGCCCATATCGGAAATCTTCGCGAAGGCGGGCTGGAGGGCCGTGAGCAGCTCGGTCTTCATCTGGCTCTCGAGCTGGTCGCGGGTGTACTCGGAGGAGACGTTGCCGCAGACGTTCGTGTAGAACAGGATCGGGTTCGTGATGCGATAGCTGTACTCGCCGAAGCACTTGATCGACACGTCTATGTCGATGCCGGCGCGCTGATCCACCACGCGGAAGGGCACGGTGGAGGGGGTGCCGTACTTGTTGCCGACAAGCTCTTTAGTATTAAAATAGTATATGCGCTGATCCTTCGGGGCCTCGCCGCCGAAGGTAAAGCGCTTGCCGATGTTCTTGAAGACCTCCATGATGTTGTCGGCCAGCTTGCCGCCCGCGAAGATGGACGGCTCGGTCGAGGCGTCGTAGACGAACTCGCCCGGCTCCGCGCAGAGCTCGGCGACCTTGCCCTGATCGACGATAATCATGCACTGGCCGTCCGCCACCGCGATGACGGAGCCGGTGGTGATGATATTCTCGTCGCCCTTTGTGTTGCTGGAGCGCTTGGTGGCCTTCTTCTTGCCCTTGACTACCAGCACGTCCGCGGGGATGGCCTCACAGTAAAAATACTCCTTCCACTGATCGGCCAGCACGCCGCCGACCGCGCCCAGCGCCGCTTTCAAAAGTCCCATGCTGCTTCTCCTTTCAATATGTATATAGTTCGTTTTTATCATCGGTATTCGCTTTGCTGTCATTGTACATGATATTTTCCCATTCCGCAAGCAGTTATCAGAAAAAGTTTGACAAAACGGAAAGTTCGTGTATAATTGATAAGCCTGCTTTCAGCAGGTTATCCTTGTCCGCGCCGCGCGCGCGGGCCATACGTCCAAAAGGAGGTGCAAACCAAGATGGCAAAGACTTCGGCAAATTATGAGGTGATGTACATCATCGACCCCGCGAAGGGCGAAGACGGCATCGCCGCGCTCGTTTCCAAGTTCAGGGAGCTCATCGAGGCGAACGGCACGGTGAACGAGCTGGAAGAGATCGGCATCCGCAAGCTGGCCTATCTCATCAACGACAAGCCCGAGGGCTACTACGTGCTCGTGAAGTTCACGTCCGCGCCCGATTTCCCGGCGGAGCTTGACCGTGTTCTGAAGATCACCGACGGTATCATGCGTTCGCTGATCACCGTGATCGAGGATTAAGGAGGCGATACGATGCTCAATCATATCGTCATCATGGGCCGCCTGACGCGCGATCCCGAGCTGCGCAAGACGCAGTCCGGCATCAGCGTCGCGTCCTTCACCGTGGCTGTCGACCGCGACTTCGGCGCGCGCGACGGCGGTGAGAAGCAGACCGATTTCATCGACGTCGTCGCGTGGCGGCAGACGGGTGAATTCGTGTCCCGGTACTTCCATAAGGGAAGTATGATCGTCGTATCCGGCCGCCTGCAGTCCCGCAAGTGGCAGGACCGCGAGGGGAACAACCGCACGAGCTGGGAGGTCGTGGCCGACAACTGCTACTTCGGCGACTCCAAGCGCTCCGACGGCGGCGATTACGCGTCCGCGGCTCCGTCCGCGCCCGCCTCGGCGCCCTTTGCCGGTTATTCCGCGCCCGTGCAGAGCTCCGATTTCGCCGAGCTCGGCGACGACGACGGCGACCTGCCGTTCTGACGGGCCGTCCGCATCCGCATCTACCCTGTTACAGGAACCTATAAAGGAGGTCAAAGCCAATGGCTATGGAAAGAGAGTCCAGGCCCTCCCGCCCGGGAAACCGCAAGCGCAGGAAGGTCTGCCAGTTCTGCGTCGACAAGTGCCAGAACATCGATTATAAGGACACCGTGAAGCTCCGCCGCTACCTGTCCGAGCGCAGCAAGATCCTGCCCCGCAGGACCACCGGCGTGTGCGCCATGCACCAGCGCCAGCTCACCGAGGCAATAAAGAGAGCGCGTCAGATCGCCCTCCTGCCCTACGTGACGGACTGAAAGCTAAAAACCGAGAGCCCGGATATATCCGGGCTCTCGGTTTTTTAATGAATACGGAAAAATGCAGAACAAATAATTGAGGTGTCGGCGGAGCCGACGGTCGTTACAATCGCCGCTTCCGGCGGCGCCATAATTTTTCGTTCTTCCTTTTTCAGTCTTCAGTATTTTCCCTTCTCCTGTGCCAGAACAGATACTGCTGCGCTATCCCCGCGCAGCCGCCGAAGCGCGAGAGGTCGAAGTCCCCGCCGTAACGCTCGGCGAGGGCTCTTTTTATCCACACGTCGCGCGGGAAGGCGTCGTAAAAGCCGAGGCCGAAAAGCATGACGCAGGCGGCGACCTTGTCGCCGACGCCGTCGATCGTCTTGAGCGCGCAGAGCGCGTCGGACTGGCTCCCGCGCGCGAGCTCTTCGAGGGCAATCCTCCCCTCCGAGACGGCGCGGGCCGCCGAGAGGACGTACTTCGCGCGGTAGCCGCAGCGCAGGGGCGTGAGGTCTTCTTCCGTGAGCGACGCCGTTTTTTCCGCCGTCGGAAACGCGTGCAGGACGCCGCCCTCGAACGCTATCGGCTCGCCGAAAAGGGCGCAGAACCGCTCGACGATGCCCTTTATGCGCGGGATATGGTTGCACTGGGAAATAATAAAGGAACAGAGCGCCTCCCACGGCTCCTGCCGCAGGATGCGGATGCCGCGGCCGTCCTCTATGGCCTCGCGCATATACTCGTCGACGCCGAGGCGCTCGCGTATCTCGTCGTACCGGCGGCCGAGGTCGAAATAATCGCGCCAGACGGCGGCGTAGTCCTCCTCCGTGCCGGAGATCGTGATCTCGTCCCCGCGCTTGCTGACCCGCGCCGCGCGGGAAAAGGCGACGCCGACAAAGGACCCGTCCTCCGACGCGTTCCATCGGAAGCACTGGCCGCAGGAAAAAATCTTCTCCGGCTCGAAATCGTCGTCGCAGCGGAAGGTGAACGCGCTTTCGCTCACGCCTCTTTTATGTACGCCTCGCGCTCTTTTTTAAACGCCTCCGTCTTGTCGAAGCCGCAGCCGAACATCTCGGGGCAGAAGCCGCGGTAGACGCACTCGCGCACCATGCACTGCGCGACCTCGGGCTGCACCTTCTCGACCTCGTCCTTCACGAGCTGCCACGCCTGCCGCGTTTCGGGACTGGCGCTGTTGCAGAGGCGCTTGCGGCTGATGGTGATGAGGGCCTGGGCGTTGGCCTCGCACTCGTGCGAGACGAACGCGCCCTGCGGCAGCTCCTCGCGGGGGATGTTCGTCCTGTCGCTTCGCTGCGTGCTGACGAAATGCTCGATGCCGATCTTATGGCGCACGAAATGCACCGACACCCAGTACGGGAGGTCCTTCCAGCGCCACGAGAATTTCAGCTTGCGTATCGGGGAGTGCTCCGAGCGGAGGAGCTTCAGCTTCCAGACGTCGTCCGGGTATTTGCCCCGGCTCTTGCCGATCGTGTTCATGGTGGCGTTCTTGATGTCCTGCCAGCTATCTTCGCATTTGAGCCATTCTATATACATGCAGGGTCACTCCTTAAAACAGGTTGATTCATTGTATCACAACCGGGGAGGCCTGTCTACCGCGCGGCGCGTGAGGAGAGGCAAAAATAGTTCAAGGCAGGCGCAGCACTTGGCCTTGAAGCAGACGTGAAAGTGTGATACAGTAGAAAAAACGACACACGCTGAAAATGAGGAAAGGACAAAAACAGGCATGAACAAATACCGGGACTATGACAACTATCTCAAGGAATACCCCTCCGCCGACGGTTATTTCGGCAAATACGGCGGCAACTATCTGGACGATCCGGAGCTCATCCGCGCGTTCAACGAATACGCCGAGGCGTACAACACCATCGCGCAGTCGTCGCAGTTCATCTCCGAGCTGCGGCGCATCCGCCGCGATTTTCAGGGGCGGCCCACGCCGGTCTACCACTGCCAGAACCTCTCGAACCTCCTCGGGCGGATGCAGATATATTTAAAGCGCGAGGACCTCAATCACACCGGCGCGCACAAGCTCAATCACTGCATGGGCGAGGGCCTTTTGGCCAAATATATGGGCAAGAAGAAGCTCATCGCCGAGACCGGCGCGGGACAGCACGGCGTCGCCCTCGCCACCGCCGCCGCCTATTTCGGGCTGGAGTGCGATATTTACATGGGCGAGGTGGATATAGCCAAGCAGGCGCCGAACGTCACGCGCATGAAGATGCTGGGCGCGAACGTCGTCCCCGTCACCTTCGGCCTCAAGACGCTCAAGGAGGCCGTCGACGCCGCCTTCATGGCCTACGCGAAGGAATACAAGACCGCGATCTACTGCATCGGCACCGCCGCGGGGCCGCATCCGTTCCCGCTGATGGTGCGCGATTTCCAGTTCTGCATCGGGCAGGAGGCGAAGGAACAGTTTATCGCCCAGACGGGCCACCTCCCGGACGAGGTCGTCGCCTGCGTCGGCGGCGGCTCCAACTCCATCGGCATGTTCACGCCGTTTTTGGCCGACCCGGTGGAGCTCGTCGGCGTGGAGCCGCTCGGCCGCGGGCCGAAGCTCGGCGACCACGCGGCGTCCATCACCTACGGAAAAGAGGGCGTCATGCACGGCTTTAACAGCATCATGCTGGCGGATGAAAACGGCGACCCCGCGCCCGTCTACTCCAACGCGAGCGGTCTCGACTACCCCTCCGTCGGCCCCGAGCACGCCATGCTGCACGACATGGGCCGCATCCGCTACGAGACGATCGGCGACGACGAGGCGATCGAGGCGCTCTTCCTCCTCTCGCGTCACGAGGGCGTCATCCCCGCGATCGAGAGCTCGCACGCGCTGGCCTACGGCATAAAGCTCGCGCGCACCGGCAAGACCGGCTCCGTGCTCGTCAATCTCTCCGGCCGCGGCGACAAGGACCTCGACTTCGTCGTGGAAAAATACGGCTACGGCGAGGAGTTTTTAGCGAAAATGGCGGAAAAACGCAACGGATAAGTGCTCCCGAAAGGAGACGTTTTTACCATGATAGAAAAACTGTCGGCGCTCCTTTTATGCCTGACGCTGGCGTTCGGACTCACCGTCCCGGCGGCGGCCTTTGCCGACGTGCCGGAGGACGCTCCGTACGCCGGGGCCGTCGAGGCCGTCGCGGCGCGCGGGCTGATGACGGGCGTTTCGGAAAACGGCTTCTCCCCCGACGCTTTCCTGACGCGCGCGATGGCGGTCGTGGCGCTTCATCGGCTGGCGGGCAGCCCCGCGGCGAAGGCGGACAGCCCCTTCACCGATTTGGAGCTGGGGAGCTGGTATGCGCCTGCCCTCAGCTGGGCGTGGGAAAACGGCATCGCCAAAGGCGTCTCCCCCACTCTCTTTGCGCCGAATGTCCCCTGCACCGTGCAGGAAAGCGCCGTCTTCCTCCACCGCTACGCCCGATACGCCGGGCTTGACGCATCCGTACCGGCCGCCGCCCCCGTCCCCGACGGGGCGAGCCCCTGGGCGGCGGAGGCCGCGGCCTGGGCGGCGGCGAACGGCCTTATGCCCCACGGAGCCGCGCCGACGGACGGCGCGACGCGCGGCGGCTTTGCCGTCATGCTGAACGGGCTCTGTGACATGACCGAGCCGCCCCCGGAGGATCTGGACGATGATACGCCCTCTGTCGGCGGCGCTGACGTCCCTTCTTCCGTCGTCACGACTTTCCCCGGAGAACTCTCCCTCGGCAGCTCCGGGGACGCCGTCCGCACCCTGCAGACCCAGCTTGCGGCTTTAGGGTATGCGCCGAGCGGCACCGACGGCACCTTCGACAATGATACGGCAGCGGCTGTCAGGCAATTTCAAGCGGATCTCGGGCTCTATGCGACCGGGACCGTCGATGAATTGACGTGGGCCGCGCTGTTCAGCGGCAACAGCGGTGAAAGCAAACCCTTCAACGGTGGTGCTCCCGTCGGCGACGACACCTTTGGTCGGGAAGTCGTCGACTATGCGCTTCAGTGGGTCGGCGTGACCCCCTACGTCTGGGCCGGCAACAGCCTCACGAGCGGCACGGACTCCTCCGGGTTCGTCCACCTCGTTTATGAAAAGTTCGGGATCAACGTCCCGCGGACCACTTATGATTGCCGGTTTGCGGGGTACGAGGTCTCTTATGCGGAAGCGATGCCCGGCGATATCATCTGCTACGACGGACACGTGGCGCTGTATATCGGCGGCGGGGCGATCGTACACGCCACTGATGAGGCCTCGGGCACGAGAATTTCCTATGACGCGACTTTCCGCCCGATCCTGACGGTGCGGCGCGTACTCTGAATACGATACATAAAGCCCCCTCCTTTTGCGCATACTGTGCGTAAAGGGAGGGGGATTTTTCATGGGCCGCATGGGAAAGCAGACGTTCGTGCTGGATTCTCCGCCGGCGATCGTATCGAGCGCGGCCGTCGCCGGGAAAAAGGAGGGCGACGGGCCGCTGGGCCCGAGCTTCGATATCGTCTGCGAGGACAGCTTTTTCGGGGAGGAGACGTGGGAGAAGGCGGAGAGCTCGATGCTCTCGCGAACCCTCTCGCTCGCCGTGGGCAAGGCGGGGCTGGACTTTTCGGACCTCGGCTGCGTCTTTTCCGGCGACCTTCTCAACCAGTGCGTCGGCTCCTCCTTCGGCCTGCGCGGGACGGACGTGCCCGTTTTCGGGCTTTACGGCGCGTGCTCGACGATGGCGGAGGGCCTCGCACTCGCGGCGATGACGGTCTCGGCGGGCTACGCGGAGACGGCCGCCGCCGTAACGAGCTCGCATTTCTGCTCGGCGGAGCGGCAGTACCGGACGCCCCTCGAATACGGCGGGCAGCGCACGCCGACGGCCCAGTGGACCGTCACCGGCGCGGGCTGCGCCGTCCTCGCGGCAAGCGGCGCCGGGCCGCTCATCACGCACGTGACGCCGGGCCGGATCGTCGATCTCGGCGTGAAGGACGCAAACAACATGGGCGCGGCGATGGCGCCCGCCGCTTATGACACGCTCCGCGCGCATTTCGCGGACACGGGGCGCGCGCCGGATTTTTACGACCTGATCCTCACGGGCGACCTGGGCTTTATCGGCTCGGAGATACTGCGCGGCTTTTTTGAGCGCGACGGCGTTTCGCTCGAAAATCACAACGACTGCGGCATGATGATCTTCGACCGCGTCGGACAGGACGTGCACGGCGGCGGGTCCGGCTGCGGCTGCTCGGCCTCGGTGCTCTGCGGGGAGATACTCGGCGCTCTGCGCGCCGGGCGATGGAAAAACGTGCTCTTCGCCGCGACGGGCGCGCTCCTCTCGCCGACGACCTCCATGCAGGGCGAGAGCATCCCGGGCATCTGCTGCGCCGTCGCCCTTACTTCCGGCGAGACCCGCTGACGCTGGGCTCTCGCCGGAGAGGAGATGCAGCCCGCCGCAGCGCACTCGCTGCGCTCGCACGTTTGCGGGCTGTAAAGTATTTTTTCCGTGATACATGCTCCCGGAAAAAATGATTGAAATCCATTCGCGCCTGCGGGCGCGAATATAGAGCGAGGCTTTTAGTCATGGAAATTTTTCTCACCTATCTCAAGGCGTTTCTGATCGGCGGGGCGTTATGCGCCGTCGGCCAGATACTCATCGACAAAACGAAGCTCACGCCCGCGCGCATCCTGACGGCCTACGTCGTCGCGGGCGTCTTTTTAGGCGCGGTCGGCCTCTACGGGCCGTTTGCCGAGTGGGCGGGCGCGGGCGCGACGACGCCGCTTTTAGGCTTCGGGAACGTCATCGCCAAAGGCGTGCGCGAGGCGGTCCGGGAGCACGGGCTTTTAGGCGTCTTCACCGGCCCGCTCACGGCCGCGGCCGCGGGCGTCGGCGCGGCGATCTTTTTCGCGCTGCTCGCCGCCCTTTTTTCCAAGCCGAGGGAGAAATGAAATCTTCATTGTGGAAATCCCCGTGATTTTGTGGCAAAATAGAAAGAAAAAGGGGGGCCGTCATGGAACTGAACGAACTTTTACAACACTTCAACAACGGCGATACCGTCGGCGAGGATTTTGCCGTCATCGAGCTTATGCGCTATTACAGCCGCGAAGCGCAGAAGATAACGCTGGAGATAAACACCGTCTTCCACGAGCCGGAGGAGCTCGCGGCGCTTTTTTCCAGGCTGATCGGGAAGCCCGTCGGCGAGGGCTTCGGCCTTTTCCCGCCGTTTTATACGGACTTCGGCAAAAACATCACCATAGGCAAAAACGTCTTCATCAACGCCGGCTGCAAATTCCAGGATCAGGGCGGCATCGTCATCGAGGACGGGGCGCTGATCGGGCATAACGTGGTCCTGGCCACGCTCAATCACGATATGGACCCGGAAAAGCGCCAGCAGCTCCACCCCGCGCCGATACACATCGGCAGGCGCGTCTGGATAGGCGCGGGGGCCGTCGTGACGCAGGGGGTCACGATCGGCGACAACGCCGTGGTGGCCGCAGGCGCGGTCGTGACCCGCGACGTGCCGGAAAACGTCGTTGTCGGCGGCGTGCCCGCCAAAATCCTCAAGGCGCTTGAGGGGGGCCCTCCATGCCATACATAAGAGCGAACGGCGTCCGCCTCGCGTTCGACGCCTTCGGCGACCGGCAAAAGGAGCCGCTGTTTCTCATCCACGGCCTGACGACGCAGCGGATGAGCGTCTTCGGCGCGGCGGAGGCGCTGTGCGGCGACTACTTCGTGATAGCCTACGACTGCCGCGGCCACGGACAGAGCGATCACCCGGCCTCGTTCACGCTGGAGGACCACGGGCGCGACCTGCTCGCGCTGATGGCGGCTCTCGGCTATGAAAGGGCCAACGTGCTGGGGCAGTCCATGGGCTCGTATATAGCCCTTCAGGCGGCGGAAACGGACCCGTCCCGATTCATAAAGCTGATCCTTGTGACGCCGAAAGCGTATGACGACGGCGGCGGCTCCTCCATGCAGAAGCTGCTGAAGGAAAAGGGCGCTGATATCGCCGCCGTTTCACAAGCGGAGATGTTCCGGCTGGTGAGCGAGGCGCTCTTTTCCCCGGAGATCACCGGGGAAAGGCGCGAGGAGCTTCTGGCGGCGAGCGTCATGTCCGGGCCGAACGCGGTCGCGCTGACCGGAGAGGAGACGGCGGCGGTGAGCCGCGCGCTCCGGGGCTTCGATCTGCGGCCCGGCCTTAAAAACGTGACCTGCCCCACGCTCGTTCTGTCCGGCCGGAACGACGGTATAAATCCGCCGGAGCTCGGGAAAGAGATCGCCGACGGCATCCCCGGCGCGGTCTTCAAGCTCATGCCGGGCGGCCATGCCTTTTCAAAGGAGTTCCCGGATACCTTCGCCCGGGAAGTCCGCGCCTTCCTCGCGTCACACTGAAAGAAAAGAAAAAACGAAAAACGGGGCTGCTGCAAAACATGGCTTTGCAGCAGCCCCTGTTTTATCCTCCCCGCAGGGGAGGCTTATCCGCAGAGCCTGTCCCCCATATACGCTCTGAAATACCGGATAAAATCGGCGCGGCGATGCCGGCTGACCGGCACCCGGTCCCCGTTTCCCATGATGAGGAACTCCGGCCCTATTTGGCTGACCATGCAGAGATTGACGATATATCCCTTGTGACAGCGGAAAAAGCCGCCGCCCACCTGTTCCTCGAGGTCCTTCATGGCGAGCTGGAAAATGTCGCGCCCGTTTTCATGCACGAGGATGACGTTGTGCTTCTGGGATTCCGCGTAAATGATGGATTTGACGGGGATGAGCGTGATGCCCCGGCTGTTTTTGAGCTTCAGGACTTTTCCGGTCTCCTCGTCCATCAGGCGGAAGATCCCCTTCAGCTTGTCGGCGAGCGTGGCATACAGGACCGGCTTGAGGAGGAAGCTGTAGGCCTGCACCTCGTAGCCCTCGAGCGCATATTGCGGCAGGCTCGTCAGGAAGATGATCCTCACCTTGTCTCCACGGCTGCGCAGCTCCCTGGCGGCCTCAAGGCCCGAAACCCCTCCCATGCGGACGTCGAGAATGAGGACGTCCGCTTTTTCGGCCAGTCTGCCAGCATGGCTTCACCGGAGGTGAAGGTGAGGAGGTCGAGCTTCTCCCCTGTTTCCTGTTCGAATTTTTTCAGATGCGCTGTGACGTGCAGCAGGGATTCGGGCTCGTCGTCGCAAATAACGATACTTCGGTTCATGAGAGCACCTCGATTCACATGTCGCGTGGGACGGAACTGTCGGCAGATCGTCGTGGCGCATGCGCGGGAGACAGGGCCTCCCGCCTTTTCCGCAAAACAAAGATACTTAATTACTGCACTTATATTATAACATATATTCCTTTACTTTTCTATGGGCCGTCCTGCCGTTCATGCCGGAAAAGCCGCCAGTTGTGCGCGGCCGGACGTCTGTTGTGAACGCATGACTACCAGTTGTGAGCGTCGTATTGAAAACACCGGAAAACATGATAATATGCAGTCAGGCAGACATATTCATTCGCTGCCCCGCAAAAGCACGCCGTGCCCGGCGCGTGCTTGAGCGATTGAAGGGATACGGGAGACTGGGAAATCATATTGAGGAAAGGAGCTTTGCACATGAAAAGCGGACTGCATCTGACAAAAAAAGCCGTGCTTTCGGCTGTGTTGATCGCGGCGCTCGTGCTGGCGCTGACGGTCGGCGCCTTCGGTGCCGGCGGCACGCGGCAGTACGATTTCGTCAAACCCGACGTATCGGCGGGCGAATTCGCCGTCAATGTCAACGGGCGGTGGATCGACTGCGGCGCTGACAGGCCCTATGCCATAGGCGAGGGGCGGGAGGCTGTGTATTACGTCCCGCTTGCGCCGGTGTCGGAGGAGCTCGGCGCTGCCGTCGCCGGAGGCACGGTCGCCTATGGCAATGCCGTGGTCAGCCTGGAGGGTATGCTCTATAACGGCGTCGGCGAACTCGACGCGAACGGAGCCTATGTCCCGCTGACCTTCTGGGCGGAGGCGTTCGCCGCGGAGTCCTTTGCTCCCGACTCACCGGCCTATAAGGTCATCGGGGGCAAGACGATGACGGACGGCCAGTACCTCTATGTGACGCTGACCGACGACGAGACCGACTACGTGATGGCGATCGACGGCGAGAGCTATACCTTCGCGGCCGGCCGCTACAGCGACGGCGAATACACGGTGCCCTACCGCTATGCTGCCGTCAACGACGAGCTGCCCGGCGACGGCGCGCTGATCGTCTTCCTGCACGGCAACAGCTACCGCGGCTATGACAACATCATGCAACTCAAGCTGACGCCCGCCGCAACGATCGTCAAGTATTTTACCGACAAGGGCATAAAAGGCCACGTGCTCGTCCCGCAATGCACCAACACGACCCAAGCCGGCTGGACGGTCCTGACCGACGATCTGGCCGCTGTGATCGAGGGCTACATAGCGGAGCATGAGATAGACCCCTCCCGCGTCTATGTCACCGGCTGCTCGATGGGCGGCCACGGCACGTGGGGGATGCTCCGCGACCACGCGGACCTCTTTGCGGCCGCCATGCCGATCTCCGGCAACGCTGACAGCCCCATGTGCAACATCGACGTGAGTGAGATAACCGCCGAGGTCCCGCTCTACATGCTGGTCGGCGGCGGCGACTCCCAGACGATGCGCGACGGCATGTCCGCCTTCGCGGCCGATTTCGCAGCGAAGGGCGGCACCGTCGTCTATGAGATCGAGCCTGATTACGACCATATTCAATCCTGCGAGTACTCCATGACGCCTGCCCGTCTCGACTGGCTGCTCAGCTTTGAAAAGGCGAAGACCGGCGAGCGCGTCCGCGTGTTCGATTCGGTCAAGCCGGCTCTGGGCGATGGCGAGTACGGCATCAACGCCAACGGCCAGTGGGTCACATTCGGCGAAAATAAGCCCTACGCCGAGGAGGGGACCGTTTACGTCCCGCTCAAAGACGTCTCCAACGCGCTCGGAGCCGTGTATAACGAGGCCGAGGCCGGTGTGTGGAGGGTGATCTATAACGGCGAGACGGCCGACGCAACGGGGGCCGTCGTCGTGAAGAACGGCGCCGCCTACGTGCCCGTCACCTTCTGGGAGACGGCGTACAAGGAGACGGCCGGCGCGAAGGCGTTCCCCGACGGCAGCTGCTACTTCCTCTCGCTGAAAGCGGATTACGCCTACAGCGTGGCGGGGAACCGTGATACCTACATTTTCGAGTCCCGCGCCTATGAGGGCGACCGTACCCTTAACTACAGGATAGCGGACGTCCTGCCCGAGGCCGAGGGCGAGAACGCGCTCGTCGTGTTCCTGCACGGCAGCAGCTACCGCGGCACGGACAACGCGACCTATCTTAAGCTGAACGGCACCTATGATATCCCGGACTATCTCACCGAAAACGGCATCAAGGCCAAGTTCATCATGGGCCAGTTCAGCAACGTCGGCACGCCGCAGAACTGGATGATCTACAGCAGCACGCTTGGCGACATGCTCCGAAGCTACATAAACGACCCCGAAGCGAACGTCGACCCGACCAGAGTCTACGTGATGGGCGTCTCGATGGGCGGTCAGGGCACGTGGAAGGTCGTCAACGACCATCCGGACCTCTTCGCGGCCGCGATGCCCGTCGCGTTCGCGGCGCGCACCGAGCCGGCGGTCGATTTCATCAGCCTTTCGCAGACCCCGCTCATGATCGTGGCGGGCGAGCTCGACGCCTATGACAGGCCGACCGGCAACACTAACCCCAACATGATCCGCGAGTCCTACGAGACGCTCGCGGGCGTGGGCGCGGAGGCCGTCTTCGACGTGATGCCCGGCCTCGACCATATCGGCGTGTGCGAGGCGGCGTTCACGAAGGAGCACCTCGACTGGCTCTTCGCCCATACGAAGAGCGACGCCGGTGACAGGTACTACGGCTACGCGAAGCCGGAGCTCGCCGAGGGCGAGTACGCGGTCAACGCCAACGGCCGCTGGGTCCTGTTTGACGACGTGAAGCCGTACGCCGGAGCGGACGGCACCTGTTACATCCCGCTCGAGGAGGTGGCCGACGCCATCGGCGCCACGGTGGACGGCACGACCGTCACCTATAAAGGTGTCACGGCCGATATCGAGTCGGCTCTCGTGAATTATGACTTCGTGCCGCTCTCCTTCTGGACCGAGGCGTTCGCCGACGTCGGAGCCAAGACGATGACGGACGGGCAGTACCTCTACCTGACGCTGAACGACGACGAGACAGTGTACTGCATGAACCTTTCCGGCGATAAGGTGGCCTTCGCGGCGGATACCTATGAACACGCCTCTTCCGGCGAGAAGATCCCCTACAGGGCCGCTTCGTTCCATCAGGAGGCGGAAGGCAAGAGCGCCCTCGCCATCTTCCTGCACGGCGGCAGCTACCGCGGCAGCGACAATATCTCGCCCCTCAAGCTGACGCCGGTCCGGACGCTTTCCCAGTACTTCATCGACAACGACATGAAGGCCGTGCTGCTCGTTCCGCAGTGCTATGGCCTGAGCTGGAGCGGGAAGCCGGAGGCCATGCTCGACTGGATCAGAGACTGCATCGAAAAATACGACGTCGATCCCGACCGGGTGTATCTGTCCGGCTGCTCGATGGGCAGTCTCGGCACCTGGGCCATCCTCGAGAAGGACGCGAGCCTGTTCGCGGCGGTCATGCCCATTTCCGGCGAGCCTGTGACCGACAGGACCCCCGTGGTCCCGAACGCCACGGCGGACAGGATATTCGCCCAGGGCGATCTCCCCGCCTATCTGCTCGTCGGCGGGCTCGACAGGGACTACATGAAGGACACCATGGCCGACTGGGCCACCTCCTACGCCGCGCTCGGCGGCACCGTCCGCTTCGAGGTGGAGACGGAATACACACATATCGAGTCCTGTGAGTACGCCATGACCGCGGAGCGTCTCGACTGGCTCTTCTCCCATACGAGAGGCGACAGAGAACCCTACGTCCGTCTCTTCGACACCGTAAAGCCCGTGTTCGAAGAGGGTACGTACCACATCAACGCCAACGGCCGCTGGATCACGTTCCGTGATAACCAGCCCTATGCCGAGGAGGACGTCGTTTACATCCCGCTCCTGGATACCGCCGCAGAGCTGGCCGCCGCCGTCCGGGTCGATGGGCCGAGCGTCAGCGTCAGCTATGCCGGCTTCGTCTTCGACGCGAGCGAATACGTCACGGAGAAAGACGGCGCGCTTTACGTCCCCGTCACCTTCTGGGAGACGGCCTTCAAGGAGACGGCCGGCGCGAAGGTCTTCCCCGACGGCAGCTGCTACTTCCTCTCGCTGAAGGCGGAGTACGCCTACAGCGTGACGGGGGAACAGGGCGCCTACGTCTTTGAGCCCCGTTCCTTCACGGGGGCGAACGAGGGCGACCGTACCCTCAACTACAGGATAGCGGACATCCTGCCCGAGGCCGAGGGCAAGAACGCGCTCGTCGTGTTCCTGCACGGCAGCAGCTACCGCGGCACGGACAACGCGGTGTACCTTAAGCTGAACGGCGCCGCCGACATTCCGGACTACCTCACGGAAAACGGCATCAAGGCAAAGTTCATCATGGGCCAGTTCAGCAACGTGGAGAACCCGCAGAACTGGATGGTGTACAGCAGCACGCTCGGGCAGATGCTCCGAAGCTACATAAACGACCCTGAAGCAAACATCGACCCGACCAGAGTCTACGTGATGGGCGTTTCGATGGGAGGACAGGGCACATGGAAGGTCGTCAATGACCATCCGGACCTTTTCGCGGCCGCGATGCCCGTCGCGTTTGCCGCGGAGATAACGCCCGCGGCGGACTTTGCCGCCCTCGCCAAGACCCCGCTCATGATCGTGGCGGGCGAGCTGGACAATCTGGCCCCGAGCGGCGTGACGTCGCCTCCCATGATGGAGGAATCGTACAACGCCGTCGTCGCGCAGGGCGGCGAGGCCGCCTTCGACGTGATGCCCGGCTACGACCATATCGGCGTGTGCGAGGCGGCGTTCACGAAGGAGCACCTCGACTGGCTCTTCGCGCATACGAAGAGCGCCGGCCAGGATGACCCGGGCGACGATCCCGGCGACGACCCCGGCGCCGGGGAACCGCCGGCTCCGGCCAACGTGACGCCGTTCACCGACATCGATACCAACAGCTTCTACTACGCCCCCCTCGTCTGGGCTTACAGGAACGACATCACCAAAGGCATCTCCGCGACCGAGTTCGGCCCCACGCTGGACTGCTCGCGCTACCAGATCGCCACCTTCCTCTGGAGGCTGGCCGGCTCTCCCGCCCCCGCGACCGCGCGCAATCCGTTCAGCGACGTCACGGGCGACATCAGCTCCGCCATCCTCTGGGCGGTGGAACAGGGCATCACCAACGGCATGACGACCGATACCTTTGCCCCGAACGCCCCCTGCTCCCGCGCGCAGATGGTCACGTTCCTCTGGCGCGCCGCCGGTTCCCCGAGGCCGACGGGGAGGACCCCCTTCACCGATATCCCCGCGAACGCGTACTATGCGGACGCCGTCGTCTGGGCTTACGAGAAGGGCATCACCATGGGCGTGGAGGAAAAGTCCTTCGCCCCCGACCTCATCTGCAACCGCGCGCAGATGGTCACGTTCCTCTACAGGTACGACTCGCTGAAATAACGGTAATCCGACGATCCTCGTCCCCCGGCGACGGGGGACGAGATATTCTCACAGAAAGGACGCAGTAAAATGAAAAAAACGCTTTGCATCCTCCTCGCGCTTGTCTTCGTTTTTTCCCTGGCCGCGTGCCAGCGCAACGACCAGACGCCGGACGAGTCGCCCTCTTCGGGCGCGCCGGCGTCGTCTCCCGCGCCCTCCCCGGACGCTTCTCCCGCGGCTCCCGCCGAAGGCGGCTACGCCGGCGGGGAGTACAACCTGAAGATCGGCACGTACTTCAGCGGCAAGCAGGGCGGCGGCGAGTTTGCCCAGAAGTTCTCGGACAAGGTCAAGGAG
>Ga0079305_1001391_pt1 | contig 32585 bp, 30 predicted proteins | sample LMS_cellobiose_e_FD_79183 | JGI IMG/M metagenome (GOLD analysis project Ga0079305, IMG submission 79183) | Rumen-fistulated moose microbial communities from Alaska, USA - LMS_cellobiose_enrichment | ecosystem: Host-associated > Mammals > Digestive system > Stomach > Rumen fluid ... | reverse complement strand
TCTACTATCACGGTATCAGCGGGCAGCTGAAATGCACAGTCGATCGTTTTTATTCCGCGCTTTACCCCAAAGCGCCGGAGACGCTTAAGAAAGCTGCCATGTTTCTGAGTTCTGGTGATCCGGACATGTATGATGGCGCCAAATTTTCTTATGATGGTGATTTTCTTGGTTATCTTGGATTGGAAGATATGGGGATCATCACTAATCACGACAAGGACTGCTTAGTGGCGGTCAGGCAAATGGCGACATCTTTGTAAAGCAAGCAAAAAACAGTAGCCTGATATCATTATATCGGCTATCTCAAAAAATGAAATAAACCAGGAGTCATCCTCTTGACTCCTGGTTTATGAATGAGAAAACGCCCTCGATAACACAAAAAAGCAAAATATCTTTTTTGGTGCAACGTGCCAGAGCGGGACAGGGGACATATGGAGACATATGCGTAGTTTCTCCCGGGCAACAGAGGCGTAGGGGCTCAAATCCTTTATTCGCACTATGACCGCAAAAGCACGGCAATTCTGTCAGAATTGCCGTGCTTGGTTTCTTATGTTAAAATAAATAAAAGTGATTGAGCAGCATCCAAAAGAATCAACGGCAGATAAACTGATCGGATTCGGAGGTTGCTCCGTGTCAGACAGTATTATTTTAAAGCCGCTCCAGAGAGCTAAGTTCATCACTGCTTCCGGGCAAGTACTTATGAAGGCAAGGCATTGTCTCGAAATTAACTTGATTTGCGATTACTCTTGTTCGTTTTGGTTCTGCAGAGAACAAACGAAAGGCGGCTGTGAGAAACGCCGGATCAATGCAAAAGGAAGGAAAGAGGACGTCACTATGGATGAGCCGAAAAAAATAGAGGTCAGAGGAGCGCGGGTCCACAACCTGAAAAACATCGACGTGGATATCCCGCTTCACGGGATCGTCGGGATCGCGGGGGTGTCCGGCTCGGGGAAATCGTCGCTCGCGCTGGGCGTGCTCTACGCGGAGGGCTCCAGAAGGTATCTGGAATCTCTTTCGACGTATACCAGGCGGCGGATGACGCAGGCCTCCAGAGCCGACGTGGACGAGGTGCTGTACGTTCCCGCGGCGCTTGCGCTGCACCAGAGGCCCGGCGTTCCGGGCATCCGCTCGACCTTCGGCACCGGGACGGAGCTGCTCAACAGCCTGCGCCTGATGTTCTCGCGGCTCGCCTCGCACTGCTGTCCGAACGGCCACTACGTCAAGCCGGGCTTTCAGGTGGCGCTCATGCAGGAGATCGTCTGCCCGGAGTGCGGCGAGCATTTTTACGGCCCGGGCGCGGAAGAGCTTGCCTTCAACTCGCAGGGCGCCTGCAAACGCTGCGGAGGGACCGGAACGGTCAGAACGGTAGACAGAAGCACGCTGGTCCCCGACGAGAGCATTTCGATAGACGACGGCGCCGTTGCGCCGTGGAACTCCCTTATGTGGTCGCTGATGACAGACGTCTGCCGGGCAATGGGCGTGAGGACGGATATCCCGTTCAGAGATCTGACGGAGCGGGAAAAAGAGATAGTCTACGACGGGCCGATGGAGAAGAAGCACATCTTCTACCGCTCGAAGAAAGCGGATAACGTTACGGCAGGAGAGCTGGACTTCACCTATTACAGCGCGACAGCCACGGTGCTCAACGCGCTCAGCAAGGTAAAAGATGAAAAAGGCATGAAGCGCGTGGAGAAATTCCTCAAGGAGGATATCTGCCCGGAGTGCCGCGGAACGAGACTTTCTCAGGCGGCCAGAGCGCCGAGGCTGATGGGGATATCCCTCGACCGGGCCTGCGAAATGACCCTGAAGGATTCCGTTGAATGGGTCAAAAAGGTCCCGGCATCTCTGCCGGAAGAGATGCGCCCGATGGCGCAGAATATCTGCGAGTCTTATCTGGAGGTCGCCGCGCGGCTGATGGACCTCGGACTGGGATATCTTTCGCTTGACAGAGCGTCCTCGACCTTGTCTACCGGAGAGCGGCAGCGGATGCAGCTTGCCCGCGCCGTGCGCAACAGGACCACCGGCGTGCTCTACGTTCTGGACGAGCCGTCCATCGGGCTGCACCCTGCCAATATCGTCGGTCTCAACGGAGTGATGCACGACCTCGTGCGGGACGGCAACTCCGTCCTGCTGGTCGATCACGATACGCAGATACTGAAGGAATCGGACTGGCTCATCGAGATGGGCCCGGAGGCGGGTGCGAAGGGCGGCACGGTAATTGCCGAAGGGACTGTGGAGGAGATCGAAAGCAGCGGCGTTTCCGTCATCGGCAGGTATCTCTCCGGAAAGCAGAAACCTGCCAGGCGCCGCGCCGGGGGAAACGCTTTTGCAAAAGGCATAATAAGAATGGAGACCGATCGGATCCACACGGTAAAACCGCTTTCGGTCAGTATTCCGAAGGCCGGCCTGACCGTTATCACCGGAGTTTCGGGCTCGGGCAAGACGACGCTTATCCTTGAGAGCCTCGTGCCGGCGCTGGACGCGCTTTGCAGCGGCAAAAAAATGCCGGAGCACGTAAGGGCGATCGAGGCGGAGGGAATAAGGCATGTAAAGCTTATCGACGCGACACCGATAGGCATAAACGTACGGTCTACAGTGGCCACCTATGCAAGCGTCCACGACGAGCTGCGAAAGATTTACGCAAGGACCAAAGCTGCAAAGCAGTATGGATATAAAGCCGGGGATTTTTCATATAACACCGGTTCGCTCCGCTGCCCGGTCTGCGACGGAACAGGGCAAATCTCTCTGGATGTTCAATTCCTTCCGGATGTGAATATCACCTGTCCTGAGTGCCGGGGCTCGCGCTACGGCAAAGACGCCATGAAGATCCGTTTCAAAAACAAATCCGGCGAAGAGCGTTCTCTCCCGGAGCTGATGGATATGGACGTCAATACCGCTCTTGCCTTCTGCGATGAAATGAATACCGTAAGGCCGCGGCTGGAGATCCTGCGCGATCTCGGTCTCGGTTATCTGACGCTCGGCGAGGAGACGCCGGGCCTTTCCGGAGGCGAGGCGCAGAGACTGAAGCTGGCTTCCGAAATGGGCAGGCAGCAGGAGGACTCCGTTTTCGTTTTTGACGAGCCGACGATCGGCCTGCACCCGAAGGACGTGGAGACGCTGCTGAACGTTTTCCAGACGCTGATCGACCACGGCGCGACCGTCGTTGTGATCGAGCACGATCTGGATGTGATCCGTTCCGCCGACTACGTCGTCGATATGGGCCCGGGCGGCGGGGAGGACGGCGGCAGGATCGTCGCCTGCGGGACGACGGATGAAATCAGGAGCTGCACGGAAAGCGTGACAGGAAGATTCATTTAAGGGAACGGGCGAGTGACGCCAAAAACAAATATTTTGGGATGTGAGGGGAGTAAGGCTCCTGTCTTTATTCCGGATAACGGCGAGAGACTCCGCGCAAATTTACGGATAATCAGAAGATGGATTGTTTTTCGTCAGAATACATGTTTACAGCATTTCTTCAGATGGCTCGTTCGGTACACCAATGCATGCTTTTATCAGAGATCGTTCCTGTTTTACAGTCTTGCCAACAAATGCTTGGTAGTTATACCGCCTCTCCATGTGGGTCGCAGGCAATTGCCTGCGACCTGTTTTCTTCTGCTTCCGGCGCCTCGCAGCTCTCTCGAAATGCTCACGCGCGGCGGAGAGAGTATGCAGAAGATATATCCTTCCGACGCGCCACGGCAGCGGTAGTGCGCAATCGCCGATTGATATTTGATATGAAACATGATATTTTTAAATACAAAGCTTTGTCTTTTCCACGCAGCGGAAACCATGTTGATGACAGCGGGACATTCAGTATGAAAGCCCTGTTCGGAAGCGGAAGCGGCAAAAGACCGCGACGATTATGAACGATGAAAAAACGGGAGGTAACACAATGAAAGCTCTTATTATTTATTTCAGCCGTGCCGATGAGAATTATTCTGTCGGCTATATTGAAAAGGGAAATACCGAGGTTGTTGCGGAATTTGTGCAGGAGCTGACCGGTGCGGATATGTTCAAGGCGGAGCCGGCCGTTCCGTATGCGGCCGACTATAACACCTGTATTCAGGAGGCAAAGCGGCGTGTCGGCAACGCCCCGATCAAAGAGAAGCTGACGGACATCTCTGCGTATGATACCGTTTTTATCATGAGCCCGATATACTGGGGGACCTATGCCCCGGAGGTGGAGACCGCGCTGGAAGGGCTGGATTTCAGCGGGAAAACCGTAAGAATCATCAGCACGCACGAGGGCTCGGGATTGGGAAGCATGGTTTCCGACGTCATAAAAATGTGCAGGGGCGCGAACGTGCAGAAAAACGGGCTTGCGATCAGAGGTTCGCAGGCGAGAGACGCCAAAGAAAAAGTAGCAGATTGGCTGTGATGAAACCGGAGAGCCGGATTTTATGAAGGGAAAAAACGCAAAAGTGAGCATTACGATAAACATTTACTACACCGGAGAAAACGGCGCCGCGAAAAAGTTTGCCGAAGAGATGGCCGAAAGCGGGACCGTGGAAGCCATACGCGCGGAGGAGGGCAACCTGAGGTATGATTATTTCCTGTCGGCGGATGATCCCGAGACGGTGCTTCTTATCGATTCGTGGCGGGATAAGGCGGCGCTGGACAGACATCACGGCTCCGCGTTCATGGAAAAGATCAAAGAACTGCGGGATAAATACGACCTGCACATGAAGGTGGAAAGATTTGTGCCGGCACAGGACAGCCCGCTGGACGAAACCTTTATCCGCAAATAAGAAATGAGGTAACAATGAAAGAAAAAATCACCCAAACGGCAGGCAGGAACGCGCTCGGCGAATTTGCGCCGGAGTTTGCGCATTTCAACGACGATATTCTCTTCGGAGAAAACTGGAACAACGAAGACATTGATCTAAAAACGAGAAGCCTTATCACTGTTGTCGCGCTGATGTCGCAGGGCATCACCGACAGCAGCCTGAAATATCATCTTATGAACGCCAAGGCCCACGGCGTTACGCAGAAGGAAATGGCGGCGGCGATCACGCACACAGCGTTCTATGCCGGCTGGCCGAAGGCGTGGGCGGTGTTCAATCTGGCAAAAGAGGTATACAGCGAGCAGGCGCCTGAGCTTACGGAGAAAGACAAGTATCAGAATACGATATTTTTCCCGGTCGGCGAGCCGAATCCCTACGGCAAGTTCTTCGTAGGGCAGAGCTATCTCGCGCCGGTCTCGGCCGAACAGGTGCCGATTTTCAACGTGACCTTCGAGCCGGGTTGCAGAAACAACTGGCACATCCATCACGCGCTCTCCGGCGGCGGACAGATACTGATCTGTGTGGGCGGCCGCGGCTGGTATCAGGAATGGGGCAGGCAGCCCGTGGAGATGACGCCGGGAACGGCAGTAAACATCCCGGCAAACGTCAAGCACTGGCACGGCGCGGCGGCGGACTCCTGGTTCTCTCATCTGGCCGTCGAGGTCGGCGGGGAGCAGTGCTCCAACGAATGGCTGGAGCCTGTTTCCGCTGAGTATTACGGCAGGCTGGAGGGCAAATGAGAGCTGCCGGTATGAAAGTATTTTCCGGGATGCGGGGAAAAGTGAAAAAGCTGCTTGCCGCCTGCCTGACGCTTTTCATGGCGCTTGTTATTGCTGCTTGTGCCGGCGCGCCTGCGCAAGAACAGGGAAACCCCGCACAGGAGATTGAAAACCCCGTGCAGGAGACGGAAAGCTCCGTGCAGGAGACGGAAAGCTCCGTGCAGGAGGCTGAAAATCCTGTACAAGAGACGGAAAAAACGCTTCGCCTGCTTATAGAGGAAACCGAGGTCCCGGTCGAATGGGAGAATAATGCGGCGGTCGGTGCCCTGATCGAGCTCGTTGAGTCCGGGCCGCTCACCGTCTCCATGTCCATGTACGGAGGCTTTGAGCAGGTAGGCCCGCTCGGAACGGGCCTGCCGAGAGACGACGTGCAGACGAGCACCGATTACGGCGATATAGTGCTGTATTCGGGAGATCAGATAGTTATCTTCTACGGCTCAAATTCGTGGAGCTATACTCGGTTGGGGCATATCGGCCTTTCAAAGCAGGAAATGACCGATCTGCTTTCAGCGGGAAACGTAAATATAACACTGAAATACGAATAAAGGAGTTTGTATCATGAAAAAACAGATCAAAACCACAGAGGCCATTTTCCCGATGCCGGTGCTGCTCATTTCCACCTTCAACGAGGACGGAAGCGCAGACGTCATGAACGCCGCGTGGGGCACCATGCTTGACCGCGATATGGTCGCTCTGAACCTGACCGAGACTCACAAGACGGTTGAGAACATCAAGGCGAGAAAGGGCTTCGTCATACATATAGCCGACGCGAAGCACGTAGCGGAGGCGGACTATTTCGGCGTAGTCAGCGGGCACAAGGTGCCCGACAAGCTGGCAAAGGCCGGGATGACCTTTACAAGCTCCGAGCTTGTCGACGCGCCGATAATAAACGAACTTCCCATCGCCATGGAGTGCTCCTTCGTTGAGTACCAGAGCGACGATACCGGCCTCGGCGTCATAGGGAAGGTGCTGCGCACCAGCGTTGAAGAGGCAAACCTTAAGGACGGAAAGATAGATATCGATTCTCTCGAGGCGATAGCCTTCGATCCTTATACGCACGGCTATTACAAGGTCGGCGGAAGAGTAGGCGAGGCGTTCGCGGACGGCTTGAAGATCAAATGATGTGCTTTCGCCGCGCCATGCCGGCAAGACATCGCTGAAAACGGAGGCCCGCTCATGAGCGAAATAAAAGACAACTTTGCTTTACAGGCTTATCTGACAAAAGGTGTGGAGGGCGTAGTGGCCGACGCTGTGAGAGCCACGCTCAAAAACCCAAGGGAAAGCGCGTTCATGCTAAAGTTCGCCGCGGCGAGCAAGGCAGCCTCCAGGCGGCGCAGAAAGCTGGAGGACGAAGGCGAGCACGTGCCGACCTTCCTTATCGCCAGCATTACCAGCCGGTGCAATCTCCATTGCGCGGGGTGCTACTCCCGCTGCAATCACGCCACGGTGGACTCCGAGCCCGTCAGCCAGCTCACGGACGAGGAGTGGCTGCGGATATTCGACGAGGCGGACGAGCTGGGCGTGAGCTTCATCCTTCTGGCCGGCGGCGAGCCGATGCTTCGCCGGGATATCATAGAGGCGGCCGGGAAGAAGCAGAACATAATGTTCCCGATCTTTACGAACGGGACCTTCATGGACGAGCGCTACTTCGAGCTTTTCGACAGCTGCCGCAACCTTCTCCCCGTTATGAGCATAGAGGGGGAGCGGGAGGTAACGGACGCAAGACGCGGCAGGGGAGTTTACGACCGCCTGATACAAAATATGGACGAGCTTGACAGACGCGGCCTCATATTCGGCGCGTCGGTAACGGTGACGACGGAGAATTACCGCGAGGCCTGCTCCGACGCTTTTCTGAAAAAGCTTTCAGACCGGGGCTGCAGGGCCGTTATATTCGTTGAATACGTGCCGGTAACGGACGAGAGCAGAGAGCTCGCGCCGGGGGACAAAGAGAGGGATCACCTCAGGGCGGAGCTCAAAAGGCTCCGCGCGGAGCATCCCGAGATGGTTTATATCTCCTTCCCGGGCGATGAAAAGAGCTCCGGCGGCTGCGTGGCGGCGGGACGCGGGTTTTTCCATATCAATTCCCACGGAGGCGCCGAGCCGTGCCCGTTCTCGCCTTATTCCGATATAAACGTAAGGAACCGTTCGCTTCGCGAGGCGCTTCACTCTCCGCTGTTCATGGCGCTGAGGGACGGCGGCATACTGATGGACGATCATGAGGGCGGCTGCGTGCTGAATGAAAAGCGCGCCCTCGTGGAAAGCATCATGGCCGGAAGGGCCGAATGAATAAAGCTGCAAATACGATAAACTGTACGGAGAGACGCCAATGAGATACGGAGAATCTGCGTTTGACATCCTTTATCTGCTGTTTGCGATAATCAGCGGATGCGTGATACTCGCCAAAGCAAGGAGCAGGGATGAGAGGCTCATGGGCGCCGCCGCCCTCATACTGGGCTGCGGGGACGCCTTCCACCTCGTTCCGCGCGTGCTGAACTATTTTTCGGACTCGGACTTTACCGCCGCGCTTGGCATCGGAAAGCTGGTCACGTCCGTCACCATGACGGTCTTCTATCTGCTGATGTATTACATCTTCAAAGAGCGTTTCGGGGCGCGTGAAAACCGGAAGCTGACTGCCGCTTTGTGGGCGCTGACCGCGGCGAGGATCGTCCTGTGCCTGCTGCCGCAGAACGGCTGGCTGGAAAACAGCGCCGACATGACCTGGGGCGTGATACGCAATATCCCCTTTGTGCTGCTCGGCGCGGCGGTCTGCGCGCTGTACTTTCAAAAGCGGAGGGAAGACGCGGTATTCCGCCCCGTATGGCTGTATATCCTGCTGTCGTTTTTGTTCTATATCCCGGTCGCCGTGGGCGCGGGAGCAGTTCCCATGCTCGGCATGCTGATGCTGCCGAAAACGGTATGCTATATCCTGCTTATCATTACATTCCTGCGCGCTGTCGCAGGAAGAAAAACGGACGCCGAAAAACTGTAACATGGAGGCATCGTGATGGAGATAAAAGCTGTCAAATTCAGAAAAGACGGATTCTACTCTCAGCCCTTCGCATTCGGAGGAGAAGAGGGCGTGGAGAAGTTCGACAAAAACGTCCGCTACCGCGGCAGCCTGCAGAACTATCTTATCGACACGGGAGATGAAGTCATCCTCGTGGATACGGGACTTCCCGCCGGGATGCCGGAGGAGGTACCGGATGAAAACAGTCCGCTTTATACCGGAAAGGACATCTGCAGCTATATGGAGGCTTTCGCCGCCCTCGGATACAAACCCGAGCAGGTGACGGCGATCCTTCTCACTCATAAGCACGCCGACCATTCGGGCGAGCTGCGCTCCTTCCCAAACGCGAAGATCTACGTCAATGCCGAAGAAATTTCCGCGGAGGAGCTGCAGGGGCTCGACAACATAGTCCCCGTGGATTTCACGGACGGCACATATTATGATTTCCCGGCATGTCAGAAGATACGGGACGGCATTTACTACATAAAAGCAAAAGGACATACCAACGGCAACAGCCTTGTGATAATAGAAAAAGGCGGGCTGTTTTATATGATCCACGGCGATATCACCTACGTGGACGAGGCACTTTATGAAAACAAGCTCTCGGTCGTATTCGATGATCTGCCCGCGGCCAGAGAGACGATGGACCGCGTGCGCGAATTCATAAGAAACCATCCGACCGTGTACTGCGGCACGCATACTCCGCAGGGCTATGAGAGTCTGGAGACAGAGCGGGTAATGGATCTGGACGATCCCGTGCCGACGGTACCCGCAGAGGTCGACTTTTCAGCGCAAAAGGCAAGCGGCAAATACGTCTGCTCCGTCTGCGGCTACGTTTACGATCCCGCCGAGCACGACGGGGTTGCCTTTGAAGACCTGCCGGACGACTGGAGATGCCCGCGCTGCAGGCAGCCGAAAGGGAAGTTCAACAGAGCGTGAGGAGAGCCTCTTATGTCTAAGGGTCAGGAAATAAAAAAGGGCGCGGGAAAAGAAGACTCGCGCGAGAAAACCATCGTCAAAACAAGTATAGTCGGCATCATCGCCAACGTGTTCCTTGCCGCCTTCAAGGCGGTCATCGGCCTGGCGACGAACTCCATAGCCATCGTGCTGGATGCCGTGAACAACATTTCGGACGCCGGGAGCTCGCTCATAACGATCGTCGGAACAAAGCTCGCGGGCAGGGAGCCGGATAAAAAGCATCCCTTCGGCTACGGAAGGATAGAATACCTGAGCGCGATGATCATTTCCGTCATCGTTCTCTATGCGGGCATAACCTCGCTCGTCGAATCCGTGAAGCTGATAATCCATCCCGAAACGCCGAAATATACGCCGGTCTCTCTGATAATAGTCGGAGTGGCGGTGGTCGTTAAGATCGTTCTGGGAAGGTACGTGAAAAGCGTCGGGGTGCGCGTAAATTCCGATTCTCTCGTCAATTCCGGGGAGGACGCGACGCTCGATTCCATCATCTCCGCCTCGACTCTCGTCGCCGCAGCCGTCTTCATGATCTTCCGCGTTTCGCTTGAAGCATGGCTCGGCGCGATAATCTCTCTCGTGATCATAAAATCAGGCATCGAGATGCTGCGCGACACCATCTCGCAGATACTCGGCGAGCGCAACGACGCGGAGCTTGCCAAGGCCATAAAACAGACCGTGACCGATTTCCCGGACGTGCAGGGCGCTTACGATCTCGTGCTGAACAACTACGGCCCGGATACCTGGAACGGCTCTATACATATCGAGGTGCCGGATACCTATTCGGCAAACGAGCTCGATCTGCTCATCAGAAGCATCCAGACCGCCGTTTACAGGGAACACCATGTGATCCTTACCGCTATCGGCGTGTATTCCATGAACACACGGGATGAAGAGGTCATAGAAACGCAGAACAAGCTTCGCGAAATAGTCTTCTCCCATCAGTACGTAACGCAGCTGCACGGGTTTTACCTCATGAAGGAAGAGAAGACCTTGCGTTTCGACCTTGTGGTCAGCTTCGAGGCGAAGGACCGCCGGGAAGTCTACGAAGAAGTGCTGGCGGACGTGCAGAAGGCGTTTCCGGAGTATCAGCTCCAGGCGGCGCTGGACACGGATTTTTCGGAGGAATGAAAGGCAGATATGAAGAGCCGCCGAAAGCGGCCTGTATGGGGAACGAGCGGGGATGAAGCGCATGAAACTTGAAAAGCTGCCCTATGAGCTGACCGTCTGCAAGCTAACGGCAGCGGCGGAAATAGACCTGACCGGCAATTTTTTCTTCGTCGGCAGAACGGATGAGGAGATTTCGCTCGTCTGCCGCACGGAGGACACCCCGGCAAACACAGCCGGGAGGGAAGACGGCTGGCGGGCCTTCCGCATTCAGGGAGTACTTGATTTCTCTCTTACGGGCGTGCTGGCGAGGCTGAGCGGGATACTGGCGGAGAATGATATCGGCATTTTCGCCGTTTCCACCTTCAACACGGATTATATTCTGGTAAAGGCCGAAAACCTTGACCGGGCTATGACTGCGCTGGCCGCCGCCGGATATGACGTCTGCTGAGCATTGCGATCTGAAAAGAATACATTCGCGGGACCGCCGGAAACAGCCGGCGCGGTTCTCACGGGGACGGTAATATGATAAGCACAGACGAATACAAAAAAATAATCGAGGAGCTGCTCGACGAGCTGCCGGAGGAGTTCTTCAAGGACCTTACGGGCGGCGTGGTCGTATCGGACGCGCTGGTGATACCGGACTACGCAAAGGGGAACGATCTCTTTACCATGGGGCAGTATCAGGTATCCTACGGCATACGGCAGATAAAGATGTTCAAGGGCTCGTTTGACAGGGTGCACCCCCACGCGGACGCGGAGAAAGCTAAAGAGCTTCTGCGCGGCATACTGCGCCACGAATTCAGGCACCATATGGAGTCGATAGGCGGGATCCATAATTCCTCCTCCCTGGAGGCGGAGGACGAGCGGGACAAGCGGGAGTACCTCTCGCGGCACGAGGAGTGAGAGGAAAACAGCACTTTTTTACCGGCTGCAACCGGCGGTTGCGGAAGTTCAAGGCCTGCTTTATTCCATGCAAGCGGTTTTTGGGCTATGCTGGGCTTGCCCGACGCGGGAGAGAAAGCGCGGGACTACGAAAAAGAGGAGAACACGAAAATGATCCTTGCAGATAAGATAATCGATCTCAGAAAAAAGAACGGCTGGTCTCAGGAGGAGCTGGCGGAGCAGCTCGGCGTGAGCCGGCAGGCCGTGTCAAAATGGGAGAGCGCGCAGTCCGTGCCTGATATGGGCAGGGTAGTGCAGATGTCGGAGCTTTTCGGCGTGAGCACGGATTACCTTTTAAAGGATTCAATAGAGCGCGCGGACACAGCCGTCGGCGCGGACGAGAATGACGCGGCGGAGCGGACCGTGGGCATGGAGGAGGCGAACGCTTTCCTCGGCGCAAGATTCAAGAACGCGGGCCGCGTGGCGCTGGGCGTGCTGCTGTGCATCCTCTCGCCCGTGTGCCTGATACTGCTCGGCGGCGCAAGCGAGCTCGGACTCATCGGCCTGAGCGAGGCGCAGGCGAGCGGGCTGGGGCTCGCGGTACTGCTGCTGATGATAGGCGGCGCTGTGGCTCTTTTCGTAACGAGCGGACTGCGCATAAGCCGCTTTGAATACATGGAGAAGGAGAATATAGACACGCTCTACGGTGTCGACGGCATGGCCAGAGAGCGCAGAGAGCAGTTTCGGCCCACGTTCGTGCGCCAGCTCACGGTCGGCATAGTGCTGTGCGTGCTCGCGGTGATACCCATATTCGTCAGTCTTGTGATTTACGGTGAGAAGGAAAGCTTCGCACACGTACTTTCCATAGCGGCCCTGCTCGTTCTGGCGGGAATCGGAGTGATGCTTATAGTCCGCTCCTCCATGATCTGGGGCGCTTTCCAGAGACTGCTCGAGGAGGGCGACTACAGCCGCGAGGTAAAGGAGAGGAACCGCAGCCTCGGCGCCTTCAACGGCATATACTGGGGCCTCGTGACGGCGGGCTACCTTGCCTGGAGCTTCGCCGCGGACAGCTGGGACAGAAGCTGGATAATCTGGCCCGTGGCAGGAGTTGCCTACGGCGCCGTATGCGGCATAGTGCGGGCGCTCAGGCGCAAAAACGGCTGAGCTGACGGAAAAATGAAAGGAACAGACCTCCGGAAGGGCCGGAGGTCTGCTTTTTTCGCGCGGGTATAGGGCCGCAAAGATAAGGCTGGAAAAAAGCGGACATATGTGATAATATAAAAAGACACGTATAAATCAAAGGTAAGAGTGAAAGAAATCGGTATGGAAGAAAAAGAAAAGCAGACAAAACAAGGCAAGGGCAACGTAAGGCTCCTTTTCAGATTTCTGAAGGGGAGCAAGCTCCTGTTCATACTTAGCGTCATCTGCTCGGCGGTCACTACCCTTGTCGATATGCTGAATCCCCAGATCATCAGAGGCACCATCGACAACGCCATAGGCGGCAAGGCCTCGAATTTTCCGGAATGGGTGAACGGCATAGTGCGCTCGATCGGCGGCTTCGAGTACATAGGGCGGCATCTCTGGATACCGGCCCTGGCGGTAGCCTGCCTCGGGCTCATACGCGTGGCGGCGCATTTCGGGACGATGATGCTCAATACCACGGGCTCGGAGATATTCGTGAAGCGCATGCGCGACACGCTCTTTTCCCACATCGAGAGGCTGCCCTACGCCTGGCACATGAAAAACAGCACGGGCGATATAATCCAGCGCTGCACCACGGACGTAGACCGTATGCGCACCTTCGTTGCCGAGCAGCTGACCTCCGTTTTCAGGATATTCGTGCTGATGGCGATGGCGGTGTTCTTCATGTTCTCGATGAACCCCGGAATGGCGGCCATAGCCACGGCGCCGATACCGCTGATAGTGGCCTACTCCGTGTTCTTCCGCAAGGAGATGCACGAGGGCTTCACGAAGTGCGACGAGCAGGAGGGCAAGGTCTCCGACGCCGTGCAGGAAAACCTCACGGGCGTGCGCGTTGTGAGGGCCTTTGCCAGCGAGGCGCGGGAAAAAGAGAGATTCGAGAAGATCAACGAACGCTACACGGGGCTCTGGGTCCGCATGGGCCACGTTGTGGGAAAGTTTTTCGCGATGCAGGATATATTCTGCGGCCTGCAGATACTGCTGGTCATAGTTTTCGGCGCCGTGTTTGCCGTCAAGGGGCGCATCAGCGCGGGCGAATACGTGGCGTTCATTTCGTATAACGCCATGCTCTCCATGCCCATAAGGCGGCTCGGGCGCATGCTCTCTGAGATGGCTAAGGCCGGAGTCTCGCTCGACCGTCTGGCCTATATCATGAATTCCGAGCAGGAGAAGGACCGCCCCGGGGTAACTGACGCGGACATGCGAGGCGACATACGCTTTGAAAACGTGAGCTTTGCCTACGAGGAGGGCCACGAGATAATAAGAGGCATAGACCTCGAGATACCGAGCGGCAGCACGCTCGGCATCCTCGGCGGCACGGGCTCCGGAAAGAGCACGCTCATGCTTCTTCTCGACAAGCTCTACGAGATACCCGAAGGGCAAGGCAGGATAACCATAGGCGGAGTGGACATAAGGGACATCCGCACGGAGCACCTGAGAAAGAATATAGCAATGGTCCTGCAGGAGCCCTACCTTTTCAGCCGCTCACTTGCGGACAATATCGCCATGGCGAAGGACGGGCTGAGCAAAGAGGAGATAGAAAAGGCCTCGGAGGCTGCCTGCCTCACGGAGACGATAGAGGGCTTCACAGAGGGCTACGAGACCTTCGTGGGCGAGCGGGGAGTCACGCTCTCCGGCGGGCAGAAGCAGCGCACGGCCATAGCCAGGGCGCTTACTCAGAACGCGCCGATAATGGTGCTTGACGATTCGCTCTCCGCAGTAGACAACCAGACCGACGCGAAAATACGCGCCGCGCTCGAGGAGCGCTTCGGCACGGCGACTATAATAATCATCTCCCACAGGATAACCACGCTCTCCCGCGCTGACAAGGTGATAGTGATGGAGGACGGCAGGATATCCGAGCAGGGGACTCCCGAGCAGCTCAGGACCGCCGGCGGGATATACCAGCAGATCTACGATATCCAGCTCGGCGTGAGGGAAGGAGGCGCGCAATGAGCAATAAAGAAAAAGAAAAGAGAGCCGCGCTTCCGTTTTTCGGCATACCGAGGGTGCTGCCGTTCGCGAAAAAGTACAGGAAGCAGATAATCGGCATGGCAGCGGCGCAGGCGATGTGCAGCGTTTTCGACGTGGCAAGGCCCGTGCTGCAGAAGTTCGCGCTTGACAACTTCGTAAGAAAGAGCACGCTCTCTGGCATAGTGCCCTTCGCGGCGGTATACGCGCTGCTGATAGTGGTAACGGCGATAGTCGGCTATTTCGGCACGCGCGCCTGCCTGAGCACAGAGGTGCGGATGGACCGCGACATGCGCAACAAGGCCTTCGCCCACCTGCAGGAGCTTTCCTTCGACTACTACAACCAGAACAGCGTGGGCTATATCCACGCGAGAGTTATGAGCGATACGAGCCGCATAGGCGAGCTTTTCACCTGGCAGCTCTTTGACGGGGTGTATTTCGCGCTCTTCGTCATAACGGCGGCCGTGGTGATGCTCGGGATAAACCTGAAGCTCACGGGGCTCGTTTTCCTCGTGGTGCCGGTGATAGTGATCTTCTTCTCGCTGTTCCAGAAGCGGCTTTTCAGCCTGCACCATCAGATAAGAGAGATAAACTCCAAAATAACCGGCAACTTCAACTCCGGCATCACCGGCGCGAAGACGGTCAAGTCCCTCGCGGTGGAGGAAAAGGTCGAGCGCGAATTCCGTGAGGAGACCCTGCATATGAAGCACAAGGTGATAGAGTCGGCAAGGACGCACGGGGCCTTTTCTATGCTTACGAACCTGGCCTCCTCCTGCGCGCTGGCGCTCGTTCTCTGGAAGGGCGGCATTCTCGCGGCGGACCAGGTGGGCACCTTCTCGCTCTTCATGAGCTACGCGCAGGACCTCATGGAGCCTGTGCGCTGGCTGGTGGAGGTACTCTCGCTCATGGTGCAGGCGCAGGTGAACATAGGCCGCTTCACGAACCTGCTCAATCTCAAGCCGACGGTGACGGATACGCAGGAGGTAATAGAAAAATACGGCGACTGCTTCGAGCCCAAAAAGGAAAACTGGGAGCCCATACGCGGCGATATAGAGTTCGAGCACGTGGACTTCAAGTATCCCGACGGCGACGTATATATCCTCGAGGACTTCAATCTCAAGATACCCTTCGGCACGAACGTGGCCATAGTGGGCGAAACGGGCGCGGGAAAATCCACCCTCGCGAGCCTAATCTGCCGCTTTTACGAGCCGACGCGCGGCAAGCTTCTCATAGACGGGCGCGACGCGCGCGAGCGCTCGCAGCTGTGGCTGCACTCGGCGCTCGGATACGTCCTTCAGGCGCCGCACCTCTTCTCAGGGACCATAAGGGAAAACCTGCTCTACGGCAGGCCGGATGCGACGGACGAGGAGATAGAAAGAGCCATTAAGCTGCTCTCTCTCGAGGGAGTACTCGCAAAGCTCGAGAAGGGGCTTGATACCGACGTCGGCGAGGGCGGCGAGCTGCTCTCCATGGGCGAAAAGCAGCTTATCTCGTTTGCAAGAGCGATCCTTGCCGACCCGAAGATAGTGGTGCTCGATGAGGCGACGGCCTCCGTCGATACCATCACGGAGCAGAAGATACAGTCCGCCATAGACACGGTGATAAACGGGCGCACGTCTATAGTCATAGCGCACAGGCTTTCCACAGTGAAGGACGCGGACATTATACTTGTGGTAGAGGACGGAAAGATAGTCGAGCAGGGGAGCCACGCTGAGCTTCTCGCCGCGAAGGGGCCGTATTACAGGCTCTGGATGCGCCAGTATGAGGACGCGGCGATCTCCGAGGTCTTGAGCAAGAGCTCGGCCGGGCGCGAGGCGCCCGTGACGGGATGAATAATCTTTACAGAGGTGCACAATGAAAGCGACTAAAAGAGAGCTGCTTTACGCGGCCGCGCAATTAAATGAGGTACAGCATACCACGCTGGACCCTGAGGGGCCGGGCGTAGTGCGCATACACCTCGTGCCGCCGGTGGTCTCCGGCAAAGAGATAGGCGCGAGCGTGGCCATACTCAACGGGCAGGACGTGCTGCCGGTGAACAAGTCCTGGAGCATACTGCTCGCGGAGTTCATAAAGTGCGTGAACGAATACAGCGGCAGGCAGGTGAGCGACGAGGACGTCGCCGCCATTCTGGAAAAGACCTGTGACCGGGTGAAAAAGGTTTATCCGCTGATAACCCGCAAGCGCCTGAAGAGAGATATCTACACAATAATGGATACCTTCCGCAGCGTTGCCCGCGGCGAGGAGCCGGAAACTCCCGTGCAGTACATGAGCCTGGGCGATTACGCGCCGCTCATGCGCGCGCCGCACCGCATGGACCTCATGGTAAGCGCCATGACGCGGGACGGCGCCTGGCATTGCAACCAGCACTGCGTTCACTGCTACGCCGCCGGGCAGGTCCAGGCGGAGGAAAGCGAGCTCGGGACGGAGGACTGGAAGCGGATAATCGACCGCTGCCGCGAGGCCGGCATCCCGCAGGTGACCTTCACGGGCGGCGAGCCGACCATGAGGGAGGACCTCATAGAGCTCATAGACCACGCGAAATGGTTCATAACGAGGCTCAATACCAACGGCATACGCCTCACACCGGATTATTGCCAAAAGCTGAAGGAGGCCTCGCTCGACAGCGTGCAGGTGACCTTCTATTCCGCCGACGAAACCGTGCACAATACGCTCGTTGGCGCGCCGCGGTACGCCGAAACGAAGGCGGGCATAGAAAACGCCCTCGCCGCCGGCCTGAGCCTGAGCGTGAACACCCCGCTGTGCACTCTCAACAGGAATTATCCCGCGACGCTCGAGCTGCTGCATTCCATGGGAGTGCGCTACGTCACCTGCTCCGGCCTCATAACAACCGGCAGCGCGGCGACGCGCGAATCCGAGGCGCTGCAGCTTGAGCACGCTGAGATACGCGAGATACTCAGAGCGAGCGTTGAATACTGCTTTGAAAACGGCATGGAGATAAGCTTCACTTCGCCCGGCTGGGTGGACGACGCTTTCTGCCGAGAGCTCGGCATAACGACTCCGAGCTGCGGGGCCTGCCTGAGCAACATGGCCGTTACCCCGGGCGGGCACGCCGTGCCCTGCCAGAGCTGGCTCTCGGGAGAGCCGCTCGGAGACATGCTCGCGGACGACTGGAAGACCATATGGAACAGCGAAGAGTGCCGCAAACGGCGGGATTTCTCGGCGCTTGCGCGCTGCGAGTGCCCGCTTCGCATACCGAAGACGGAAAACGCTGCGCGGGAAGGCGAGGTGTGACGCGATGAAGATGATAAAAAAGCTCGCTCTTTTGCCCGTACTGGCGCTGCTCGCTCTGATCCTCCTGCCGGCGATGGCGGCTCCCGCCCGCGCCGACGCGCTCGACGAGATAATAAACTACGAGATCACCGCCGACGTCAACGAAGACGGCACCGTGAGCATGATATACCACATAGACTGGAAGGTGCTCGATTCCGATTCCGAGGGGCCGCTCGAGTGGGTGAAGATAGGCATCCCGAACAGCCACTGCGAGGACATCGAGGGCAGAAGCGACGCCGTGAAGAAGATAAAATACACGAGCGACGGCGGCAGCTACATCCGCGTAGACCTCGACAGAAAGTATTACGAGGGCGAGGTCGCGGAGATAGAGTTCGAGCTCGTGCAGGACTATCTCTACGAGGTCAACTGGCTCACCGAGGGCGAGACGGTATATTCCTTCACTCCCGGCTGGTTCGACGATATAGAAATAGATAATCTCACCATCCGCTGGAACGCGGACAGGGCGATAAGCCAGATGCCGGCCTGCGCCGTCCGAAAGGGCTACTTCGAATGGAGCGCGAGCGTTTCCCCCGGCGGGATGTACACCGTTGAGATAACTTACCCGAACGACGCCTTCGGATTTGACGAGAGCAAGACCATAGACCGGGGCTGGGGCGACGACGATTACACATATGAGAGCGAAAGCCCGATAGTCAGCATCCTCGGCGGGATCTTCGGAATGGCGATAGTCGGCCTGCCGATATTCCTTTTCGTAAAAGCCGTAAAGGCCTTCGGCAAGGGCTCGGGCTTCACCGGCGGCACGCAGAAGAAGATAGTGCGCACGAAGGTGGAATACTATCCCTCCTGCCAGGGCTGCGGAGCCACGCGGCCGGACGGCGCGAACAACTGCCCCTACTGCGGCAGGAGCTTCATAAAGAGCGAAGAGACGATAGAGGAAAAGGACATCCCCAAGGAGGAAAAGGACCTGCGGAGCAAGAGGACCGACGGCGAGTACAGGTACTCCTCCAGCCCGAACACCTTCATGAGGGTGCACGTGGTGAACGTGCCGATAATTCATACGGGCGGCTCCTCCGGCTCCTCCGGCTCCTCCGGCTCATCGCGCAGCGGCGGCTCTTCGCGCGGCGGCGGCAGCTCCTGCGCCCACAGCTCCTGCGCCTGCGCCTGTGCCTGCGCCTGCGCGGGCGGCGGCAGAGCGGGCTGCACGGAGAAGGATTTTTACAACACCGGCCTCAAGCTGCGCCAGCTTGAGATAAAGAGCAAAGCACGCAGGAAATAAAAAAACGCCGCGGGGCAATATTCGCTCCGCGGCGCAGTTTTTTATAAAAAGATGTAACCTTCGCGGGCGGATATACGCTTTATTGGTTGAAGGCCTTTGAAAGAGAGGAAGGAGGCGCGCGCCGTGGAAGACGAAAAGATAGTGGAGCTGTATCTCGCGAGAGACGAGAGCGCCATAGCCCGCACGGCGGAAAAATACGGCGCGGCGCTGAGGAAAACGGCGGAGCGCATACTCAGGGACGCCGGCGCCGCGGAGGAATGCGAGAACGAAACGTATCTTGAAGCCTGGAGGCTCATACCGCCGCACGAGCCGAGAAGCTATCTTTTCGCGTTTCTCGGCAGGATAACCCGCCACCTCGCGATAGACGAGTGCAGAAAGAGAGAAAGCCTCAAAAGGCAGGGGCTTTTCTGCGAGCTCACGCGCGAGATGGAGGAGTGCATCCCGGCGGGAAGCAGCGCCGAGGAAAGGGCGGACGCCGAGGCGCTCAAAAGCGCGGTCAATGCCTTCCTCGACAAATGCTCTCGGGAGCAGCGCGACGTATTTTTGAGAAGATACTGGTTTTTCGACACGGTCGGCGAGATCTGCGCGAGGTACGGGTTTTCAAAAAGCAAGGTGAAGACGATGCTTTTCCGCATGCGCGAGGGGCTGCGCCGGTATCTGGAAAGGGAAGGTTACATTATATGAAGGACTATGAACTGCTTGACGCCGTGGGCGGCGCGAAAGAGGAATATATAAAAAGCGCGGCGGAGGAAAGGAAAGCTCCCGGCCGCGGAGTCTGGAAGAAATGGGCGGCCGCCGCGGCCTGTCTGTGCGTGATAGCGGCGGCGGGGATAGCCGTGCGCGGCGCGCTGGCAAAGCCGAAGGCGGAGGAAGCACCGACGGAGGAGATATCCGCATCCACGGATACAGCCGCGCCTGAAGGAAAGACGGACGCGAAGCCCGCCGGAAAGACCTCCGGCAAGAAGAGCGCGGAGCAGGCCGCCGCTGGCGACGCCGAGGGCGGAGGGGTATACATCCCCGCCATAGAGCTGCCTGAGAAGCAGCAGGAGGGAGTCGCCATGGATATGGTGGCCTGCGTAGTCTACCGCGGCGGGATATACACCGGCGGAGAGTACTACACGGGCGAGCAGGCAGAGCGCGTTGACGCCATCGTCGGCGAATACGTAGGCGAGGCGAAGGGGAACATAAACGAATGGTCCACCCAGAGCGATTACGCTACGGAGCTCGCCGGAAGCGTGGCCGGAAGCGTATACACCGTGAAGGGCTACGACCCTGATTTCCGCCTCTGTATGCGCTATGAAGTCGGAGACGAGCTCTGGATAGAGTTTATGGACCGCCTCAACGGTATAACCCTCACAAAGGGAGAGGACCTTTTCGAGACGAGACTGCGCATAGGCGACCGGGTGGAGAAGATACAGTGGCAGAGCCACGAGGACTGGAACTGGGGCCTCGGCGGCATTACGGAAGCGGAGCTCCCCGATGGGCTCTGGGATGAGTTTTACTCCGAGCTCTGCCGGGGCGAATTCATAAACGCCTGGATGCCCGACGAGGACTTTTACGAGGGCATGGAGCGCAGCATGATCTACGATACCCCCAGCCAGGCCCATATCATCCTCACGCTGGAGGACGGAGTCGTCGTTCAGCTGCGCCTGATAGAGGGCGGCTACGTGCAGATCCAGCAGCCGGGCTGGTGGTATTTCGTGAAGATGCCGGGCGAAGCGTTCGACGCCGTGTATGACGCCTGCGGCGGAACGCATGAGAGCGGCTGGACAGTCGCCGAAAAGTAAGAGATACGAACGCCGCGGAGTTTCTTTCGGGAAACTCCGCGGCATTTTTTCTGCCCGGGCTTGACAGAAGTGGGTGGGAATAGTATGATTAGTATAACAAATCATACTTTTGGAGGGCGAAATGAAAGTACCGAAAGGAAAATACGCCTGGACGGCCACCGTAGGCGAAAAAGGGCAGATAGTCATACCCAAGCAGGCGCGCGAGATCTTCGGCATAGCGCCGGGCGATACGCTGCTGCTGCTCGGGGACGAGAAGCGCGGCATAGCCATACCGCCGAAGAGCGCCATGAACGAGGTAATGCTCAAGGTGTTTGCGGAGGAAGAGAAATGAGCGCCGTGCTTGAGGTTTCCGGGCTCTGCAAGGAGTACCCGAAGTTTAAGCTTGAAAACGTCTCCTTCCGCCTTGAAAAGGGCGAGATAATGGGCTTCATCGGCCGAAACGGCGCAGGGAAGACCACTACGATAAAGGCGATGCTCAATCTTATCAGCCGCTCGGCGGGGGATATAAAGTATTTCGGGCTCGATCTCGACAGCCGCGAGCGGGAGATAAAGGGCCGCGTCGGCTACGCCGGCGGCGCCGTGGACTACTACAAAAAGAAAAAGATCGCCTCGATAATGAAGGTGACGAAGCGGTTTTACCCCGGCTGGGACGAGGGGGAATACCGCAAATACATGAAGCTCTTCGAACTCGACGAGGAGAAGACTCCGTCCGAGCTCTCGGAGGGCATGAAGGTAAAGCTCAATCTCGCCGCCGCGCTCTCGCACGGGGCGGAGCTGCTGATACTCGACGAGCCGACGTCGGGGCTCGACCCCGTATCGCGCGGGGAGCTGCTGGAGATATTCTCCTATCTCGCGCGGCAGGGTAAAGCGATATTCTTTTCAACGCACATAACAACCGACATAGAAAAATGCGCGGACAGCATAACCTACATCCGCGAGGGGCGCATCGCCGCCACGGGCCCGCTCGCGCAGTTCATGCAGAGCGAGAAGGCGGCCGGCCGCGGGGAGCGGCTGGAGGATATAATGCTCAGCTACGAGAAGGAGGCGCTTCATGAAAAATTTGCTGATTAAGGAGTGCCGGCTTTTCGCCTCGCCGCTCACCTATATTTTCATCGCCTTTTCGCTGATGACCATGGTGCCCGGCTACCCGATACTGATGGGGGCGTTTTTCGTGTGCCTGGGGCTCTTTCAGTCGTTCCAGCAGGGGATAGCGGATAACGACGTTCTCTATACGGCGCTGCTGCCGATAAGAAAAAAGGACGCGGTACGGTCCAAATTCCTGTTCGTGTGCGCGGTGCAGTTAACGGTATTCGTCATAATGGCTGCGCTGACGGCGGTGAGGATGACGGTCCTCTCCGACGCGGAGATATACGCGCACAACGCGCTCATGAACGCGACGCCGCTCTTTCTCGCCTTCATACTGCTGATATTCGCGGCCTTCAACTGCGTTTTCGTGGCGGGCTTTTTCAAAACGGCGTACAAGACCGGCGCGCCGTATATAAAGTTCGTTATAGTCGCCGTAGTGCTAGTGGGCACGGGCGAGGCCATACACGCCTTCCCGGGCATGAGGTTTTTCAACGACCCCGCCGGGGCGAGGCTGCCGCTGCAGTTCGCGCTGCTCGGCGCGGCGGCCGTGATCTACGCGCTGGCCACTCTCGCGGCCTGCCGCATATCGGAAAAGAGATTCGAAAAGATAGACCTTTAATGGATAGATAATAAAAGCGCCGCGGCTCCCCCAAAGAGGCCGCGGCGCTTCGTTATGCGCTTGTCAAAGTATATCCATGGCGCGGAAGTAGCCGTTCTGCACAGCTCCGCGCACCTGCCCAAGCTCGAGGCAGTCCCCGGCGTACTCGAAGCGCGGCACGTCCGCCTTCTGCAGCTCGAGGGCGAGAGCCCTGCGCGGGCGCTGGCCGAGGGTGTTTATGACGGTATCGGCCTCTATTACCTTTTCGCCGTCCGCCGTTTTGACTATGACCCTGCCGGGCTCGACGGCTGTGCAGGCCGCGTTCGTGAGGCAGGTGATATTATCCTTCAAGCGCTCCATCGTCTCGGCTATGGCCGGGCCGTGGATGTGGTTTGCCTGGGCGGCTATTTTGCCCGTGAGCTCGATGACGGTGACCTTATGGCCGAGCTCGGCGTAGGAAAGGCCGGTCTCCGCGCCGGAAAGACCGCCGCCGATTATCGCGACTCTATTTCCGGCTTCGATCTTCTGCTCATAAAGCTGCTTTACGGTGAAGGAGTTTTCGGCAAGGCCGGGGATGTTCGGAACAACCGGCTCGCTGCCGACGCAGCAGATGACGTGGTCAGGCGCGAGCGATTCTATATACTCGGCCGTTACGTTCACGCCGAGCCTTACGTCGACGCCCTTTTCGTAGACCTTCGCGATGAGAAAATCGCGGAATTTCATGAGATCTCCCTTGTGGCAGTCGTGCTCTATGTAATTGAGCGTGCCGCCGAGGCGCTCTTCCTTCTCGGCGAGGATGACCCTGTGCCCGCGCCACGCGGCGGTGACTGCCGCGGTGAGGCCGGCTGGGCCGCCGCCGATCACGAGCACCTTTTTCGAGGCGAGCGGGGCGGGGAAGGTGTTTATATTATAGATCTCGTGGCCTATCCTGGGGTTTACGTCGCAGCCCATCTCGCCCTTGTCGAAGCGGCCGAGGCAGTTGAGGCAGCGGCAGCAGGGGATGACGTCATTCTCGCGGCCCTCGCGCCACTTGTTGGGCGTTTCGGGGTCGGCTATGCTCTGGCGCGCCATGTAGACTATGTCGGCGTCGCCGTTTTTTATTATCTCGTTCATCAGCACGGGATCCATCAGCGCGCCGACGAGTGCGACTTTCGCCTTCTTTACTACTTTCTTTACCGCCCGCGCGACCTCGAGATTGCAGGCGTGCTCCACGAAGATGCCCGGGAAGGTATAGAGATTGGAGGAGTAGTAAGAGCCGGCGGAAATGTGGATTATATCCACGTATTCCTCGGCCATCTGCGCGAAGCGGCAGACGTCCTCGCGCGAGATGCCGCCCTCCATGTGCTCGTCGCCGCTGATGCGGAATTCCACTACGAAATCTTCGCCCACGGCCTCGCGTATGGCCTTGCAGATGCGTAGCGGGAAGCGGGCGCGGTTTTCAATGGAGCCGCCGTATTCGTCGGTCCTGTGGTTCGTGGCCGGAGAGAGGAACTGCGAAAGCAGCCAGCCGTGGCCGCCGTGTATCATGAGCATTTTGAAGCCGCAGCTTTTCATGAAGGCTGCCGCCTTTGCAAAGTCTTCGCAGCACTCGGCCATGAGCGCCTCGTCCATCCCGCGGACGTGCACGCCGTCCTCGCGGACGTAATCGTCCGGTCCTATGGGGTCTCTGCCCTCAAGGAAGCGGGGGTGAGTCGTCGCTCCGGCGTGATGCAGCTGCACGGAAGCCACCGCGCCGTGGCGGTGGATGAGATAGGCCTCCTTCGTCCATTCGGAGTTGCCCATCCACTCGGGCGCGAGGATGGCCACGTTGCCGTAGTTATTCTTGCGCGTGGCGTACTTGAGGTTGACGCTCGTTTCCGAGATCGTGACGGCGCCGAAGCCGCCGCGGGCCTTGGTCTCAAAATAAAGCATCTGCAGAACGTCCGGCGTGTGCTTGTGGCCGGAGGGAGTCATGGCGCAGGGAGCGGAGAAGATGCGGTTGCGGTAGGTTACGCCGCGGATCGTGATCGGTTCAAAAAGATAAGGATACTTGTTCATCGCGCTTTCTCCTTTACGGTTTGCAGAGCTCCCGCATTGCGGGAGATGCTCTGATATATGTTCTAATTGTAATACAAGCGCCCCGGATGTCAATACTCGACAGGCCGGAGAATATGCAAAAAGAGCGGGCACAGGCCCGCTCTTCCGCAAGAAGAAGCATTACTTCTTTTCGTAAACGTATTCGTAGGTGAAGTCGTCCTCGGGATCGCCGTTGAAGATATGGAGAGTGCCGTCCTTCAGGGTGCCGGTGTAATCGATGGAGACGCCGAGGAAGGTCTCCTGCATGGTGAAGTCCTCTCCGTCGAGCTTCCAGGTCATCTTGTAGCTGCTGCCGTCGCGGGTGCTGGTGCCCGTGCCGTCCTTCTTGAGCTCGAGGCTGAATTCTTCATCTTCCCATTCTTCGGATCCGACGAGCTTGCAGTGGACGCCTTCGTATTTGCCGGCGGCGGAGTTTTTGCCCTTCCCGCCGGAAGAGCCGCAGGCGGCCAGGGAGAACACTACGGCGATGAGAAGGATGATGGCTAATGCTTTTTTCATTTTATCAGGCTCCTTGTTATAAGAGATTCATGGCGGCTCCGCGAGGGAGCGCCTGCGCGGCGGACTTTGAACGCCCGTACGAATCCGAATTATACACCGGAGCGGGTAAAAAAGCAAAGCATTTCTGAGGAATAAAAACGCGCGGGGCAGAAAAACTGCCCCGCGCCCTTTTTAAAAGCAGGCTGCGTGTTTCAGGAGGCGGAAAGAACCAGCTCGTAGCCGGGAGTGAAGGTATATTCGCCGGTATCCCAGTTGCGATTTTTTGTGACCCCGGTGATGGTGCACACGCCGTCACTGAAGTCGTAGTGGTGGAAAAGGCCGTCGTGCGCCTGGGCTTCCATTACCCACTCATGGTCAAGGTCTGTGCGGCCGAAGATCTTTCCGGAAGAATAATCGAAGATGAAGGAATGCTCGGCGTAGCCGCTGTTATCGTCGGCAATATCCCAGATGTTCTCAGCATGGTCGATGGAAATTATCTCGCCGTCGATATAGGCGACTATGGCGCGCTCAAGCTCGGAGGAAACGGCGTAGAGGTCGTTCCCGAGAGCCTGAAACTCGGTAAAGCTGCTGAGCTCGCCGTCGTGATAGTGAATGACGCTCAGCGCAGGGGGCGAGGTATTGAAGAGTATCTCCTCCTTGTAGGCATAGGTCTCTCCGCTGGACCAGTCCGTGGCGGTATAGGTAACGGAATAGCCGCCGGTGATCTCCGTGACCTCGGCGTCCTCGTTGCCCAGAATGCGGAAGGAGGTCTCCAGGCTGCCGGCGGAGATGCTCGCGGTCAGCATGGTGGCGTCTATATACCGGAGCGGGCTGAAGGGCATGTACCAGATGTTTACCATTTTGGTGTAGTCGCCGCCGACAGAATCGTTGTGGGCGTCCACAAGCTTTTCCATTTTATTGCCCATGGCATAGGCAAGGCGCTCGTAAAAATCGTAAACGTCCGCGCAGCTTTCAATACCGCCGGAGGCTTCCTCGGAGCCTTTCGCCTCGGAAAAAGAGCTCAGCACATTCAAAGCGGAAGAAGTCCCGGTATCTGAGTCCTTTTCGGAGACGGAGCTGGTCTGTTCTTTCGAGTCGGATTTCTTTTCCTTGCTGTCGTCCTTTTTCGCGGGCTTGGCGGAGCAGGCCGCGAGAGAGAGGACGATGAGCAGCGAAAGCATGAGCGAGAGCAGTTTTTTCATTTTTATTCTCCTCTTTGGTTCTACGGTCGTTTCTTGTTTCACTGCGTGTATGTACTATACGCAAGCGCTACAAACCGTGTACGAACGCATGCAGCAAAAAACGCTGAGGGCGGCTTGCTTCGGGAAAAACAGGATGCTATACTGTAGCTGCGGCGGCCTTGCGCCGGCGCCAGGAGGAGAGAGAAAAATGCTCGAAACCAAAGATCTCATTCTCGATAAGGCGAGGTTTTCCGATTGGGAGGATATATACCGCAGGGTATGGTCCCGGCCGGAGTGCGCAGAACATATGTTCTGGCGTGTGACGGAAAGCGAGGACGAGGCGCGCGAGCGAATGGAGAGGACCATAGCCTTCCAGAAGGAGAGGAACGGCTGGTTCATATACGAAAAAGCGGACGGCCGCGCCATAGGCTTTGCCGGCGCTGAGCAGATATGGCCGGGAGTCTGCCGCGAAACGGGCATATGCATCGGCCCGGAATACTGGCGAAAGGGCTACGGCAGGCAGGTGCTGCGCGCGCTTCTGCAGTACTGCGGGGGAAAATACTCCGCGCGCGAGTTTCAGTATTCCGCGCGGGAGAAAAACGAGGCCTCCGTCGCGCTGGCGCTTTCGGAGGGCTTTACTCTCGCGGAAAAGAAGACCGTTACCGACGAAAAGGACGGCAGAGAATACACGCTGCTCAAATTTGTGCTCGAGCTTTAAAAAGAGCGGAGATATAAAAAGAAAAAACACGCCCTCAAAAAGCAAATAAAAACGCCCTGCAGATTATAGATCTGCAGGGCGTGAGCTTTAACTGGGCGTACCTGTGCCCGGCGGTCATCTCCAGTATGGGACGGACTCTCCGGTATCCGTCTGCCCGGTCAGGACGCCTGAGGCATCAAAGGTATACCGGAACACCCTGCAGGAGCCGCCGATCGTAAACGCGCTGGTTGCAGGGGAAAAGAAGGTCGACACAACGCTCTCGACGTTCCACTCCAGCTGACCCGAGGCATTCACGGACAGACCTCCGCCCAAAGATCCCTTCACGGAATAGAAAGTCTTCGGGAGTCCTCCTTCCGGATCGCACACGAGCAGGACCGCCGTATAATTCTCCCGCACGAGCGGAGTCAGCTCTTCATCGGAAATACTCCAGCTTTCTTTTGAAAAAATATAATCCAGCACGTTCGCGATCTCATGTCTTCCGCCTTCATCGTTTTGCTTTGGAACGGAATACGCCGAAAGGTAGATCTCTCCTGCGAATTCCGCCATGTCCCTTATATAGTATTCGCAGTCATCCGCTTCATAAGAAAAGCTGTCTGTCACCCGTCCCTCACGATCCATCTTGTACAGAAGTGCGGTATCGCGGGATGTCAGATTTCCAAGCTGGACGATATATCCGTCTCCCAGGTGCGCCGCATTCCAGACCCCCAAATTGCCCACTTCTGTTTTATTGAAGCCCAGTTCGTTCCCTTCGGCGTCATAGCGGCTGAGACACAGATACCGCATATCTCCTCTGCTGATCACTGCCCACGTACCGTCACCGTCGCTCAATACGGACGCAACGTACTCGTGTTTGAAACCGTGCTCGAGGCGCCGCTGCCACATTACGGCCCCCCCGCTGTCCGCGAGGGCTATCCATCCGTATTCCGTATCTGCAGGGGACCATGTTTCGTTCCGCCCCCAAATGGCCGTGGCGTCTTCTGCAAACGCATAACCTTCTATATAAAAATCTTTGAATTCCGCGCTCCAAAGCATTTCCCCGTCCTGATAACATTCGAGTATGCTCTTATCCAGAACGTCGAAGCCCTTCTGCTGATCGTGAACATACTGCCAATCAATACGGCAGCTGATACCCTTTTCTGATATTGAGTTCATCCGGACGTTTTTATCCCAAAGCGCGGCAAGCTCCTCGGGCGTAGCTTCGTCCTGCTGTATCTCCCAGCCGGGAACGGCCTGCCGTATTACATCCGCCGTCTTTCCGTACGAGAATCTATTCCCCGTAATATCCCGATAGACCGCTTTCACTTCCGACCGGCTCAAGCCTTCCGCAGACAGGCCGTTTTCCTCAAAAAACGCAGCGGCGGTACTGTATTCCCTGGCCTCGGCGGCAAACGCAAACGCGGCAGAGCCGACAGCCAGGATCAGCGCCAGACACGCCGCCGCTGCCAACCTGAACCGGCGCGGCCGGCTGCCGGAGCGCTTTGCGGGCGCAGAGTTATCGCCGGGCGCCATACGGTTTTCACTGAAAGCAAACATTGTCGCTTCATCTATATATTTTTTATCGATCAGGCTGATGATTTGAGAAACTTTTTCTTCCTTCATAGATATATCCCCTCCTTTGCCAGATATTTTCTGAGGGCTTTACGGATCCGGGAAAGGCGCACGGAAATATAATGCCTGCTCGTGTTGAAAAGCCCGGCAAGCTCCTCTATGGAATCAGCGTGCCAGCAGCGCCTTACGAACAGTATCCTGCTCTGCTGATCGAGCGTTTCGAGAAAGCTGTTGATGATCCCGGCTGTTTCGTTTGCCGCGGCCTCATCCTCAACGGATGCGGGCGAGGGGAGGCATTCCGCAATTTCCTCCAGAGCGACGTCGTAAACGCTGTTCCTTTTTTGAGCAGTGTTCGCATGGTACTTCTTTAGAGCGAGGTTGCGGACAATGCGGCAGACATAGCTCAAAAGCGGATCCGGCCGCTGAGGCGGGATGGTATTCCAGACGCCGAGATAAGCGTCGCTCACGCATTCTTCGGAATCGAGCCGGTTGTTCAGTATGTTCTCGGCGATCCTTATACATACGGGACCGTATTTGTTTGACAATTCGACTATCGCCTGCTCCGAGCGCTCAAAGAACAATTCAATGATCTTACTGTCGTCCAAGCCCTCACCTTCCTTTTCAGCCTCACCCGTATACTACGGATTCGGAGGGGAATATCTCAATCCGCTGCAATTCTATCAGAGAAATATGCCGGTTTCCACATATTTGAGCAAAAAAGGCGCGGTTCTCAGGAAAGAGAGCCGCGCCGTGGTTTTATATTGGAGGGGGCTTACATCTTCAGCTCAACGCCGTCCGGCGGAAGCTTTTTATGGCAGATGGAGTAGGCTATGAACTGGGCTATGCCCGTAAGCAGCCACGAAACGGGGTAGGAGACGAAGAGCATCTGCAGAGTGGGTATGAGCGGGAAGACGATGAAAATCACTATAAGGCGCATGCCGCACACGCCGATGACCGTTATCATCATGGCGGATATGGAGCGGCCGATGGAGCGCAGGCCGCCGACGATAGTCTCCATGACGCTGCAGCAGAAATAGCCGGGGATTATCATGAAGAATCTTATTACGCCTATTTCCTGCACGGCCCTGTCCGCGTTATAAAGCGAGAGCAGGGGATAGCGCAGCAGGAGGATTATGCCTCCTATGACCACGGCAAAGCCGGTGGCCGTGAGCGCACAGGTGCGCAGGATCATATTCAGGCGCGAGTATTTGCGCGCGCCGACGTTCTGCCCGCAGAAGGTCACGGAGGTCTGCATCATGGAGTTGGAGGTAGTGTACATGAAGGTCTCTATGTTCATCGCCGCCGTGTTGCCCGCCACTACCGTGGAGCCGAAGCTGTTCACCGTGGACTGAATAAGGACGTTTGAAATATTGAAAAGTATGGCCTGGATGCCGGCGGGGATGCCGGTCTTGAGAATGATGATGAGCTGGGCCTTATGTATACGCAGCTTCTGCAGCTCGAGACGGCAGGCGTCGCTCCTGCGCATGAGTGCGATCACCGCCAGTACGGAGGACATGGCCTGCGAGGCGGCCGTGGCTATGGCGACGCCGGCGACGTCCAGTCCTACCACGAGCACGAAGAAGAGATTGAGCCCCACGTTCAGCAGGCCGCTCACGGCCAGGATGTACATGGGCTTTTTCGTATCGCCCACGGCGCGCAGCACGGCCGCGGCGAAATTATAAAGCAGAACGAAGGGCATGCCGAGCGCGATTATGCGCAGATAGAGCACGGATTTGTCTATTATATCCTCCGGGGTGTCCATAGCTGAGAGGAATATCCGCGCGCAGAAAAAGGCGAGAGCGCCTATGCCTATGCCCGCGAACACACCGAAAAGCACGGAGGTATGCGTGGCCTTGCTCATGCCGGGGGAGTCCTTGGCGCCGACATAGCGCGCAACGACCACGCTCGCGCCTATGGCGACGCTCACGAACGTGTGCACCATCAGCGCGTTGAGAGAGGTGGTGGCGCCTACTGCGGCGAGGGCGCTTTTGCCGGCGCAGCGGCCGACGACGATAAGGTCCGCCGCGTTATAAAGCAGCTGCAGCCAGCTGGAAAGTATGAGCGGGAAAACAAACAGGAGCACTTTTCCGAAAACCGGACCCGAGCACATATCGAGATCATGCTCCCGGCGCTTGAGCTTGAAAAGAGACAATTTAAAGGACCTCCGTGATCATCTGCGCTTTGCAAGGACGAATTCTTCGCCGTCCTTCGGCAGCTTGTTGTAGGTTATGAAGAAAAGGGTCATCTGTGCAAGGCCCGTTAGGAGCCAGGTAATGGGGTAGGACCAGTACAGGACTTTCAGGGTATGCAGATGCGGGAAAATGACGTACAAAGTGAGGATGCGAAGACCGCACACGCCGAAGACGGTTATTATCATGGACGTGAGCGATTTGCCGAGCGCACGCAGCGTGCCGACGAAGCTCTCGGAAAAGCCGTTGACGCAGTAGCCAGGGAGCAGTATCGCCAGGCGCAGGACACCCACGCGCATAGCCTCGCTGTCGGTCGTATAAAGAGAGAGCAGCGGATAGCGCAGAATAAAGCAGATTATGCTCATCATGGCCGTTATGCCGCCCGCCGCGAAGGCGCAGCTCTTTACTATCCTGCCGATGCGGGAATACTGCCGCGCGCCGACGTTCTGGCTAGTGAACGTAACGGCCGCCTGCGGCACGGCGACGTTCGCCTGGAAGACAAAGTTGGTTATCTGCATCGAGGCCGTGTTCCCGGCGACAGCCATGGAGCCGAAGCTGTTTACGGCCGACTGATAGAGGACGTTGGAGAAATTGAAGAGCACCGCCTGAATTGCCGCCGGCATGCCGACCTTGAGGATCATGCCGAGCTCTCTGCCGTGTATTCTGAGTCTGCGCGGGATGAGGCGCACAGGGCCCTTTTCACGAAGGAGGCACGCGATTATAAGAACGGCCGCGAGTATCTGCGAGATGGCGGTGGCGAGGGCCACGCCGTCGACGTCCATGCCCAGAACGAGCACGAAGAAGAGATTAAGCAGCACGTTTATGAGGCCCGTGCCGGAGAGTATGTACAGCGGGCGCTTCGTATCGCCCTTTGCCCTTAGCGCCGCCGCGCAGAAATTATACACCAGAGTGAACGGCATGCCTATGGAATAGAGCCGCAGGTAGAGGACGGAGCTGTCGATAATGTCGGCCGGGGTATCCATGGCGGAGAGGAAGACCCGCGCGCCTATGGAGCCGGCGAGCCCCACGGCGAGGCCGGCCAGAATACCGAAGAGGATGCCTGTATGCGCCGCGCGGGAGGCACCGTCGTCATTTCCTTCGCCGAGGAAACGCGCTACGGCCGCGTTCGCGCCGATTGACATGGTTATAAAGAAGTTCGTCATCATGACGATGAGCGGCCCCGTGGCGCCCACGGCGGCGAGCGCATGGTCGCCCGCGCAGCGGCCTACGACGATAAGGTCCGCCGCGTTGTAAAGCAGCTGCAGCCAGCCGGAGAGCATTATGGGAACGGAAAAAGCGATTATTTTGGAGAAAATGGGCCCGTTGAGCATGTCTATTTCATTTCTGCGAGTCAAGAGCATGTTAAGCGCCTCCCGAGGCCGGCGGCCGAAAAATAATACGCAAACTAACAAATTAATGCTATTCCAAATTAATACATTTGTCAATAAACAGCCTGCAACATAAAATCGGGAAAACAGCTGAAATTTTCTATTGACAAAGACGAATATTTTTGATAACATAATCTGCGTCCGCGAGACATGGGGGTATAGCTCAGCTGGGAGCCCAAACAAACCGGTCACACACCCCTCTGAAAATTTGATATTTCATCTCCTCACCATCTGGGGGTATAGCTCAGCTGGGAGAGCGCTTGAATGGCATTCAAGAGGTCAGCGGTTCGATCCCGCTTATCTCCAC
>Ga0079305_1001390_pt1 | contig 32602 bp, 22 predicted proteins | sample LMS_cellobiose_e_FD_79183 | JGI IMG/M metagenome (GOLD analysis project Ga0079305, IMG submission 79183) | Rumen-fistulated moose microbial communities from Alaska, USA - LMS_cellobiose_enrichment | ecosystem: Host-associated > Mammals > Digestive system > Stomach > Rumen fluid ... | reverse complement strand
TTTCTGTCGGTTCCTGACAAAACGCCGAGGGCGAAAATCCTTGAGAAAAAACGGTTCCAACAAGGACGGCGGCTACAAACAGAAAAAAAAGAGGACATTTTACGGTTGTTGACACTTTTTACCCTTCCCAGAAATGTTTCAAAAATGGATTCCGTGAATTCCAAACGAAGATACAAGAATTCGGAACGATGACATAAAATGGCATAAATTCGATACAAACTATCAAAACATCCCCAGGACGGACGGAATTCCGATCGGTTACTGTTTGTCACAGGATATTTCGATATTTGCAGCGAATTTTTCCTTACTTGCCGCCGCGGAACCGCTGTTTCCCAATTTTCTTCTGAGGAAAATTTTCCGGATCGTCGAAGCAAAGGCGGGAACCGGAGAAGCTTCAGGGGGGAAATCAAAATAGAAACCGGAAAAACCGGCCCGAGGGGAGGCGTCGCTCACCCGTTGACACGAAAACAGCAGGACACTATAATGGCAGTTCAGGCAACCGAAATTTCCGTTTCATTACGCGACGGTTACGCAAATACCGCCGTCATGGACGATGAACGGAAAAATCGCTAAACCGACCTGAAACGTATTATAATATAAATGAATGCCTCTCAACAGGGATTTTCAAAAAATTCTTCAAAATTATTCAGGAAATCAGCAATGGCGGAAAAAAAGTATGATATTGGTTTGATGGGATTGGCTGTCATGGGACAGAATCTGGTTTTGAACATGGTCGACCATGGTTTTGACGTTGCCGTTTTTAACCGGACAACAAGCAAGGTCGACGACTTTCTGGCGACGGATGAAGCCCGAGCCGCGGGAGACAAGCTGACCGGAGCCCATTCTCTTGCCGAACTGGTTTCCAAACTGAAGTCACCGCGAAAAATCATGCTCATGATTAAATCAAAAGATGCGGTTCCCGCCCCGGAAAATATTCTTTACCCAAACAGTGCGGCGGTCGACGCCGTTCTCGCGGAACTGATTCCACTTCTCGACAAGGGGGATATCGTCATTGACGGTGGCAATACCCAGTTCAAGGATACGGAGCGCCGGACCCGGTATCTTGCCGATAAAGGAATCCGTTATATTGGAACCGGGGTGTCCGGCGGGGAGGAAGGGGCACGAAAAGGACCGAGCATGATGCCGGGCGGTAACCCGGAAGCCTGGGAATTCGTCAAGCCGATTTTCCAGTCGATCTCCGCCAAAGTCGGTCCCAAAGCTGATATTCCCTGTTGCGAATGGATTGGTGACCGCGGCGCCGGACACTATGTCAAAATGGTGCATAACGGCATTGAATACGGAGACATGCAGCTTATTTGCGAAGCCTACTGGATGCTGAAAAAGGCCCTCAATTTCACCAATGAAGAGCTTTATAACGTCTTTAGTCAGTGGAATCAGGGTGAACTGAACAGTTATCTGATTGAAATCACACGGGATATTTTTACCGTCAAAGACCCGGAGACAAAACAGTATCTTGTCGACCTGATTATGGATACCGCCGGAGCCAAGGGAACCGGAAAATGGATGAGTCAGTTGGCGCTTGATCTCGGTGTTCCAAGCACACTGGTTACGGAAGCGGTTTACGCCCGTTGTATTTCCGCAATGAAGGAACAGCGAATGCGGGCAAGTCAGATTCTGACAGGTCCGACCGGGACATATCACGGAAACCGGGAAGAATTTGTCGAACAGGTTCGTCAGGCGCTTTACGCCTCCAAGATTTGCAGTTATGCGCAAGGGTTCGTTCAAATGCGGGCTGCCGCGAAAGAATACGCCTGGTCGCTCAATTACGGCCAGATTGCGATGCTCTGGCGGGGCGGCTGTATTATCCGCGCGGTCTTTCTGGAACGAATTCGGGACGCTTTCGCCGAAAATCCGGAGCTGGAGAACCTGCTTCTGGTCCCGTACTTCAAAAACGCCGTTGAAAACGCTCAGGCCGCCTGGCGTAATGTCGTTAAAACCGCGATTGAACTCGGAATTCCGACACCGGGATTTATGACCGCCCTTTCCTATTTCGATTCTTATCGTTCCGCGACACTTCCCGCCAATTTACTTCAGGCTCAGCGCGATTACTTTGGCGCTCATACCTATCACCGTGTCGACAAGCCCGGCGAAGGCCCCTTCCATACCGACTGGATCAATGAACGCCGCGTGGAAAAGTAAACGGCCGGCCGCTTCTCCCGCCGGAAAGGTTTGAACGGACAATCAAAAACGATTATTTCAGGAAATGGATGATAATCTCAGGAAGTCCTCCGAAGAACGGTCTGACACCGCAACGATTGAGGGCTTCCTTCCGTGTCCGGTTTGACGCCTTCGTCACTGCAACGGTTGAACAGGTCCCGTTTTCGACGCCGGAACGTTGTTTCGCGATCGGGAAAAAGCCGTTAAACAAATTCTCTCTTCATCTTCTGTCCCGTCGCAATGATCTGATCGGTTCTTTTACCGCTTCAAAAGAAACACAAAAGACGCGGTTTTCCGGAACAGTGGATTTCATCTCCCCGCGGCATCCCTCTGAAAATGTAATGACCGGGCATTTATCAGGAGCACTGTTCTTCCGTATGGTTCTCAATTTCGACAATCGGCGTAACATTTTCCGCATGAGAAAACCGGGCAAAAAGGAACTCGCTGAGCAGATTATGACCAAGGACCGTTCGATTGGCTGACGGCGCCAGAGAGCGGTAAATCAGATAATGGATCGCTCCAAGCTGAACCCGATAACCCACCGCGATATCAGAGGAAACCGGCGCAAGCCGTTCGCCAACAGTCAAATGCCGCCAGGTACAGGCCCGGTTTGCGCGGGCGGAATCAAAATCAAAAAAGAGCGGCGCAAACAGAGCCGTTCCCGTTTTGTCCTGCCGTAAAACAAGCGATCCCGAATCCTGGAGAAGCCCGCCTTCGGACTCCGTTTTCCATTCCGGTAATCCAATCGGGAGAACACGGACTTTCCGGGATTTCTCCGCAGAATCGCCCGACATAAAAACAAGTTCATTGGCGTCTGGATCTTCCGGCTTCACCACCGTCCCACCCCAGGGAAACCGGGACTCATAACAAAGATACCCCGGCCTGACCGGTTTTTCCGGGATCAGTGAATCCGCCACCCAGAAAATCTTCTCACAAAACGCCAGTAAAATCTGACGTTCCAGCCGATAATGCCGGGTCAGAGGAAGGGACCACTCGGAATAAACCCTCGCCGGCTCGTAATCTTCACAGAGCAACAACCATTTTCCCCGCGGTATCAACATATTGCCGTTCAGCGTAATCACGGTTTCCCATCCGCCTGCCTGAATCGTCGAATGACTGCGGCCTTTCAGGAGCTCTTCTTCACTTTCGCTGTTTCGCGGAGAGTGGCCGGACTGAAAAATTTTTGCTTTCTGACAGGCCTTGTTTTTTACAAATCCGTCATTAAAAAAAGCGCGAATTTCACTCAGAAAATCATTTTCCGGGCTCAATGACGAATCCCGTCCCTGAAAACTTTTTACAAACCGCTCCATTAAAGAGAATAAATTCACCCCGTCCACTTTTTCTGATCCGCTCCCGAAAAACAGCATTGAATGAAACTTGACCCCGGCGAAAACAGGTTATCCTTCCATTCCGCCGTTCCCTGTTGACCGCTCTGGTTGACCCGTTAAAATCGCATTTCGGATATTGACTTTTCGTAATGTTCCTCTTTCAAACCGGCTATTCAGCCAAAACCGACGTTACTATCATATCAGTTACCCCTCAACCGGACAAGCGGATACGCTCAATTTCGTTACATATTTTATCTTCTGCCCTGATTCCCCGTCCTGAAAAAATTTTCAGGTAAAACCACGGCGGTCCGATGTTCATCTGTCGCTTTTCCGGTCGGTTTCTGTTATACTGTTTACAGTAATTGACGCATTTCTAACTGTCAAACAGCACTGTTTAAAGGAAACTGAACATGAAAAATTTCATTTTACGCCGGATGTCGCGAACCATTCTGTTTCTGACGATCGCGTTTTTCGGAAATTCGCCATTGTTTTCCCTTCATGTTTTCGCTTTCCAGCAGTCCACAACCGATACCGCAGCGGAAAACGCCTCACCGTCTGATAGAAAAGACGGGGAACCCCAAAGCGAACAACGGTTGCAAAATGCCCAAAAACTCCGGAGCCAAAAGGCTCAGCAACTTCAGCAGCAACCGAAGGATGAGGCGGCCCGTCCTCTCAAACCATTGTTTGATCATCCGGAACTGTTAAAACAACTGGACACCAAAGAACCGGTTTGGGTCACCACGGATCGCCAGAACGTCGTTCTGGTCGGCCATGTCTGTTTACGGGAAGGGCTTCTTGAATTTTTTGCCTGTCGGAGAGGAACCAAGGAGTATGAATCCATTATTTCCCTGGACGTAACCCCCCATCTGATCCATGCGGCCCTGCTTGTCATCGGTGCAAAACAGGGAAGTCCGGCAAAATTTGATCCTGTCGTCGTTCCGCCATCCGGCGAGGAAATCGAAATTCAGATCCGCTGGAATGACACGGAAGGAAACCGGCATGAATGCCCGGCTCAGGAATTTATCCGGGAAGTCAGGACTCATGAAATCATGCGATCCCCCTGGGTTTTTACCGGCGGATTGTTCGGTACCGACCCTGACGGAAAAAAGTATTATCTGGCGAACGTTACCGGGGAAATTTTCGGTGTTTCCAACTTCCCCGGCGCCGTTCTGGACGTCCCCTTTGAAAGTTCTTCGGACGACAGTAATCTTTATTACGAACCCAATACGGAAAAAATCCCGGAGGTCGGAACGGAAGTTACCTTAATCCTTTATCGAAAAAATCGTCCTGAGAAAAAAACGGAATAAGGAATCTTAAAACGGGCTGATTCTTCTTGATTTTGGAAATCGACCGCTGTATACTGGCTTTCAGATAAACTCGCGGACCATTAAAATCCATAAAACGAGGAAACAAACATGTCTATGATCAAAAAGCTCTTTTTGCTGTTTCTTCTGACGCTCTTCCTGAACACAGGCCTCCTGAATGCTCAGGAAAATAACACCGGGCCGGAATTTGACGAAAACGGATTCATTACCCCGCCCGACGAATACAAGCCCTGGTGTTATTACTGGAATCTCAAGGGGAATTTTACCGAGGAAAAGTTTACCAAAGATCTGGAGGCAATGAAATCGGCGGGTTTTGGCGGACTCCTTTTTTTCGACTCCCGCGGCTATCATGAAGACCCGGAACATCATATTCCCGTTCCGGTTGATATCAAATATGAGTTCATGAGTCCCGAATGGCAGGATAAAGTCACTTTTATGATCAGGGAAGCGGACCGGCTTGGTTTGAAAGTCAGCATGAATCTTTCCAATACCGGCGGCCATCTCCGGGGCCCCTGGGATTTTCGTGAGGATGGGCCACGGGAACTTATCTGGACAGAGGGTAATTTCAACGGCCCCAAAACGGTTTCTGTTCCAATGCCACTTCCCCAACCGGACGAACAGGCCGGCGGACAGGCCCCTTATTACCGGGATGTTGTCGTGTTGGCAGTTAAGGTCAAGACGGAACCGTCTCCCGAACGCGAAAAAATCAGACTCAACGAAACCTGGGGAAGCGCCGTTGAGCCAACCGCGGACAGTCCATTGGTCGGGGAAGTCGTCAATATAACGGATAACGTTCAAAACGGGACGCTCCTCTGGGATGTTCCGGAAGGCGCCTGGAAAATCCTCCGGTTTGGATCCCGGGTCATCGGAGACTTTGGAAGCCTTGACATTCTTAATAAAGAGGTGGTCTCCCGATATTTCGATATGTTCGGAACAAAAATGCTGGATAACGCCGGCTCCTCCGCCGGCAAATCGCTCACTCACTTTTATAACGTCAGCTGGGAAGGAAGCAATCCAAACTGGACAGAAGGTTTTGACCGGTTCTTTCAGGAAAAACGCGGTTATGAAATCTGGTCATACCTCCCGACCCTCCGGGGGCTGAATGTCGGTTCCGCGGCTGAATCGCAACGTTTTCTGGTGGATTTTTACCGGACTATCAGCGACTGTTTTTGTGAAAACTGTTATTGTCAGATTGGCAAGCTCAGTCATGAACGGGGTATTTTGTGGCACAGTGAAAACGGCGGTCCCTGGCCCCGTCAGGCCCCCATGTTCCGGGAATCGGACATGTTGACGTTTTGGGGACAGAATGATTTTCCGCAGGGTGAATTCTGGGTTGTGGAACAAAAAAAGCGTGAGACACGCTCCAATATGAAATATGTCGCGAGCGCCTCCCATATTTATGGTCAAAAGCTTGCTTCCGTTGAAGCGTTTACCCATATGACGCATCATTGGACCCTTTATCCGGATATCCTCAAAGTTGCTGCCGATTCCAATTTGATTGACGGCGCCAATATGTTCATCTGGCATACCTTCAGTAACTCGCCGGACGAATTCGGGAAACCGGGCCTGGAATATTTTGCCGGAACTCATATTAACACAAATGTCACCTGGTTTGACAAGGTTGGCGACTTTACCAAATATCTCGCCCGTTGTCAGTATTTGCTCCGTCAGGGCACATACAACGCCGATTTCTGCGTTTACGTCAGCGACAAAAATTATGTCTCATGGGGACGCGGTGAAAAATGGAATCCCAATTCAGCATTGGTCCCTCCCGCCGGTTACGCTTATGATTTTCTTGATACCGGGGCGCTGCTGAACCGTCTGACGTTTGAGGACGGCCGCCTGACTCTTCCTGACGGGCAATCCTATCGTTATCTGATTGTTGACCCGATTGAAAAAGAGCTCCCGGTCGCGTCACTGCAAAAGATTCTTACCCTTGTGGAACAGGGGGCAACGGTTTTGCTTGGCGGCTGTCGCCCGGAACATGACCGCAGTCTGAAAAACTATCCGAATAACGATCAGGAAGTGGTCGGGCTGGCGGAAAAACTCTGGGGGAACGGTTCGGAAAAAGTCCGCGCTCTTGGTCTGGGCAAAGTCTATTCCGGCGTCACAATACCCGAATTTCTCGCCGCGGAAAAGGATCTTCCTGACTTTGAGGGACCTTTTGAATATCATCGCCGCAACACATCACAGGGAGTCATTTACTTCGTTTCCGGAACCGGAGGACACGCCGACTGTATTTTCCGTGTCGCCGGCAAAAAACCTGAATTCTGGGACCCGATGAACGGCACAACGGTTCCGGCGGCCGTTTATTCGCCGACCGATGACGGACGGACCCGCGTCACGCTTGATCTTCCAAAGGACGGTTCCGTTTTTGTTGTGTTCCGAAGCCCGATGGACAATCAACACTTTACGGGTCTGGAAGGACCGGAAGCGGGGTTGACATTTGCCGCAAATCAGGACGGCGCCCTTTCCTGTGTTCAGTGGAAAGAGGGAGAGTACCGTTTGACAACACCCGACGGTAATGTCAGGACCGTTGCGGAAAAGTGTCCGGAACCGCTGACACTGGACGGTCCCTGGAACGTTTCCTTTGATCCCGCCTGGGGGGGACCGGAAAATATCGTGTTCGACAAACTCACTTACTGGAACGACCGTCCGGAACCGGGCATTAAATATTATTCCGGAACCGCGTTCTATCGAAAAACATTTGACGTTCCCGCGAATCGAATCGGTTATAAAATGGAACTGTCACTCGGCAAGGTCGGGGTGATTTCACGTGTTTGGATTAACGGCAAGGAGGCCGGGATTCTTTGGACGGATCCCTGGACGGCGGAAATCAGCGATTTTGTGACCGCTGGTCAAAACGAGCTTGTCGTTGAAGTTTCCAACTGCTGGGCCAATCGTTTGATCGGCGACGCCGGACTTCCTCCGGAACAGCGATTGACAAAAACAAACCTGCATCTTTATAATAAAAAAGACGGCGCAAAACAACCGTTTCAGGGATTCTCCAACGAAGACCCGCTGCGCAACTCCGGCCTGCTCGGTCCGGTTCAAATCCGGTTTGGCGTCCCCTGTGAAATCAAATTTTAACTCCCGCCAAAACCAAAAAGCGTCGAGACACAACGTCTGTCGGGAATGATAAAATTCATTCCCGGGACCTTGTTCATTTTATATTACCTGAAGGTCACTTTATTTTATCTGAAGGTAATATTTGAATATTCCGTCCCATGGGAATTCAAACACCGGTTGAATTTCCTTCTTTTGGTTTTTTGAACTAGAATATTCGTTTGTGTTGATTTTTACATTTATAGAAAACGTTTGCTGTTTTATCATTTAATGAAAGGTTGCAGATAACAATGAACAGAAGATCCTTTTTTACTCTGGGTTTATTCGCCCCCTTCGCGATGAAAGCCGGGCTGACCTCCGCGGCACTGATTATGTCCGACGACGAAATTTCTGTTTCGTTCGCGGCGGATAAAGCGGCGCCCGATCTGACGCTCTGGCAAACACCGCGTCAGTCCTTTTCCCAAATGATGGGATACCTGCTGAAAACGAAAACCGGTGAAACAATCGTCATCGACGGCGGAACAAGCGCGGACGCGAAATATCTTGTCGACCTGATCAAAAAACACTGTGACGGCAAAATCGACGCCTGGTTCCTGACTCACGCGCACAGCGACCATTGCAACGCGCTTTGTGAAATTCTTGAAGGCAAAACGGATCCGGTTGAAGTGAAAAGCCTTTATTACAATTTCCCGGAACAGGAATGGCTCGATAAAAATGAAGCCGGTTGCGCTAATGAAACGGCCCGTATTTTTGAGGGACTGAAACATTATGAAGGCGCCCGCGCCGCAAAGATCAACGAAGTCTTTGATTTTGGTCCGGTCACGATTAAAGCGCTTAACGACTTTGACCCGGCGATCACCCGAAACGCGATCAACAATTCGTCGATCTGTTTCCGAATTGACGTTGCGGGAAAATCAATTTTGATTCTGGGCGATCTCGGGGTTGAAGGCGGCGAACGATTGATAAAAATGCAGGGTAAGGAAGTACTCGACTGTGACGTTGTTCAGATGGCGCATCACGGTCAGAACGGCGTCGCGAAATCGTTTTATGAAGTCGCGTCCCCAACGATCTGCCTCTGGCCAACGCCTGACTGGCTCTGGGACAACCAGCCCCCGGGCAAGGGACCGGACAGCGGTCCCTGGAAGACGTTGCAAACACGCGCCTGGATGAACGAGTTGGGCGTCACGGAACACTATGTTTCCAAAGACGGTTTGATCAAGCTCGAATTCTGATTTTGCCGTTTTATCGACAATGCCCGGGGAATCATTTCCTTATCGGTCGTCATTTTCACTTTGGGAAAATCCGATCGTTTATGAAAACACCGGGCAATGAGTTGAAAATCTCAGAAACCGAACGCGATGTCGACCGCGTTATTTTCTGCAAGTATCAAAACATTGACAGGGAATGAAAAATACAAACGTCTTGTTTGAAAATTTTTCATTCCTTTTTTGAAAGGCGATTTTATGAAGCGAGTAAGAGATTATACTTTATTCCCGGTATCCCTGATTTTTTTGGCGTTTTGTGTTTCCGTTCCGGGCTGGGCACAGACCGTCGTCACCTATCCGGCCCCGGAAGGCGAAGCGGTAACCGACGGTTACACGGTTTCGGTCAATGGGCAGCCGGTCGATGTTTATTCCGCTCAAAGCGAATTCTTTGACGGTGACTATTATTTTGCCTATTTCGATTTTTCCGGAACGGTCGACATTGAAATCAAATCGGTATTTCCAATGTCTCAAACGCAAATACTCCCGAACCGCTTCGGATTCCAGCCGGACGTCAAGGATGATTCCGTCACATTCAAGGCAGACCAACCGTTCCGGATTTCCGTTGAGCCCAACGGTCGAATCAAGCCCCTTTTGCTGTTCGGTAATGAAATGGAAACCGATATTCCTGATGCCGGCGACCCAAACGTTCTTTATTTCGGCCCAGGCGTTCACCGTCCCGGCAAAATTGATGTAACGAGCAATAAAACCGTCTATATCGCGGGCGGGGCCGTTGTCAAAGGTTGCATTTACGCGCATGGCGAAAACATTACCGTCCGCGGACGGGGTATTTTGGGCGGCGAGGAATCTCCGCGTTTTAAGGGGCCCGGCCCTTATCTTCTGACGTATTCCGCTGTCAGGCAGGGGGAAATCCGCGATATTATCATCCGTAATCCCTGGAGCTGGACGGCTGTCGTCTACGATGGCAGCGACGTCGTCATTGACGGTCTGAAAATCTGTGGAACACGAATGCTCAACGACGACGCCCTTGATCTGGTCAACTCGTTTAACATCGTTGTTCGCAACTGTTTCTTCCGGACACAGGATGACTCCATCGCAATTAAAGGTATCAGCGCGACCAAAACCTCCTGTGAAAACATTTTTATTGAAAACTGTCAGTTCTGGACCGATGTTGCAAACATTTACCGGATTGGTTACGAATGTGACGCCGACACCATGCGAAACATTGTATCCAGACATATTGACGTTCTGCACTACAGCAAAAATTTCAGAGCGCCGACAGAATATTGGGCCAACGCGATTTTCTGGTTGCAACCGAGTCTGAATATGCTTATTGAGGATTGCCATTTTGAGGACATAACCGTTTATTCAGACGGTTCCGATATCCTGATGCTGATGGCCAAACCGATGGGCTGCAAGTACGGCAATCATACCGAACCGGAGCCGGGAACCCTCAGAAACTGTTCCTTTAAAAATATTCAGGTAATCGGTACCCCAGGCAATTTTAACGGGCTTCTTTATATGCTTGGAAGTGATTCCGAACACCATGTCGACGGCCTGACCTTTGAAAACGTCCGTTATTTTGGCGATCAGATTACCAAAGATTCACAATGTGTGGAAATCGGCGATTACGTCGATAATATCGAGTTCAAATAACTTCGAATCCGGATCCCGGATATCAGCGGGACTTTTTCTGTCCTGCTGATTTTCGAAACGGCAGTGAACCGGGCAAAAATAAAATCATCGTTTCAAAAAAACATCGAAGTTTCTGAAAATCATTGGAAAAGGAGACAAGCCGGAACGCTTTCAGTTACGTTCCTTGTTTTCCGCGTTTGTAAAATAAACGTCCTTGACCAGCCAGAAAACCGGGTCCTTGTTCAGTACCGGCAGGACATCCATATCCTGACTGATCGAATTTTTGAGTTTTGGCAACTCGGCAAAAAGAGAATGATTCCGCTGTTCCAGGTCGATCCGGGAAGATTCCGGCTGTTTCAGCTTTTCCCCGTCGACCGGGACACTGCCGCTGCTTGTATGATCGATAAGAAAATTCCGAAACCTTTCAATATAGGCCAACGAGCTGTCTGATGAATTGGCGTCCGACGCCGGCGATGAAACCGTCTGTTGAAAACCGGAGCGCAGAAAACTGTCGACAAACACGAAACTGTTCATTCCAAGAATCGAAATTATTTTCCGGTCGATTTCGGTATTTTCCTCCCCGGAAAAATTCACAACAGAAAAATTCTGCTCCGGTTCAGAAGATGTGATAATGCCGTCCCAATTCTTTACATTGAATAAAAGCACCACCAGACCGGCAACAAGCAATAGCGCGGCAGTAACCGACACCACGAGCCCATTCCGGATTCCGGGAGAATTCTTTTTCAATCCAAAAAACCAGGAACTCCGCCCTGTTTCAGGAATGAACGAATCAACTGAAAAATCTTTATTGTCCGACTCCTGCAGAAAACCATCCAGATCCCTTTGCAGTCGCTGTTTCAGGAGCGATTCCCAGTCAGTTGTTTTGTTCAATAAGTGCTTTTTCATTTTTTCATTTCATCAAACGATTCATGAACTCATGATTCGGGCAATTCGTCACAAATTTTTATCGTTAATCCTCCTGCTGTAATTTTTGAATGAGTTTTTTTCTGGCACGGGATAATGTCACCCGGACCGAAACAGGAGACTTGCTCAGCACGGCTGCTATTTCAGCGTCGTTCATTTCATCAACGTATCGCAGCCAGATGATCCGAAATTCATCAGCTGTCAATATCTGTTTTGCAACACGCCAGAGGTTTTCATGTTCATCCGTTGCTTCACATTTTTCGTCAGGCGTTGAAACAATAATCGGAGTTCCGTCTGACCGCCGGGGATTGATCCGGGAACTGACACCGTCTATCAGGTCGTCCGGATCGTCGGAAAAATTCCGGTTTTCCTCGTATCCGACGGTCCGGCGTCTTCGACGCTCAAAATCAATCCAGAGATGATAGGCAATTTGATGCAGCCAGCTCGACAAAAAAGTTCCCTGCCGCAAGCCGCCAAATGACTTAAGCGCCCGTAACAGCGTCTCCTGAGTCAGATCCTCCGCGTCATCCGGTGATGAAGTCCGGCGTTGTAAAAAACGAAACAACCGCGACCGATAACGTTGTATAACTTTTTCAAAAACCTCGCTTTCACCAGCCTGAAATCGTCGGACGAGACTTTCGTCATCGTCCGGTAATGTTGAAGTTTTCTTTTTCGACATTTTTAGAAATACAACGCATATTCCAAATACCGCGTTTAATTCAGTATTTATTCATTCAACAATCTGATTTTCGCCAATTATCCGGTTTAGTCAGATTCCTTTTGACACTTCTCCTTAATTTTATCCCAGACGAATTTTTTAGCCAGGCATTTCACGCATTCCTTGTCGAGATCCAGGGACGCGGTAACAAAAGCGTCGTCCGTTGAATAGGCAAACGCAATTTTTTTAAGCAACTGGAGACCCGATTTTTGTTCTTCGGTCAATTCGGTTTTTTCTGCTTTCAGACTAAGCGCGGCAACTCCGCCGACCGCCAGATCATGGAACATCTTGGCCGTGTCCGCGTCGCAGGTTTCCAGTTCCGTGGTCACCGTCATGCCATTTTCCGCCTCAACCGCTTTAACCCGGAGAGATTTCGCCTTGGCGACAAAATTAACGATATCTTTATATTGGGGATCATTGTTATTCCCAAGCATGTGTCGGGCTTTTTCAAAAAGAGTCGCCTTGAAAATATCTTCAAAATACGGTTTTGCGTCGCCCAGCCGTTTCGTTACAAATTCATTGGTCGCCTGAAAACGGGCCAGTTTGGTTTCAACATTCTCCCTGGCAACTCCGAAGATAACGACATACTCCTCCATATCCTTAATCTTGGTAACGCCAACATAAATTGTTTTTTCCTCATCGTTTTCTTTTTTGACGAGTCGGCAAAGGAAAGTTCCGGCTTCATTTTTTTCAATAAAGAGTTCCTCCCCTTCATCAACAACTTTACGAATGTCGAAAATCTGGCCGGGATCAAAATCGATGATATAGGTCAACGAAAATCCCTCCGGCAACATTTTTGTGTCCTCAGGAACATTGACCGCGAGAACAACCCCGTCAACATGCTGGAAATACGCCTTCAGCACGGATCGCACCGTAACATCCTCACCAAGCGCCTCCTGAAGCTGATTTTTAAGATAATTGAGTTTTTCACCGTTTTCAGGTTTGCTTTCAAGTTCCTTCTTGAATTCCTCTTCGGCCTTCTTAAATTCTTTTCGGGCCTTTTTACACACAAGGTCAAGAGCCTGCTGCGCTTCGTCCGTACTAAAAACAGAACGGATGGTGTCACTTTCCATAATTGTGGATGGCGAATGATAAAAAATAACGTCATCCTGCGCAAACGGGCATTCCTGCGCGGAGGCCTTTCCGGTCATTGTCGAAATCGCGGCCAATGTCGTAACGACAGCGATCATCATCCATACTCTGTAAAGCTTCATAACAATACACTCCTTGATAATTTGAGAATTTTCATCAACAGGAAATTCAATGTCCGGCTGGATCATGAAAAGTTTCAGATCGGTCACCAGCCGTCATCAAAATTTCAGCCTATAACGGTTAAGACGTACAGACCTGCCCGTCTGTTACAGAAAATTCAAAAATTTTTTCGGTTAAGGAATTTGTTTTGTCGAAACAGGAATTCCGGGTCGACCCGGTCATGTTCCATTTCAGGAGGTTCTCCGAATCATAACAGACCGTAAATCCCCGAAGCTGCCGGAACCGGTCGGCTCTCCGGTTCAGAGCATAAAACCAACGTTTGAGGGATCCTCAAAAAAATCCCGTTTTTAATATGATCAGGTTATCCGGAATATCATCTGTCCGGAAATTTCACATCTTTGTTTCTTGTTTCAGGACAGATGACAAATAACCAACCGGAACGAATCAGGTTTCGCTAAAAGACGATTCTTCAACAAGAGCCGAGTCAAGGGCTTTCAGTTCGACCGCGACCCGTTTACCCCCCATTCGCAAATGCAACACAAGGTCCTCGTTCAAAAGATTCCAGAGATACATCGCTTTGGTTCCGGGATACCAGGCAAGAACAACAGGAGTCTCTTCCTCAACATAAGGAATATTATCCGCCTGAAGCTTTTCAAGAATCGAGCGGCGGAACGCAAAGAGCGAATCAAAATCTTCATCAACCTTGATAAAACGGTTTGCTCCGGAATTCATTCGCGCAATACACGTTGAACCCGCCGATTTCAGTTCGCCGCGTTCCATTTCCGCGGCATCCGCGTCACTGAGGAACGTCCAGCCATCCTTCGGAATCTCATCGCAAACCTCAAACGGAACACCCAATGTCAGGAAGAGTGAGTTCGCGTTATCGCCTCCAAGATAACGGGCCGCAAGTCCATAAAAATGTTTGAACGGACCTGCCGCTTTCTGTCCCAGCAGTCGGGAATGAATCTCGCGTTCTTTTTTCATTCGGGGAGCAATAACCGGCCAGTATTCCGGCGGAATCGCGCGGACGCCGGACATAAAGCAGGTATTGCGCACATCGGAAATGGTCGAGACGGAAAGTTTGGTCGCCATGTTTTCCGCCGAAAGCGTCTTTTCTGGATAGACGGTTGTTTCACTGAACGCGCGACCCGGATGACAGAAACGTCGATGAAGAAGCGAACTGTAAAGCTCAATGGATTTATTTTTGGGAGGGTCGAACCAGTTGTCGCTGAACATCCCCTCGCCAACGCGGAACAGCGAATCCCTGTAGGCGTCAAGCCGGATTCCGCCGCGCTCGCAGCCCATGTACATCACCATAATTCCGACATCAACATCGGCAACCGCGTTTTGATAAACGTTGTAACAGTAAAGAAGCCGGTCACAGAAGTAATCAACCCAGGCTCGTAATAACGGAGTATCCGAGTTATTACGGAGATCATCGAGTACCTCCTCCCAGCGATTTTCAGAAATGCCGCTCGCTTTCAAAAAACCCGCTTTACATTCCGGACAGACACAACCGCCAATGACACCGGGCGACGACGCAAAACGAAAATCATCGTCAAGAAAGAAATCACAGGCGCCATATTTTTTATAGAAAAATTTAATGGCTTCGGCTCCTTCCGTATCTGCCGGGGAATGCCAGGAGAACCCCCAGTTTTCGGAACCGTCCCAACGTTTGGCAATCTTCCAATGTTTCGGAGGAAGATTCGGGAAAGAATCCGGATCCCTCGGGTCCAGGGCGCCGCCGCCATGACAGAAAGGAACGCCAATTAAATGACGACGGAATCCCGCTTCCTTAAGCCGCTCGCTCCAGCTGTCAAAACCGTCCCAGGGATATGCATAATGGCCGTAAAACCAGTTGCACATCCAGACGTCCTCAATTCCGGCTTCTTTCCAGCAGTCGATTAAACCGTCATACTGTTCCAGCGCTTCCATACACGCGCAGATATGAAAGGTTCGCTGTTGCGCGTCAATACGATGATACTCGCCGGGGGCGTAAAGGGGATGGGTCGGTTGAAAATCCTCTCCGCCAAAAACATTCTGTCCGGCGGACCATCCGGAATATCCGCAGGTTGTGGAAATCAACGCCCCGGCAGCGCTTCGGGTCAAAAAATCTCGTCGGTTCTGTTTCATAGGATACACCTTGTGTTTTATCACTCCTTATATTTAACTTGTTACGTTTATAAAATGGATACCGCTGACCGTGTCTATGAATGGCCGGCAGGTTACCGGTCAATGAAACCACGACTGGAATAAAGATCAAACCATCGTGAGCTTCCCTCCCCCAATGACTGGACAGACAGTTTTTGAGGACGATTTAAATTTAATCTCTCCTTCGGGACTGTCAAGATAAAATTGCCGGAAAAATCCTGACCGTCAGAAAACAGGGCAAGCGGCTGAAAGTCCAGTGTTATTTCGTCATTTGTCGAATTCCAGATCATGTGCTGATCCGGTTCGAGACTTTCCTGACTTTCCGGAACGTCAAAACGAAGAACCGGTTTGTCATTTAACAGCAATTCAAAACCATCTGTTATCGGTTGATTCGCGTATCCAAGGCCGCCGGCGAAAATAAATTTCACCGCTTGTCCGTCAAGGTCTTTCCGTGAAACTTTCGCGGTTTCCCAGTCAAGTCTGTTCTGTCTGTCGGTTTGTCGACAGGTACTTATCCGCGTGGTATCGGTATACCAGGCCGGTCCGAAGCTTGTTTCCGGTGACGAAATGACACGTCGGTAACCGGCAACGAAACCTTCCGGAACCGGGCTGGAAAAAACGGTAGACGGAATTTCCGAATCGGGTGAAAATTCATCGCTTTGAGCGTACCGGATAAAAACGTCGAGCAGTGAAAACGCTTCGGGGGTCCCGTTCATCAGATCAATGCCAAAGGACGCAAGGACGCGGGCCCTGCCAATTTTAGCTTCTCCCAGATACAGGCAATAGGAATCAACCGTTTCGCCGAGTATCAACGGTTTCCAGCGACAGGGGCCGTTACCCAAATAAAGCGAATCCGTTTTTATCAGCCGGAACCAGAGCGGGGTCAAAAGCCCGTTATGCGGGAAATCGCCAAACGCCGGACTTTCGGCAATGATCGTTCCGAGCTGGCCGCCAAAGGTCCACCAGCCCAGTTCAACATTGGGATCGCCGGTCGCCGGCCGGATAACAATCACCGGCCGGTTTTGTTCAAGCCCTTTTAAAAACGCTTCCTCGTCCGGCGTCGTTATCAGAAGCCCTTCGGTATTTTCAGATTTTTCGTTCCAGAGAACGACGTTGGAATAATGTTCCCTGAACCAGGGATAGAGTTCCTCCGAAACAGTGAACCCGGTTGTTTCTGATTTTTGCCGTTCCGGGAAACACCAAAAATCCCAATGATTCGCGATTTCCGTTCCCTCTATGTTCGCGGCAAGCGTCCAATGTCCCGGTTTATCCGACTCCGGAAACATTATTTCCACAGAGGCCAGTTGTTGAATTTCGCCTGTTTCCATCGAATGGAAAGGAACCGTGCCCGAGACAAAACGGTCCGGGGTTTCCGAAAGAACCCAGCGGATTTTTCCGTCGGGAAGATTCTCCCTGTCAAAATGGGAAATGGAAAACTGGACGTTGATTTTTTGACCGCCCGTTACAATCGGAGTATCCTCCCCGAAATTCGCAAGCAGAACCGTCAGGGCGTTGAACTGCGAAAATTCCTCAATCGGTATTCCTCCGTCCTTGACCTCGTAAAAGGCGTTCAGGTACCCCTGTGATGTATAAGCGGATCTCTGAATGACCATTTGATCAATAAAATTCCAAAAGCTGTAGCCGTCGCAGGCAGGATCAAGCCGGGCGGCTTCGATACCAGCTTTTTGATAGCAAGCCTGAAGCGCGTGCGCGGATCGAATACAACCGTCGCCAAGTTCCCGGGAAATTCCCAGTTTTTGAAGCCGCTCCTCATACTCATTCATCGAAACTGGCGACTTTATCGCGCCGGTAAAACATTCCTCAAGCCGCGGATCCAGCTTAACGGACAAATTCAGAAATTCATGCGCAATGAACGGCATTTGCAGTTCGTCGAAAAGTCCGCGGGGCCACGGCTTGATCGATGATAACGGAGAATCGAAATCGGAGTTTTCCGGCCGATTATCGTGACTGCCGTCCTGATGTTGACAGGGACGGTCCGGGTCATTTTCCCGAACCCAGTTACAAAGTTCTTTGTCAACCGGCGAACCAAGCCAGCCTTCATTTCCCATACAGTAAGTCCCCCAGGAAACGTAACGACGATAATGGCGATACAGCTCTTTTAATTCGCGCATTGGATTGAAATCAAACGACTCCGTCGGATTGCCGCAATAATACGGAAGTTCAGGCTGAATTAAAATACCGGCTTCATCGGCCGCCTCAAAATACTCGGGAATCTCACAATGCGTGTGCATCCGCGCATAACAAAAACCGGCGGCCTTAATGAATTTCATATTGGTGAGATGAACCGCCGGGTCGGCGGGGGATGTCATCGTTTGCGGATAAATGAATGTTTCGCCATATCCCCGGACGAAATAAGGCTTTCCGTTAAGATAAAACCGATTGCCAACCACGTTGAACCGACGGAACCCGAAGCGCTCCACCCAGCCATGACAGGAACCGTCCGCGTTCTGAATTTTTATTTCGGCCAAATAAAGAGCCGGCGATTCCGGCGACCAGAGTTCCGCCTTGTCAGCGGAAAGCTCGACAACGGTTTCCGGGGCATTGGCGATTATAGAATCCGCGCTGCTTTTGAACTGCTCAATTTCCGATAAAACAACATTGGCGGGAAAGCTCTTTTCCGCTATTGTTTCCCCGTTTCGCGTTTTGATCGTTACATAAACCTGAGTCTGTTCTTCTTCCCTGACGGTCTGAAGCGTCAGATGAACACGGGCCGTTTTCGCTCCGGTTTCCGGGTCAAAATGGCCCTGAACCCAAACGTCATCAATCCAGGTTCCGGGCGTCAGCTCAATTTCCACATCGCGGTAAAAACCGCCAAAACGGTGAAAATCACACATCTGACCTTTCCTGCTCGGGGTATCATTCCGGACGATCGCGACGATTTCCGCCGTTTCGCCCGGCGTTACAAATTCGGTCAGATTGAACTTGTAACTGCCGCAGTAATTATTGATCCGACCGATCGGCTGACGATTGACCCAGAACCAGGCCTCTGTCCGGACCCCGCCGACCTTTAACCATACTTCCTGATTTCCGCCGTTGTCGGGAATATCAACCCTTTTTCGGTAACAGACGGCTCCCATATATTTGTGACGTAACGGCCGGGGATTGTGATCCGACTTGATGTCCCAGGTTTCGCTCATCCCCGGTTCCCCGACTCCTTGCGCTTCCCAGCAGCCGGGAACCTCAATCGTCCGCCAGTTCAGCGTTTCAAGCTCCGGAAACACGGGATCCGACTGGGCAGCCGTTTTATATTCAGGGTCGGGAAGCTCATTAAAGACCGTTGCTGTGTCAAGTGTTGCGAAATCCCAGGTTCCGCGAAGAGAAATAACTTTCTGAAACGGCGATTCCATAACCGGATGAACAACCGCCGGCGACGGTTCCCGAAGTCCCCAGCCCGCCGGATTCTGTCCCGACGCCGGAACCGGAAAAAAGCCTGCCAGTAAAACAGAAAGCCCTGCCAATAAAACAAAAAACAAGGTCGAAACTCTTGATAAACGGGTAACGGTCATCTGATTTCTATCTCCGTAAAAATATTAAATGAATCAGTACCTGCGGACTGTTTTATTTTCAGACGTGGTCAACAAAGGGGGGAGTATTTTTGGTTTTTAATCTCTTCTCAAATATCGGAAAGACGTCTGGATGCCTCTTTTAACAAAGGCAAAACAAAGACCGGATAACGGCCCGGAAATTTTATACGGGCCAGCAAAACTTTCGGTAAAAACAAAAATGATTTTCCCCGACCTGTTCAGAGAAAATCACTTTCACGAGGAAACAATCCAGGTAACCGCTGGATAAAATCAGGCGTTGATTTCAAAGCCGGGACGCGGGGAACGGGCAATTTTTGCTGTCGCTTCCGGCTCGTCGAATTCATATTTTTCCTGATTCCAGTGAAGTGTTTTGCCTGTTTCCAGGCAGATGTTCGCCATGTGGCAGACGTTCATGCCATTGACCGTTGAAAGGATATCGGAAACCGGTTGAGTACCGTCCGCGACGCATTCAAAGAAGTTCTTCATATGATCACCGGTTGCCTTGCCGTTCATCATTTCGGCAATTTTTTCGTTGAGTTCCTCCTCGTCTTTTTGAGTCAGTTCCTCGACCGGTTTTCCGGTCAGGCGTCCGCGATTAGCGCGAATCCGACCGCGTTCCCCAGTGATGATCACCTCGTTGATACCGGAAACAATCTGAATCATTTTACCATCCGCGTAACGGACGGTTACGTCAAACGACATCGCGACATCATACCAGTTTTCAATGTTCGGGAAAGTGCCTGTTCCGGAAATTTCAACAGGTGACTGATCGCAAATATCCATCATCCAGGTCGCAATATCGACATTATGAGCGCCCCAATTGGTAATCTCGCCCCCGGAATAATCCCGCCACCAGCGGAAATTATAGAAGCAGCGCTCCGGACAATATTCCACCCAGGGAGCCTGACCAAGCCAAAAATTCCAATCGAGACCATCCGGAACCGGCTCCGACCGGAATGGCGTCTTATCCTCAAAAACTCCACGGTGCCCAACGGATTCATTCGTCGGACAGGAACAGTAAGCCGACTTGATTTTTCCAAGCCGACCTGTTCGACAAATCGCGGCGGCCTTTACAAAGGTCGAATTTTCTGTCCGCTGCTGTGAACCAACCTGAACAATCGCCCCGGTTTCCCGGGAGACTTTTGCCAGCTTGCGACATTCCTCCATTGTTAGTGTAAGCGGTTTCTCAACATAAACCGCCTTTCCGGCTTTCATGGCTTCAATGGCAATTTTCGCGTGCCAATGGTCCGGCGTTCCAATCGTCACAACGTCAACGGTTGGATCGTCAATGATTTCCCGATAATCCTGAAAAGTCCGAATACCCGGAAAGTATGACGCGAATTTTTCGACATGGGGGAGATAAACGTCGGCAGCGGCAACCATTTCGCCATATTGCGCCGCGTTACGGGCGTCAACGGTTCCCCGTCCGTCAAACGCTTCTTTATGATCCCAGACGCCCGGACGATACTGACTGACTCCAATCGCACCAATCGTCAGGCGGTCATTGGGGCCCTTCTTCCTTTCCGGCTGCTCACTGGAAAACAAATAAGGCGTAAATATCGCGGCTCCCGCCAACGTGGATCCTGTCCGGAAAAATTCCCGTCGATTACACTTTGTACTCATTTTATACCCTTTTCACTCAGATTTCAAGCTTTTGTATTTCGCTATTACCGAAATGGCTTTGTTAATCTCAAAATCCATTATAAGGGCAGAATTCCCGGGTGTCAAGAAAATTATTTTATTTACCTGATTTTGTTAATGAATTTTATAAAAATCCGGTGGCCACGGCCTTAAAGACCTTTCAGAGAAGGTTTTCCGCATTCCCCCTGAAGATAACCGGTTAAAACATGGGTACCGTGTTTTCTGAACACCAGAATTAAAGATAACGCGGTTCTCTCATTTTTTAATGCCGGATTCTCATTCAGCAGAATAACAGGCGAAGCATTTCCGGGTTTCCCAAAAATCGACCTTCTGAACGGGAAATCCCTGCTTCTGGACAATATCAAAAACAAGCTTGGCCAGGGTTTCCGCAGTCGGGTTTTCATTGACCAAAAAAACAGGTTCGCCCATTTTTTTCAGGACCTCAACAAGCGGATCCTCCTTGGCAAGAATCATCCGATGATCCAGATGGTTATCAATCCAACCGCCGATAACGGATTTCAGCCGGACAAAATCGACAACCATATGATGTTCATCCAGTTTCTCCGATGCGATTGTTATCCGAACTTTGGCGTTGTGTCCATGCGGATGCTGACATTTACCGGAGTAATTCAAAAGACGGTGGCCATAAGAGAATGAAAAATCGCGGGATATAGAGAACATGGTCAACTCCTCTGATGAATTTTGTGCGGAAACAAACGTTTCCCTGAAAACCGATTCAACAAGACTGACAAACGATGAAAGGCCCCGGGAACATAAGCCAACCGGATCCCCAGTTTTTTTCGTCTGTCTATCGCCGATAACCGGCGGTTGGCAAAGGCGACGTATCACCGATCCGTTTACGCCATTCATTAATCAGGTAAAACCCGGGTTAAACCGCCAAAAAACGGCCTTCTTTTTATATTATACCCCTGTTTTTATAAAATGATAATGGATAAAAAAGGAAAAACAGGAAAATTTTCCCATTTCACCTTGAAAACATCCTGGAATTTTATTAAAATTCGGTGTTTATTCCCGGGAAGCTGTGGAACAGCGAGGTTCGCTCTTTTTTAAAGTCTTTTTGCAGAAGGGGCACGGAAATTTTCGGGACTCTCAGGGGTAATTTTCCGGGAGGCCGGTATTTCAATTCAAGCGTATAACCCCCTGTTGCCATAAAACAGAAAAACAAGGCGTTGAAACGGAACCTGTGAAAAAAGGATACGTGAAAGAAGTTTCCAACCCGGGAAACCTGTAGTATAACACAGTGAAAAAGTGTAAAACAGTAAAGGAAAGTAAGGCGTTCATGCGGATTATTGCGATTATGAATCAAAAAGGGGGCGTTGGCAAAACAACAACATCAGTCAATGTCAGCGCGGCAATCGCGGAATCAGGTGCCAATGTTCTTTTAATCGACCTGGATCCTCAGGCCCATGCGTCGCTTCATTTGGGACTTGCTTTTCAGAAGGAATTTCCGTCGGTCTATGATGTCTTGGTCAATGATTTGGAGCTTCGCGAAGTCCGAAAACAGATCAACGATCATCTCTGGCTTATTCCGGCGCATCTTGACCTTGCGGCGGCGGATTTTGAACTTGCCAGCGTTCTGGGCCGGGAAATGATTTTACGGGACAAACTGAAGGCGGACGATATGAAATTTGACTATATTATTATCGATTGTCCGCCGTCGCTTGGAGTGCTGACGCTTAACGCTCTGACTGCTGCCCACGAAGTTTTTATACCTCTTCAGCCGCATTTTCTCGCGCTGCACGGACTAAGTAAACTGTTGCAAACGATTGATCTGGTCTCACGACGACTCAACAACAAACTGCGAATTACCGGCGTTGTTCTCTGTATGTATGAGGGCTCAACGACTCTGGCCCGTGAGGTCGCCAACGACGTTTCCGCGTTCTTTGAACAGGAACGGAACACCAAAACCCCCTGGGCACACGCGAAAATGTTTGAAACGCGAATCCGTCGCAATATCCGGCTTGCCGAAGCTCCCAGTTTTGGCAAACCGATTTTTGATTATGACCCGCATTCCAACGGAGCTGAAGATTATCAGGCCCTTGCCCGCGAGATCATGCGGCAGACTGTCACCGACAACGGCTGATCCGGTCTGAAAAAATGTTTTTAACCGTTTTTTGAGAACAGAGACCGTGTTTTCCCGAGCCGATACTAAAAGCCCAAAGTCAAAAACTTCGTAACGGAACGCGACATTATTACGGAACATCCTCTCTGGTCAGCAAGGCTGGCAAACGGCGACGTCACCGTTCCGAACAGCGTCCCTGTTTGATAACAGCGCCGGATAAAATTTTACCGCGACCCCGATGAAATTACCGCGGCCCCGATGAAATTTTCATATCGGTGCCGGACGTCCCCTGAATAAAGATCAGGGGCGAGTCCTTTTTTCCCTGCTTTACTTTTCCCCGTTTTTCTTTCCAACCGCCTTATTGACAATCTGACGGAGCCTGACTTTGTCCGTAACCGGTTTACCAGCCAGAACATCTTCCTCGGTAAAAACAGCGAGCAAAATTTCCGCTTCGTTTCCCCGCTCCCGATCATAAGTGATATAAATTCGTCCGTCCTCCGCCTGAAAACCGTCCGGATAGGAAACCCAGGGACGGTCATCCAGCATCAGTCCCCCGTTCCAGGTTTGACCGTCATCCGAGGAAATCCAGGCCATAAGCCGCGTTCGTTCCTTCTCCTCCCCATCAAAACTCCCATGCCGGACAAACAGCAGGTTACCGGATTGTAACCGGGTAACAAAAAAACGCGCGACCGGATGTTTAAACGCCGGAACCGGTTCGCTCCATGTTTCTCCCAAATCTTTGGAAATACTCTGATACATCCCCCGGGGTGTCCGAACCAGAAGCCAAAGAGAACCGTCCTTCTTTTGAAGACAGACCGGTTCCTCTCCCGCGCTGAACGGAAAAACAATCCGCCCGCGAACCTTCCAGTTTTTTCCCCGGTCGCTGGAGACATAAATCGTAATTCCCCGCTGGTCGTCCAGTTCTTTGAATCCCTGAAACGTTGGCGAGATACTCTTGAAATTCCAGGCACAATATTCCCGGAAATAAAGTTCGACCGGCAGAATCCAGGTTCCATCCTCAAGAACAAGGGGCTTGTTATGCAATGAGCCGTGTGAAATCCGGACCGGGGTTGACCAGACCGGCGTTTCCGCGTCCGGATTTTCGCAGACAGTCGCCCAGAGACCGATCCGGCTATCGAACATTCCAACGCCGTAATCGAAAAACAACCAAAGCCGGCCCTCCGGATCCGTCCAGAATTCCGCGATCAGGATCCGGCGTTTGACTCCGTTCAGGAAGTCGGCCGGATCAATCACCAGCCGGGGTTGCGTCCAGGTCTGCCCGTCGTCATCACTGGAAAAACAGACAAGGAAACCGTCTTCACTGTCCCCGCCCGCAATGGAACACGCCCAAAGCCTGCCTCCCGGCGTCATGGCAATTCCGCAATTCATGTTGAAATCCCGATGCGCGTCGTCATACTGTTCACCCGGCTCGGTAATGAGGGGAGGCGGCGTCAGAACGGAATCGAACATTTCCTGTTCCGTTTGTCCCTGTACCATGGGAGTAAAAGGAACGAAAAGAAAAGGAAGAAAAACCAAAGGCAACCTTGAAAACAGGGAACGTAAAAACATCATAACAAACCTCTCTTCTGAAAAATCAAGGAAAAAGACCGAAAAACAACATTTTGTCTTTATTTTTATGTCTTTTTTTATTTGACCTTTATCCGCCTGATACTTAATCCGCGTTACTTGACCAGCATCAACCGTGGCTCAAGCGACAACAGACAGTATTGTCACTCGTATTTTTGCGGACACCGGCAACGCATCAACCGCGGCTCAAACGGCAACAGTTTGACAGTCAAACAATTTTTTGATTGCGTCGCCGGGGAACCGAGTCGCGTTTCAACAAGCTGTGTGTTGTCCGGAAGCTGGAATTTTGCCGTCTGTTCCTCATCAGACCGGTTGACCGCCAGAATCCAGGTCCCTTCGGCCGTTCCAAACAGACGCCAGCTCACGTCGGGTGAATTTTGGGCTGCCGGTTTGATATTCAGGGTTTTTTCAGCGGACAGAAGAATTGGAAACTGATCCGCGATTTCCTGCGCGATTGTTTTGACCTCGCCCCATCGGATGTCAAACGGCTCCGGAACAAGGGCACGGCCCCCTTCCGCTTCCGTTTTACTCATCCGCTGTAAATCGAAAAAGCTGTAATAGATCAGTCCGTTGGCTCCTTCAGCGATACACATCCAGGACATACCCCGCATTTCGGCAAACGTTGGAGCGCGATACTGTTTTTTGGCCTCTTCCTCCTTTTGATAGCATGCCCAGTTGAAAATTTGAGGAACCTGCCAGACCGCGCGGCATCCGAAACCGGCGTCAAAAGTCTTATGGGTCCATTCGGCGGCCCGGGAGGCATCACCGGATGGGATGGGATACGGATCCGACCCGATAACATCGAACGTCGATAGATAGGAACGGAGCCCATTGACCTGATACAAAACAACCCAGGTCGGCCGTCCCGGATCAAGCATCTCCATCTGATCACGTCGCGCGGTAAGGTCGTTGACCATGGTGATCGGAAGTTCGTCGTTAATGTACCATGCCAAAATACCCGGATGATCCCGCAACGCTTCAACGGTTTCGGCTGTTTTCGCGTTTGCCTGTTCCATCGTATCGGAATTTAAGCCGGGAAAATTATCCTTGACGCTGTAAATCGTTTTGATACCATGTTCAAACAATTTATCAAGGGTGTCACGATCAATCGAGGCATAAGGCATGACACAGTTAAACGGCGAATCAGCAAACAGTTCAATCTCATCGTCCGATGCGCCGTGTAAATAGAGTCCCAGTGGGAAGAACGGCCCGCCCTCATGAATCAGCCGCAAATTTTCATCAATATAACTGACCCGTTCCGGAAACTGTTCGAGCCGCGTAAAGGAGGTCGAAATCGTTTCCAGCTCCTGAGAATGCGGGTCCGTCATGGAACAGGTCAGGGTGTAATGACCGACGTCCAGCGACGTGGAATCAAACGAAAACCGATAAAAATCGTCGCCCGCCTCAACCAGGCTGACGGCCGTAACATCGCTGGTCATCTTGTTCCCGTCATCGTCAAGAATCGTCAGTTCGGGCAGCAGCGTTGTAAAATCGGTTTCGGTATCGGTCGGCGTGTAACCGACAAAAATATCGACGTTTCCGCCGACAGACTGTCCCCGATAACGATTGGTCGTTATTCCGCTAAAAAGCGGCGGAAAGTAAGGCGTAATCTCGACATCATCGAACCAGGCGGTTCCACTGGCGGCTTTTGTGGCGTAACAGGTAATATGAGGGGACACCGCGTCCGCCGGAACCTGCGTCTGACAGGAAACCTTAACCCATTCATTCGTTGTGCCGGTCACCCCCGGGGCATACTCTCCGCCGTACCAGGAACCGTCTTTTTTCATCCACTCAAGACAAACGGTCGCGTTGCCGTCTTTCATGTCTTTCGTTTTGATCCAAACGGAAAAAACAACGGATGTCCCCGGAACAATATGGGTTGATTGACTACAGAGCTTGTATTCCCGACCGTCACCGCTCCATTTCAGCGACGCATTTCCGGTATGCGTCTCCTCGGTTGTGACCGTAAAATAATCCGGATCGCTGTTCCAGTCCGCCGCGCCGTCCTGTTCATTTGAAACCTCAAACGACGGGTTCAATAGCACAAACTGGTCCGAACCGTCCCCCGCAAATACTGCATGTACTGCGCAAAGAAGGACCAGCATTGTAAGCAATGATAACAAAAATCTCTTGATCATGAGCGTCTCTTTCTAAATAAAACAAAATTTAAAACATCAGACCGACAGAAATGTCTCAGATAATATTTTAAGAATGCCCAACCGTCGCGGCAACCCCTTCAGAAACGATTTTGGCTATCATTTTTCTGATACAGTTCGATTGTCCGAAACGGTTCGGCCGCCCTGATGATAAAACCGAATCTGTCGGGAACGTTTCTCTGAAGTAATGTCAAAAAAAGATCACCCCGTTATTCGTGAGTCTCCCGGAAAAGGAAAGGAGAGTTCCGGCTGACTTCCCGTGATACTTCTCAATCGGTAATGGAATTCAACCCGATAAACCGCCGCAGCCGGTCAACGGGTTCGGCGTCTTCTTCAGGGACAGAAAGCGTTTTATTCCACTCTATTCCAAGCATAATGACATTGATTCCGGAGCCGATCCCCAGCAGCCCCACCCGCTGGCCGTCATGAACAAATCCTGATTCTGTCCCCAGGGACGCGGCAGTCGGAAGCGCAACACTCCCGGTATTGCCAAGAAGGGGAAGTGTCACAAAGTTTTTTTCGGTCTCCAGCTCCAACCGCTCAAACAACAGTTGCTGATGGGCCCGGCCAACCTGGTGGCAGAAAAACCGGTCGATACTTTCCGAACTCCACCCAAGATGAGGGCAAAATTCCGAAAAAGCATGATGAGCGACCGCGATCCCCTCCTGAAGCAGGGTTCCGGAATCGGTCCACATTAACTGTCCGTTGCCCCGTCCCCCGGCGGAAACATCGATTTCACTGCGGCAGAGATGACATTGATCCGTGTTTGCCTGAACAACGCCGCCAAGCAGCCGGTTACGTGTCCGGCTCAACCGGCGATTGGTAAGCAGAACGGCAGCGCTTCCGGAACCGATCGTCAGGGAAGCAAACGCCCGTTTAATGGTTTGGCGGTCAATCGACTCGTCGGCATTCATTGCCGCAATGGTCGTTTCCATCAGCGTGCGCGAACTTTCAGTTCCAACAACGATCCCCGCCTCAATCTGTTCCAACTCTATCATATTCGCAATTTGCGTTATTCCGGTCAAAAGTCCCAGACAGGCGTTGGAAATATCGAAAACCGAACCCTGTTGAGAAAGTCCCAATCGTTGATGAACGGCGCAGGCGGTCGCCGGCTCCTGATAGTCACGGCAGACAGAAGCATGAATCAACGCGCCGACTTTATTTCGATCAATTCCGGTCGTCCGGAGTAACCGCTCAACCGTCCGAACGCTGTGATCCCCCGGTAATGTTCCGGCAGGCCAAAGCCGTCGCTCCTGAATTCCGGTCATCAATTCCAACCGGCCAAACGGCAACTTTAACCGTTTGTACAGCGGTGACAGCATTCCCTCCAACTGGTCGGTCGTGACCACTTCCCCGGGAAGGAGATGAGAAAACGCCTCAACATAAACATTCTGATACCGAAACCGCTGCGACATGAAAAACCTCAAAATTATTGAATTTCAGTTTCGTCTCTGACGCAAAACAGAATTACCGGACAGACAGGAAATCACCGGGTAAAGCGACAAAATACGGAACCTTCATAACAATAACGTTAAAAAACCCCAGAATAACAAAACAAAAAACTGCAGACGAAAATAAATGACGCCTGCAGTTTCTCAAATATTAAACCTGCATAATCAGAGCGAAAACGCTCGTAAAACGATTAAAGTTTACTAAGATCAAGCAGCGTGGTCGTGGTGAACCCCGGGTTGGAAGCGTAAGCACACTTCTTGTCAACCGGAGCCATGACACGGACAAGGATTTCCAGATCAATATCTTCACTCAGATTACGGGCGGAACCGTCGGCCATCGCCGCAACGACGATACCCGGATGAGAAGAAGACATACGGGCAAACGCCCAGGCGGATGTCGTGCTCTGCTCACGGGGATCAGCAGTAGCGTATTCCGTCCCATCGTACTCATCACGGCAACGGTTGATTTTCATCGGGAAGGAAATCCCGGAAACAGTGGTGAAATCACAGGAAGACGGAATCGCGAAACCGTTCTGGGACCAACAGAAACCAACCTGATATTCCGCGTTTTGCCACATGCTTCCCGCCTGAAGGCTTTCGGAAATCAAAACGGTATTGGTCAAACCGTCTTTCACATCATTGCTGCTCAGCCCCGATCCCAGGAACTGATCCGCGTCCAACAACATACCGTTGTACTTTCTCTGATCATAGGCCGCCAGATTATTTTCATAAGGATCTTTCGGATTGGTATTGCCGGGAGCGTAATCAGCGCTCAACGGACCATCGGCGATACCGCAGTTGCCAACATAGGTGTTTCCTTGGGTAACCTCTGACCCGCGACTCGGGCAATTCAGGTTCGGAAGCGTTGTGTCCGGGAAAATACCCTGGGTTACCTGATCCCAAATCTGCTGTCCTTCCATATAAGGAAGCAACTGAATAATCCAGCTGACGGGATAAGTAGTCACTCCAGAACCGTTCTGCAACTTCGGGAAGGAGCGGAACGTCGGATACTTGTTTTTACTCATTTCATAGGTCTGGAATGCAGTGGCAAGGTTTCGCTGATTGTTCATACAAACAGTCCGGCGACCAGTTTCACGAGCGTTTTGAATCGCAGGGAGAAGCATTCCGGCCAACATACCGATAATTGAGATAACAACCAACAGCTCAATGAGCGTAAAACCTGATTTTGTGGATTTTCTCATAACATAATTCCTTATTCAGAACAAAGCGAAAAATACCATCATTCTTAAAGAAGAGCCTGAATTTGTCCCCTTTCCCGACATCAACAGGTTCATAAAACGGATATTCCCCATTTATTTCCCTGTTTTTAAACACCGAAACGCGATTCTGTTTACACGTCCCTTTTCACATGTCAACATTAAAACAGTTTTCGGCACTCGTCAGGAAACCACCTGTCAGAAAATTCCGGCACCGTCACACAAACAACCAGAATCTTCCCAAACCATGCTGGTCTTTCGCAGGTAACCTTGCCCTTTGTATATTCGTTTCCACTTTTTATAATCCTGAAAAAGGATTTAAAATGAATCAATATTCTGATCCCGTTCGATTCACCTTTATAAAAAGCGAGTTTTTGCCTGTTACCATTTTTGAAAGAAAAACGGTTGTAAAAATCACTGAAGCGACAATCACCCCAGCTCCATATATAAAAGATACCCCGTTTTCTCAAAAAAATCAAGCGGTTTTTCACCGAATCAGAAAAATAAAAAAAATTTTTTTAATAAAACGTTATTACTTGCGTTTTCTGACAAAATTTTTCGGATTACCAACAGAATACACGGCCCCTCTTTGACATTTCAGAAGAACATTTCAGACGCGATTACAAAGAGAGGAACCGGCAAAACACGTCTTCCGATCCCCTGTCCGGCAACAATTCAGGAAACGATACTGGTATAACAACAAAAACAAACCGTCCCGGCAGGTTGGCCCCCCCCTGCCTGAACGGTCTCCATCACGTTAAATTACACTTAATAAACTGTCAAATCAAAAAATAAATCCATGGTCGGCCCGAATAAGCGGCGACCGGCCACGGACAATACTTTTTAAACCGTCTTCAATTTTAATTTGTCGCGGCGGTCTGTTTACCGGAAAAAGAACCGGATAAGAACGAATTATCCAAAAAACCGCAGAGCTGCCGGGAACGAATGGGATGCTGTAATTTCCGAACCGCTTTTGCTTCGATCTGACGTACCCGTTCCCGTGTTACCGAGAAAATCCGCCCCACTTCCTCCAGCGTATAGGTGTAACCGTCCGCCAGCCCGAACCGTAAACGGATGATCTGCCGTTCCCGGAATGTCAAAACGCCCAAAACCTCGTTTAACCGTTCCCGAAGCGCCGATCGGTTGATTTCACTCAACGGGTCATCCCGATGCGGATCCGGCAGAAAATCGCCAAAAAAGCTCTCCTCATACCCCTCAATCGGACGATCCAACGACAACGGCGGTTGATTCATCTGAATCACAGAGCGGATTTCATGAGCGCTTAAACCGGTCGTCTTGGCAATTTCCTGAATCGACGGCGGAACCTTTTTCTGTTGAAGCAGTTCCCGCGATGTCCGCCGAACCGTCTTCATCGTTTCCAGCAAATGATTGGGAATACGAATAGCGCGGCTCTGTTCCGCGATCGCTTTGGAAATGGCCTGCCGAATCCACCAGGTCGCATAAGTCGAGAACTTATAACCTCGTTTATATTCAAATTTATCAACGGCCCTCATCAAACCGGTATTCCCTTCCTGAATCAGATCCAGAAAGCTCAGCCCCCGATTTCGGTAATGTTTCGCAATACTGACAACCAGCCGCAGATTTCCGGATGAAAACTTCCGCTTGGCGGCTTCAAACGTCTGGCGTTGCAGGAGAATATTATTCAGTTTTTTACACATGGAATGAGGGGTTTCCCTTGTTTTCAGCATCAGCCGGGCCCGCTGACGCCGGACTTTATAAAACTCCTTTTTCAGTGATTCCGCCTTTTCCGGCTCATTCTTCATCGTTTCGGCAAGCACGTGGAGTTTCTGGTCAACCAGCTGCATTTTTTCATTGACTTTAACCAGTCGATCCAGAATGGAATTAAAGCATTGTGTCCGCAATTCCAGTTCGTCAATAAGACGATAGGCCCGGCAACGACGTTCCCGCAGCCTTCGATAACATACAAGCCGTTCCTCCCGGGAAAGTTTTCTGTTACGCAATGTCCGAAAGTCAGCCTCGTTTTTTTCCAGAATCAGATTCAGGGTTTGCAGATTGGGCCGGATAATATTGCAGAATCGTTTTTTCGCCTTTAAATTGGTTACGGAAACATCTATCGTCCGATCCAGCCGCAACTGACCGTTTTGTACCTTGGTCATCAGCCTGATAATGGCACGGATAATAAAATCGATCTTAAATAGCTGACGCCGATACCGTCTCCGTGAATGCTCTATTACCGACGCGGCACGGAATTCCTCTTCCCGCGTCATCATCGGAATTCCACCCATCTGCACAAGATAAATACGGATCGGATCGTCCAGTTGAGCCGTTGAATCCGAATTTATATCCGAGTCAATGTCATCAACGTCTTCATTTTCCTCATAACCTTCGTATCTCTCTTCCGGCATGTAAAGAGAGTAATCCTCGTCAAGACCAAGCAACAGGGAATCGTCCGAAAGATTGTCCGTGTCAATAAAAGACGGATCTATTTCTTCCTTCTCGAAATCGTCAAACCCGATCTCCATAAAACTTCTCCTTCATTTGACATTACACTGACTCTTCGTGTTATTCGCTATCACACAAACAAAATCTCTCAACGAAAAACAAAACAGGATACCGGTAACAATCCGTTTAACTTCCAATTCCGGCTTCATCCATCTTCTGACCTGAATTCCGTATCGGCCTCAACCATACAACTAATGAAAAATCAATGTAAAATGCGTTTAACGTTCGCACAAACGCCCTTTTCGCCCTGTCACGGACGGAAACACGCTGATATACAATAAAAACCAGCTTCAAAATTTTCCGGAGGGAATTGCTATTATCCCAACCCCCTCCTTACCTGAGCTCCGGCAGTTACCAGTATTAAACAATACTGATAAAAACGCTCTTCAAATAACACAAACCGTTCAATAGCGACCCCAAAACAAAAATGGTATAATAATATCGGTATTGCCAGGTTTGGGGCTTCATCCCATTTTTCCAAACAGGTATTGGCTTTCCCGATTTATTGAATAAAACAGCGGAATTACTCACACAATCGATACAAGCCAACCACACCCCTTTCAAATTGTCCTGCTTTCAAAGAAACATCGTCCCTGTTCTCTGTCAGGTCCCTGTATTCCATCTCTTTTATTGGATATATTATTTTATGGGGAATATATTCGTTGGGCACATGACACC
>Ga0079305_1001389_pt1 | contig 32612 bp, 27 predicted proteins | sample LMS_cellobiose_e_FD_79183 | JGI IMG/M metagenome (GOLD analysis project Ga0079305, IMG submission 79183) | Rumen-fistulated moose microbial communities from Alaska, USA - LMS_cellobiose_enrichment | ecosystem: Host-associated > Mammals > Digestive system > Stomach > Rumen fluid ... | reverse complement strand
GGCGTGACGGGCGGCCTCGTCGTCGTTTCTGCGGACGATCCCGGAATGCACAGCTCCCAGAACGAACAGGACAACCGCAATTACGCCGAGGCGGCGCGCGTCCTGATGCTGGAACCCTCCGACTCCCAGGAAGCGAAGGATATGACAAAACTCGCCTTCGAACTCTCGGAGCGCTTCGATACGCCCGTCCTTCTCCGCATGACGACACGCGTCTGCCATTCGAAGGGAATGGTCGAGCTCGGCGAGCGCATCGAAAAGAAGCCTGTTCCGTATGAGAAGAACATCGCGAAATTCGTCTCGACGCCCGCGAACGCAAAGGTCCACCGGAGAGAGCTTCCGGACCGCCTCGCACGCGAAGAGGCATATGCGAACGACTGCAGCCTGAACCGGATCGAGCCGGCGAAGGACGGCACATCCGGAATCGGGATCGTCTGCTCCGGCGTGTCGTACCAGTACGCAAAAGAGGTCTTCGGCGACGGCGCCTCCTATCTCAAACTCGGGATGGCGTTCCCGTTCCCGGCGGCGCTTGCGAAACGGTTCGCGGAGACGGTCCGCACGATCTACGTCGTGGAGGAAAACGATCCCTATATCGAGAACCATCTCAAGGCGTCGGGGATCGCCTGCATCGGCAAGGACGTCGTCCCGGCGTTCGATGAACTGAATCCCGACATTCTCCGCAAGGTCTTCCACCCGCTCCATCCGGATCTCGTGGCAGACGTTCCGGAAGGACTGAAATCCGACCTGCAGGCCGTTGTCCGTCCCCCGGCCATGTGCGCGGGATGCCCCCACCGCGGCTTCTATTATGCGCTGTCGAAGAAGAAGGGGATCATGGTCACCGGCGACATCGGCTGCTATACGCTCGGTGCCGCGCCTCCGCTCTCCGCGATCGACACGACGATCTGCATGGGTGCGTCCGTTTCGTCCGGCCACGGCGCGTCGATCGCCTTTAAACGCACCGGCCGCAATACGAAGGTCGTTTCGTGCATCGGGGACTCGACGTTCTTCCACAGCGGCGTGACGAGTCTGATGGATGCGATCTACAACAAAGGCACAAACGTCACCGTCATCCTCGACAACCGCATCACCGGAATGACCGGTCATCAGGAAAACCCCGGAACGGGCTATACGCTGATGAGTGAGCCGACGACGGAGGTCGATATCCCCGCGCTTTGTGCAAGCCTCGGCATGAAGCCTGAAAACATCCGGACGGTGAACCCGCTGAACCTCGCGGAATGCGATGAGGCGCTGGACGAAGCGCTCGCGCGGGACGAGGCGTCCGTCATCATCACAAAATGGCCCTGCGCGCTCAAGAAGTTCAGCCCCGAGGATAAGGAAACGTTCGATCTTTCGCCGAAGGTCGCGGAAATCGACCAGGACCGCTGCCGCCGCTGCGGGCTCTGCTCGAAGACCGGCTGTCCGGCGATCTACAAGTCCCTTCGGGTCACGATCAACAGGGAATCCTGTACCGGCTGCGGCGTCTGCTCGCAGGTCTGTCCGTTCGGTGCGATCCGGGTTTCGGCGCGATAGGAGGAGAACAAGATGAGTGAAGTCAAAAACATTCTCCTGGTCGGAGTCGGCGGTCAGGGAACGATCCTTGCTTCGAAGATCCTGTCGGACGGTCTGCTTCAGGCCGGATACGACGTCAAGATGAGCGAGATCCACGGCATGTCCCAGCGCGGCGGAAATGTTTCGACCCAGGTCCGCTACGGCGAAAAGGTCTATAGCCCCATCATCGGAGAGGGCGACGCGGATGTCATCGTCGCGTTTGAGAAGATGGAGGCACTCCGCTGGATCGGCTACCTTAAGAAGGGCGGGAAGATGGTCGTGAACGACCAGGAGATCCCCTCCGTTCCGATTCTGATGGGCGTTGCAAAGTATCCGCTCCGGATTCTCGACGATCTCTCCGCAAAGGCGGACGTTGCGGTCTTCCGGGCCGGTGAACTCGCGGAGGAACTCGGAAATCCGAAGGCGATGAACGTGATCCTGCTCGGCGCTCTCGTCAAGGCGCTCGGTCTTGCGGATGATCCCCGGATCGACTGGGAAAGGGCCGTCCGCGCGAACGTAAAGCCTACGTTCGCAGAGCTGAACGTCCGGGCGCTCCGCCTCGGTATGGACCAGATCCGCTGACGGAACCGCTCCCGAAAGGAAAGGACCGATGAAAGCAAGCGAAGCGAAAAAGAGGCTCGGATTTCTGAAGGGGCTCGCGATCGGATTGATCGCAGGTCTCGTCCTCGGACTGATCGCTCCTTTGGCCGTCCGGAATCTGAAGCGTTCGGAACCCGCGGATACGCCGAAGGATCCCGTCTTTGTCGACGCCCGGTATCTCGGGTTTACGGCGATCGACTTTATGGACGCAATCCTCGGCTCGTCGCGCCTGAAGGACGATCTCGTCGTGATGGAGCAGGACATCGAGTACGTCTCCCTGATCACAAAGGCCGGCTTCGGCGACTGGGCGATCTTCCGCAAGACGAAGACCGTGACGTTCGCGGGAACGGGCGTCTATACGATCGATCTGTCGAAGCTTGACGCGAGCCGGATCTTCGTTGATGACGAGGAGCGGACCGTGACGCTCGTGATCCCCCATACCGTGCTCTCATACGTCGTCCTGAACCCCGAAAACATGACGTTCGACGACACGGAAAAGGGACTTCTTGCGTTCGGCGATCTCCGGCTGACCGCGGAGGAGCAGAACGCCTTCGAGGTTCTTGCGAAACAGAATATGGCGAAGCGGCTCGATACGGATCAGCTCCGCCAGCGCGCCGACTCGATCGCCCAGATCCGCTGCTGGGAACTCTTCCAGCCCCTCGTCGATACCGTTTCCCCGGCGTACCGCCTCGCGACGCGGTTTGAATAATCGTCTCAGCCGCCGTATGCCCTGTGTGCGGCGCTTCGCATCCCTGCATGCTTCCGGTATGCGTGAATGAAACAGGTACCCGCTTATCCCGAATCCCCGAAGGGAGGACGCAACGATGGAACAGGAACAGAACACCCGGGTTAAGTCCGATGCCCCGGCGGAAGCCGCCGCATCCGAGAAGGCTGCCGTCTCCGTGAAGAATGCGGAGCCCGCGAATGACGCCGGGAACGGAAAGAACCCGGAGGCCGCAGCGCCGCGGAAGAAACGGTTCGGCGACCGCCGTGACGGACGGAAGGTCCGCTCGCTCGACCCGATGATGTACGTCGGCGCCGTCGTGATGCCGAAGCGCAACGATGCGCTGAACTTCTTCGAATACAAGGTCGATATGGCGCCGATCGAAAAGTACATCAACAAGAAACGCCACGAAGAGGGCATGCGCGGCTTCGGCTTTATGCACGTCGTCACCGCGGCGTTCGTCCGGATGCTCTCCCAGCGTCCCGCGATGAACCGCTACATCGCCGGAAACAAGATCTATCAGCGCGACGAGATTGTCTTCTCGATGATGGTCAAGAAATCGATGACGGCGGATGGCCAGGAGACCGGCATCAAACTCCGTTTCAAACCGACCGAAACGATCTATGACATCTACAGAGAGATGAACGGGGCGATCGAGATCGCGAAAGCGGAGGGCGACTCGACGGCGCTCGACAGCGTCGCGCGCGCAATCACGAAGATGCCGACGCTGATCCTCCGGCTGTTCGTCGGACTGATGAACGCGCTCGATTATTTCGGCATCATGCCGAAGGTCATCGAGGAGGCGTCTCCGTTCCATGCGTCGTTCTTCTTCTCGAACCTCGGCTCGCTCGGCATTCCTCCCGTCTACCACCACATCTACAACTTCGGCAACGTCTCGACGTTCCTCGTGTTCGGCGCGAAGGAGATCGGCTACGAGCTCGACGACAACGGAAACGTTGTGAAAAAACGCTACGTAAGCTGCCGCGTCGTGACGGACGAGCGCATCACAGACGGCTTCTATATGGCGAGCTCCTTCAAGGTCCTGATGCGGATCCTGAAGCATCCGGAGGTCCTCGACAACCCGCCCGAAAAGGTCTTTGAGGACGTGGAATAGCGAAGGAAGATCATCCGGCCGGAAGAGATCCCGAAACCGGAGGAAAGGCAATGACAATGACCCGCGAAGAACTGAAAGCAAAACTCGAAGCATATTTCCAGGAACATGAGCAGGACGTGATCCGTGACGTTTCCCGTCTCGTCGCGATCAAAAGTGACAGGGAAGAGGCGAAGCCCGGGATGCCGTACGGCGAGGGCCCGGCGAAGGCGATCGCCGAGGCGCTCCGAATCATCGAAGAACACGGCTTCCGCGCAAAGAATTATGACAATTACGTCTGCACGGCCGATCTGAACGACGGTCCGAAGACGCTCGACATTCTCGCCCATCTCGACGTCGTCCCCGTTTCCGACAGCTGGACGGTGACGAAGCCGTTTGAGCCGCTCGTTCTCGACGGAAAGCTCTACGGCCGCGGCTCCTGCGACGATAAGGGACCCGCAATGGCGGCGCTCTGGGCGATGACGGCGGTCCGCGACCTCGGACTTCCGCTCGTGAAGAACTGCCGGCTGATCCTCGGCTCGGACGAGGAATGCGGCTCTTCGGATATTGAATACTACTATAAACAGGAAACGGAGGCGCCGATGACGTTCAGCCCCGATGCGGACTGGCCCGTCATCAACATCGAGAAGGGCGGTGTCGTCGGCGATATCACCTCCTCCTGGGAGGAGACGCGAAAGACGCCGCGCGTATCGTCCTTCCGCGCGGGAGCGAAGGTCAACGTCGTTCCGGGGACGGCGGAGTGTGTGATTCTCGGCCTTTCGCCGTACGATCTCGGTTCCTACATCGCCGCGATCTCCCCGGTGACGGGCTGTACGTACGCAGCGGAGGACCTCGGAAACTGCTACACGAAGGTCGTCTGCACGGGCCGCTCCTGTCACGCCTCGACACCACAGATCGGCAACAACGCGCTGACGGGACTCCTTGAACTCATCGATATGCTTCCGCTTGCAGACGTTCCGTCATCCGACGCGCTCTTCGCAATGGCCCACGCATTTCCCCACGGCGATACGGTGGGCGAGGCGATCGGCATTCATCACAAAGACGAGATCTCCGGCGAGATCACCGTCGCGCTCTCGATGCTCGAACTGGACGAGACGCACCTTCAGGCGTATTTCGATGCGAGATGCCCGCTTTGCTGCACGTTCGAAAACACGGTCGTTCCGGCCGTTCAATACTTCAGCCGCCACGGTCTTGCGATGAAGGAGAATCCGATGCGGCCGCCCCATCACGTCAGCGGGGAAAGCACGTTTGTCCAAACGCTTCTCCGCGCCTATACCGACGTGACGGGGAAGCCCGGCTTCTGCAAGGCGATCGGCGGCGGAACGTACGTCCACCATCTTGAGAACGGCGTCGCATTCGGCTGCGACGATGAAGACGTCGACACCCATATGCACGGCGACGACGAGTTCATCGTGCTCGAAAACCTGTTCAACGCGTGCGTGATCTACGCGCTTGCGATCTCCGACCTCTGCGCGTGAGCAGAGGTTTTTTCTTACCGTCTGAAAAATGACGCGTCCGTCATTCGTATAGAAGATGAAAGGGACTTCGAAAGGAGACCGGTTTTGAGCGCAAAAAACCCCACCGTCGAACAAATTCAGAACGCGGCCGTAACGTACTCGGGCAGCCTTGCGCGGCTTGCCTTTACGTACCTGAAATCGGTCGACGACGCCGAGGACGTCGTTCAGGACGTTTTTCTCTCATACCTGAGGACGAAACCCGTCTTCGAGAACGAAGAGCACGAACGCGCCTGGCTGATCCGCACGACGATCAACCGCGCGAAGGACGTTCTGAAATCCGCGTGGATGAAGAAGCGCGCAGACTTTCCGGACGGCGATCTCGACGACGCGATCGCGGACGGATGGCCGCCGCGTGCGGAATCCCTTTCGTATCTGCCAATGGACGAAACACGCGTCCTCGACGCCGTGCTGGCGCTTGAGGAGAAATACCGGACGCCGCTCCATCTCCACTACTACGGAGGCTATACGATCGCGGAGATCGCATCCTTCCTCGGAGAGAAGCCGGCGACGGTCGGGACACGCCTTGCGAGAGGACGCGAGCTTTTGAAGAAATCCCTGGAGGAATGACCATGGACGAGCGGGAAGAGTACATTGCGGCGATGAACGACCTGAAGGTCGATAAGCGCCTCGGCGAAAACATCGCGAAGATCGTCGCGAACGAAGCGGCGGAAGAGGAACGCGAGCGGATGGATCGTGCATCCGAAACCGCGACCGTAACGGAACGCGCGGTGAAAAAGGCGCGGAAGGGCCTCGGCGGCTGGCGCGGCTGGCAGAAAGCGCTTGCGGGCGTCTTTGCGTTCGTGCTGTGCTTTACGAGCGCGATCGGGCTTGCGGGAGGATTCGCATCTGTTCACAGAAATCATTATACGGTAAACCTTCCGTCCGTTGCCGACCATAAAACGGACGAAGCGAAGCTGATGACCGCGTCGAGTTATGACGACGTCTATGCGGCGCTGAAAAAGACCGGAATCTTTGACCGGAGCTCCTCGTATGACGGAATCTATTACAAGACGGGTGGGCTTTACTTAACCGGCGGGCTGAAGGGAATACAGGACCTCGCTGTAAACGAGGCGCAGGCCCCGGCCGCAAGCGCGCCGCGCGACGGCGTCGATTTCGCCGTAACCGAACAGGACGCGTCCTCCGGCTCGGACGACTACTCGAAGACGAACCTTCAGGTCGCCGGCGTCGACGAGGCCGACATCGTCAAAACGAACGGAAAATACATCTTCGCGATCGGAAACGGAACGCTCTCGATCGTCTCCGCGGACGGCGCAAACTCGAAGCTGCTCTCCCAGACGAAGCTCACGACGGAATACAGCCGCCCCGTGACGAACGGAACGAAACACTTCTCGACGTATCCGAACGATATGTACCTCGCCGGCGATACGCTGATCGTGGTCCGCGGGAAGACTGTCTATACGGAGCCCGAGCTCGGCGAATACGACGGGAAGGAACTCCCGTACTTCGGCTTCAACTACAAGCGCTGGTGGGGCTGGTATGACTATGAGCACCAGACCGAGGCCGTTTATTACGACGTCTCCGATCCGTCGTCTCCGGTCCTCGTGAACACGTTTGCCCAGGACGGATCGTATTTGAGTTCCCGCCTTGCGGACGGCGTTCTCTACCTCATCACGAACCATAGCGTCCGCTCGGTTGACGACTCCGGAATCCCTGAACTCGATCCGGGCGTCTACGTCCCCTGTGTCTACGAATGGAACGGCGGCGAAGCGGGAACGGACGACAGGACGTTTGCGGACGATGCGGATCCCGAAAAGTGCCCGCTCGAACCGTCCTCGATTGCGATCATGCCGAACGTGACGTCGACCCAGTACCTCGTCGTCTCCGGCGTGAGCGCGGCGACCGGCGATCTGATCGGCTCCCAGTCCGTCCTCGGCGGCGGCTCGAACGTCTATATGAGCCGCTCGAACCTCTACGTATCGCTCTATAACTACAGCAACAACGTGACCGCGACGACCAGGACCGAGGACGGCATCGAAGTCCGCCGCCACGAAGAGGGAACGGTCACCGAGATTCTCCGCATCGCGCTGAACGGCGGGAATCCCGAGCTTATGGCGACCGGAACCGTCCCCGGCGAACCGATCAACCAGTTCGCGATGGACGAGTACGACGGGACCTTCCGCATCGTGACCCAGATCTGGAACTACTCGTACGACGAACACGTCTACCCCGAGAACTACACCGGCGTGTACCGCAGCGACAACTGGAAGAACGAGAACACGAACGCGGTGTTCGTGCTCGATCCGGATCTCAACGTGATCGGCGAGATCCGCGATCTTTCGAAGGACGAACGCGTTTACAGCGTCCGCTTCGACGGGACCGTCGGCTACGTCGTGACGTTCCGCCAGACCGACCCGCTCTTCGCGATCGACTTCAGCGATCCGACTCATCCCGAGATCCGCTCGGCCCTGAAGATCCCGGGATTCAGCGAATACCTCCACGTCTTCAAGGACGGGTTGCTCTTCGGACTCGGCTACGACGCGGATGAGGCGACCGGCCGGACGAACGGGATGAAGATGTCGATGTTCGACGTCTCCGACCCGTACGACGTCCGCGAGATCGCGACGCTGAAGCTTGACTCGAACTACTCCGAGGCACTCTACAACCACAAAGCGATCCTCGTCGACGCCGAAAAGAATCTGATCGCCTTCCCGGCCGACAACGGCTACGCGGTCTACGGTTACGACGCGATCGCGGAGCGCTTCTTCCGGAAGGGCGAGATCAGCTTCTCGGGCGGCTGGTGGTGGGGCGAGACGCGCGGTCTCTATTCGGGCGACTGCTTCTACGTCGTGAACCCCGATTACGTCGTCGTCCTCGACCTCGAACGCCTCACCGAGATCACGTCCGTCGAGATCCCTCAGGAACGCTCCGGCTTCTACTACACGAACGACTACGTCGTCGTCGACTGACGCCGGGTGCGGCCAAAGGTGTGGCCGGCAGAAGCTGGGACCGGCGCTCAAGGGCGCAGGACGCGAGCCAAGCCGACGCGGCCATAAAGAACGCGCGCCGGCCGGACACGGCGCGTAGAGCGCGCGCCGAAATGGCGCGGCCGTCACATGAACCGAAAACCATACTGAAAACGCTCCCCGAGCCGCATCTTTCCGCGGTTTCGGGGAGCGTTGCTGTTGATGCCGTCCTGACTCGTGTCCTTTCGCCTGAAATGCTCCGCAAATCGCGAAAAAGACCAAAAAGCGGAGCATTGTTTGCGTCGGCCGGTCGCCGGGATGCTCCGCAAATGACGAAAAAAGTGAAAATGCGGAGCATGATTTGCGTCGGCCGGTCGCCGGGATACTCCGCAAATGACGAAAAAAGTGAAAATGCGGAGCATGATTTGTGTCGGCCGGCTAGCGGGATGCTCCGCAAATCGTGAAAAAGACGAAAAAGCGGAGCATGATTTGTGCCGGCAAGTCGCCGGAATGCTCCACAAACGGCGAATAATGCGAAAAAGCGGAGCATTGATCGGGTCGGAAGATGAGAACGACGCGTGAGTCGCCGATGCGGTGTCCTAACGGGAGAGGAAAACGCGCTGAAACAGATTCCGAATCACAGCGGTGTTGAGCGGAGTAAAGTCCGATTCAAAGAAACAGTGGAAACGGGCCGCGTATTCGCTCTTCTGAAACAACTGGATCCGGTTGAATGCCTTCGCGGCGTAATCCGGGTCGTTCATCATGCCGAAGTATTCCAGATAGAACGTCTCCCCGTTCTCGGGATGGCGTATCGTAAAATCGGGATAGACGGTCGTTCCGTTTATGGAGAGAGCACATTCATACCGATAGGGGATTCTGAGTTGATGAAGGATGCTGGCTATGATGTATTCGGCGCGGGAACGTACACGTTCTCCTTTTTCCGTAACGTATTCCGTATTCTCCGGGAAAGGATAAGGATTCCGATCAAAGCGGGCGGATTCCCATTCCGCGTTCCGTTCGGCAATGGTTTTCAGGCGGAGCCCGGGATCAATCCGGGAAACAAAAGAAGAGGGAACCTGTTTTATGATCTGATACTTATCGTCGGGATGATACGTATCGCGAAAGGTCTGAAGGGCGGACAGTTCCCGACGGAGAAGAGGCAATGCTTTCGCTGCATAGTATTTGTCGATGTATTGTTCCGCAAGAGGATTCCGTGGGGATACATACCGTTCCGTACGGGTGCCGTCCTTAAAAGAACCCTCTCCAACGGCGATCCAGTCGCGTCCCTGTGCGGAGCGCAAACGAACAGGACCAGCCGGGGCGTTCCGGAGAGTGTCTTCAGCGCGAAGGATATGAGCCTCGGCGATCCTGATTTCGTTGTCGAGCCATTGCGTTGTCATCAAAACAAATAATACATAATTTTTTATAGTTTGTCAATAAATTACATATAACTATTTAGATCTGCTTGTTCGGAATCAACATCGGATGCGGATCGAACTATCCGCGACGGTGTCGTTTTTCAGCTCTGTTTTTGTGCGAGCCAGTCGTCTTTCGTGAGGATACGGATCTCGTCGTCTTCGAGAGTGCCGTTTTTCGTTTTGTAGGTACCGAAGGCGTAGTGGCGGAAGCCGCATTTCTCCTGGACGCGGCGGGAACGGACGTTGCGGAGGAAATGGCCGCAGAGGATGACGTCGAGACCGGCATCCTCAAAGAGCCAGTCGATGACTGTGCGTACGGCTTCCGGCATCAGCCCGCGTCCCCAGCAGTCCTTTGCGAGCACGAAGCCGATCTCGCGGCATCGTTGTTCCGCGAATTCCGGAAATCGCTCCTCATCGTACTGTTCAATGCCAAGCGAGCCGATGACCCGGCCGCCGTATTCGAGCGCGAACGTCCATTTATGGGCGATGAAACGTTCCAGGATGATCCGCGATTCGTCCTTCGATCCGTGCGGCTTCCATCCGGCCATCTGGCCGACGCCGTCGACGGACGCATAGGCGTAGAAATCGTCAAGATCGGACAGCCGCCACGGCCGAAGGGTCAGCCGTTCTGTCCGGATGACAGTGGATGTGATATCGATCGGGGCGTTCATTTCCGTTCCTCCGTCAGAATGTGTTCTGATCCCATTATAGCGTCCGTTCCGGCGAAATGCCACCCGCATCTCCGGCGGAGCAAAAGACGGTTGCAGAGGCGTAACGGAACGGCGTACAATGGACGAAACAGAGAGCCGCGTCCGGAGCGCGTACGCGGGGCGAAGAAGCGCCGCGCACGCGGTTTCGGACGATAAGCAAAACAACACCGCGTCCGTGCGGTTTGAAAGGAAAAGCATGATCACACATCCGTTTCCGCCGCTGTTCGACGGCGATTCGCGCGTCCTGATCCTCGGGTCGTTTCCGTCGGTCGCGTCGCGCGAGCAGAACTTCTTTTACGGCCATCCCCGGAACCGTTTCTGGCAGGTGACGGCCATAGTCTTCGGCGCGCCCGTTCCGGGGACGATCGAAGAAAAAAGGGCGTTTCTTCACGCGCATTACATCGCGCTGTGGGACGTCGTCGCGTCATGTGAGATCACGGGATCGTCGGACGCATCGATCCGAAATGTCATCCCAAATGACCTCTCGCCGATCCTCCGGGGAGCGCCGATCGGGCGGATCTTCACGAACGGCGGGACGGCATATAGCCTGTATCGGAAGTATATCTCCCTGTCGGATCGTTCGGAGAAGAAAGAAAAACGAATGCCGGCGGTTCCGGCGAACGAAAAAGGCGGTTTCGTGGGGACGATATCCGGGGAGAGGGAGAACAGACATGTTTTGGAGCCGGTGAAGCTTCCGTCGACCAGCCCGGCCAACGCGGCGTGGACGCTCGAACGGCTCGTCGAAGCGTGGCGGGTCATCGCTGAGTGAACCGGAACAGTATACAAAGAAAACGATGGAAAACCGCGTTTTCCCGTGTATAATAGAACCATCAGGAGGGTTGCCTGCCGACAACGGAAAGCGGGCAGCCCCACACGTTACATCCGAAGAGTACCAGATGAGGAATCCAATATGACAAGAGAAGAACTCGTGAAAAAAATCGACGCGGCCGTCGAAGAACTGGCTCCCGAATATGTGGAGTTCCTTCAGGATCTCTGCCGCATCCCGACTCAGAACCCGCCGGGGAACAACTATGTCCGGTACGCTCATTTCGTCGGCGATAAGATGGCGTCGCTCGGAATGGACGTGGAATACGTCGAAGTGCCGAAGGAACGCCTCGACGAACTCGCACCGATGGGACAGGGCCTTCCGCGCGTCTCCGTCATCGGCCGTTTCGAAGGGACGAAAGCGCGTCCGAACATCCATTTTACGGGTCATCTCGACGTCGTTCCCGAGGGCGACGGCTGGACGTATCCGCCGTACGCCGCGGAGATCCACGACGGAAAGATCTACGCGCGCGGCGCGTCCGATATGAAGAGCGGCGTCGCCGCCCAGATCTATGCGTTTGCGGCGCTCCGAAAAGCGGGGATCACCCTCAACGGAACGTATACGAGCTCGACGACACCGGACGAAGAGACCGGCGGCGAAGCGGGTGCGGGCTACATCGTCGAACAGGGCTATCTGACGAAGGAGAACACCGATTACTGCGTCGTGACGGAATGCCTCGGCGTCGACAAGGTCTGCCTCGGCCACCGCGGAACGTACTGGTTCGAGGTCCAGCTCTTCGGCAAGCAGTCCCACGGCTCGATGCCGAGCGAAGCGATCCCGGCGATCGAGATGGGCCGCACGCTGCTTGACGCGATCGACAAAAAGATCCGGACGCTTCCCCAGATGAACACCGTCTCCGAACTTCCGATCGATCCCCCGGCCTCCCGCCGCACGACGCTCGCGAATACGTATTTCATCACGAACGAAAAGGTCAACACCGTCGCCGGCTTCGCGCGTCTCGGCTTCGACTGGAGAATCACTCCCGAATACAGCGTCGACTGGGCGCGGGAGACGATGCGGAATCTGCTCGAGGAACTGAAAGCGACCGTTCCGAATTTCGAGTACAAGCTCGTTGAACTGAACCATATGTATCCGTCGCTCTGCGACCGCGAGTGCGATCTTGTCCAGGCGTTCCGGAATGCCGGCGGCGACGTCCTCGGCGAGAAGCTCGACTACAATCTCTCGCCGGGCTTCACCGATCAGCGTCACATCATGCACGTCGGCGGCGTCGAGCAGACGATCATGTACGGCCCGGGTCCCCTCAAGATTGCCCACAAGGCCGACGAATACCAGCCGATCGAGGACTATAAACAGGGCGCGAAGATCATGGCGCTCGCCGCGTGCGAGCTTCTCGGCGTCGCGGATTAACCGGGACCGGGCGGATCATTCCTCCCGGAAATCGCGGTAGGGGATGAGGAAAGGCTTCGGTTTGCCTTCCCGGTACGGAACGGCAGCGTCCTCAAGTTCGCGGAGAAAGGCTCTGTAGTAAAGATCCGATTTCATCGAACTGATGAAACAGATCGAGAAGTCTTCACCGGATGTGAAGATCTCGATCGTGATCCCGCGGTCCGGCGAAGCAAGAGCGGCGAGATGCTCGGTCCGGTATCGTTCGATACCGCCGAAATCCATCCGGCCGGTGTAACTGACAACCGGGACAGGGCTCGCGCTGTAAGACCCGAGTTTTGCCTCGAGCGTCGGAAGGGCGCCGACCCGGTCCGCCATATCCTTCTGGCGCTTGAAATGGGGGATCGCATATTCGGGCATCATCTGTGAAAAGACCATCCCCCGGAAGCATGTCGCCTGGCGGTCGAGCGGAAAACTCTTCAGGCGGTCGCTGTAGTGGAGCGTCAGCGTGTCAAAACAGTTCCGAACGGTGTGCGGAAGACCGAGAATGTCGCGCAGATCCGCGCACATCTTCACGCAAAGCGGTTCGTTCCGGTCGGGATGAATCCGGTCGATTGCGCGGCTCAGGAACAGCGCGGTGATGACGGCGGGAGAACCGTCGACGGCTTTCGAGAAGCGCATGAATTCCTTCTGGTTGATACGGACCGTGAAAAGCGTGTGGGGCTCGTCCGCTCCGACGCGTTCCTCGGGCAGGAGAAAGAACGTTTCCGGAAAGTGAAGCGCAAGAGGCTCCTTCGGCATCTTCTGGTCAACGACGTCGAACGGATCGGTGAATTCGTCCGGGAAGAACGGCGTGTCGGCGAGAATGACACCGGGGCTTTCGAGCGGTCCGCCGTAGCGGTAGAGACAGTAATAATACAGGAGAGTCTGCCAGTAAGCGGTGAGGCCGCCGCCGTCCGAAACGCCGTGATTGAAGCTGGACCAGATCGTATCCTTCCAATAACTCACTGCCGTGAGGCAGCCGCCGACTTCGGGCGAACCTGCGGCGACCGGCGTCTCACTCTCGAGAACGCGGTACGGTTCTTCCATCGTTTCGAGGAGGAACCGTCCGTCCGATTCGACGAGGCGGGTGAAATGGTGCGGGTAGCGCGGAAACATCGTATCGACTGCGTGCTGGAGTGCTTCTCCAGACACAGGATCCGTCATCCGGAACGAACAATGGACGATGCCCGTGCGGACGTGACGGTTCTGATAGAACACGGAAGAACCGGTTCCGATTTCAGCGGTTCTCTTCATAAACAATCCTTTCCAAAACGCTTGCGGCGTTTGCCTGACAGGTCATAAAATGAGGGGTTCCGCCCGCTTTTCGGAAGCGGGACGGGATATGCGGCCATTATATCATGATTCGCGTCCCTTGTGTAAATCTGATTAAATATATCGTTGAAAAACGAAGGAGGTCTTATGTTCCGCTATGCACTGATCCAGTCCGTTTCCGAATGGAAGACGGATCCCGAAACGAAAAAGAGTACACGTGAGCGCGTCGGACGGCTGATCCGGGAGGCCGCGGAGAACGGCGCCCAGGTCGTCTCGCTCTCCGAGATGTGGTTCTGTCCGTACGCGGTCAAGCCGATGTTTCTCTCCGCGGAGGAAAAGGGAGGCGAGACGTATCGCTTCCTTTCGAATGCGGCGAAGGAAAACGGCGTTTATCTCATCGGCGGAACGATGGCGGAGAAGGAGGGGGAGAACTACTACAACACCTGCTTCGTCTTCGACCCCGAGGGAAAGGAGATCGCCCGTCACCGGAAGAATCATCTCTTCGGCATCAACGCGCCCGGACGGATGACGTTCAGCGAGGCGCGTCTTTTTACGCCCGGCGACGGCCCGACCGTCTTTGAAACGCCGTACGGAAAAATCGGCGTCGCAATCTGCTACGACGTCCGCTTCCGCGATCCGATCGAGACGGAGGCGCTTGCCGGCGCGGATCTGATCGTCATTCCGGCTTCGTTCGGCTTCGTGACGGGACCCGCGCACTGGGATATGCTGATCCATTCCAAAGCCGTGGAGTACCAGCTCTATTTTGCGGGGAACGATGCGGCGACCGATCCGGACGAGACAGTTCCGTACCGCGCGTGGGGTCATTCCGTAATCTACGATCCGTGGGGCGAAAAGATTGCGGGAGCGGGAGTCGGAGAAGAAATCCTCTACGCGACGATCGACCGCGCGAGGATCGATGAAATCCGCGAACAGCTTCCGGTCATGCCGGAGAAGATGCGGGAAGCGGCGAACGGAGACTGACGGAGCCTGCTTTCGTCGGCGAACGGAGCCGAACATTTTTCTGTTAAAAAATACACGAAAAACTCTCCCAAACAATTATAGAAAATACACAAAATATAGGGTCTATAGAATACAATTACTTTGCGAACAAACTATTTTTCGTTGAAATCAAGCGATTGATAACAAAATAACAAAAACAGTACCGCGCGGGAGAGTTTGCGTATTTTGATTTAAAATAGATCAAAATAGAACAAACTCTCCCGTTGACTTTCCATCGACGGTAGAATGTAGATTGAACACTGGCAGGCGTCGAAAGAAACCGGCGCCGCCGTAAAAGAAAAAACAAATGCGTTTTTAGGAGGAAAAAAGTCATGATTGGTTATGAAGTGAAACTCAGACATCGTATGTCCGCGGGCGAAGCCCATTATGCCGGTGAACTCGTTCAGGGCGCTTACATCGTCAATGAATGGGGCGATGTCGGTACCGAACTCGCGATCCGTCTCTTCGGCGATGAATCCCTCTTCGTCGGCTATTCCGAAGTCCGTTACACCGCTCCGGTTTACTCTGGCGACTGGATGGAATATTCCGGCTACATCGAGAAGGTCGGCAACACCTCCTTCACCTGCCACTTCGAAGCTCACAAAGTCATGGAGCTTGAAAAGAACTGGAAGGAACTCGGCCTTGCCGATTCCGCTGCCAACGTTCTGCCCGAACCGATCCTCTGCGCCTATGGCACCGGTACCCTTATGGTCCGCAAAGAGAACCAGAGACCGCAGGCTGGCGATCCGAAGTTCCAGGAAGACCTCGCTGCGTATCGTGCCGGCACTCTCAAATAACTGAGAATTCGAAACGCATACAATTGAGGGAGCGGCTCTACCGCTCCCTCTTTTCAAACCAGGACGCATTTTCTGTCATACACCGTAAAAAGGAGAACAACAGCAATGGGCAACAGACCTCTTGAAGGCATCCGCGTTCTCGACCTGACGCAGGCGTACAGCGGCCCCTTCTGCACGATGAACCTCGCAGACCACGGCGCGGAAGTCATCAAGATCGAACAGGCCGGCATCGGCGACCAGACCCGTCAGTGGGGACCGATGGTCAACGGCGCGAGCGGCTACTATGCGTATATCAACCGCAATAAAAAGGGGATGACGCTGAACCTGAAGTCCGAAGAAGGAAAGAAGATCTTCACCGAACTTCTCAAGACCGCCGACGTCGTCTGCGAAAACTACAAGGTCGGCGTCCTCGCGAAACTCGGCTTCTCATATGAAGTGATGAAGGAGATCAATCCGCGGATCATCTACGGTTCGATCTCCGGCTTCGGCGTGAACTCCAGCCTCGCCTCCCGCCCGGCTTACGACATCGTTGCCCAGGCGATGTCCGGCATGATGTCCGTCACCGGCTTCCCCGACGGCCCGGCAACGAAGATCGGCCCTTCGATCGGCGACAACTACTCCGGCGCATACCTTTGCCTCGGCATCCTGATGGCGCTGTACGAACGCGAACGGACGGGCGTCGGCCGCCGCATCGACGTTGCGATGTACGATACGCTCTATTCCGTCATGGAAAACCTTGTCGTCGAATACACGATCGCCGGAAAGATCCCGGGACGCGCCGGAAACGCCGACCCGTCGATCGCTCCGTTCGATTCCTTCCGCGCAAAGGACGGCGACTTCGTCATGGGCTGCGGGACCGATAAGATGTTCGAAGGCCTCTGCGAAGCGATGGGCCGCCCCGATCTCGTTCACGATCCGCGGTTCGAGACGAACGTCGGCCGCTGCGAGAACTATATGCCCGACCTCAAGGCCGCCGTCGAGGCATGGACGACGACGAAGACGATCGACGAGCTCGAAGAGATCATCTCGGGCCTGAAGATCCCGTTCGGCCGTATCCAGAACGTCAAGGAAGCGACCGAGAATCCCCAGATCAAAGAGCGCAATATGCTCTGGAGCGTCTACCAGCCCGATATGGGCCGCGACATCAGCATCCCCGGAACGCCGATCAAGATCCACGGCGAACCCGATGAGATCCAGAAGGCCGCTCCGACGCTCGGAGAGGACAACGCAAAGATCCTCGCGTCCCTCGGCTATACCGATGCCCAGATCGCGGAGCTCAAGGCCAACGGCGTAATCTGATCTTGCGGAACCGTTAAACTGTTTGCAAAACCCCTCCGGCTGTGGTAAACTCCACCTGCTGGAGGGTTTTTGATTGCCATGACGGACGACACAACGTATTATTCGATCGGCAAGGTCAGTTCACTCTGCAACGTTCCGATCAAAACGCTGCGCTATTACGATCAGGTCGGTCTCCTCGTTCCGAAGCTCCGGAAGGATGAGAACCGCTATCGTTACTATACGCAGGAGCAGATCCTGACGCTGTCGATGATCCGGAGGCTCCGTACGCTCGGCGTGCCGCTGAAGGACATCAAGGACATCGTCGTAACGAAGGACGCCGGTGCGATGGGAAACGCGATCCGGGAACGGCTTGAGGCCATCGACGCCGATATCGAAACGCTGCGCCGCCAGTACGAATCCGGAGAACTGCTCCTCGACCGTCTCAAACGGTCGCGCGAACTGTACGAGGCCGGTATGAGCGGATACCGCACCGAGCAGATCCGCGTCGAGGACATCCCGCTTTCGAACGTCCTCTATACGCGCCGCATCAAAACAAACTACAAAAACGCCGACGTTTCGATCGACCGCTGGATGGAGATGTTCAACATGGTCCAGAAACAGCATCTCGTCATGACCGGATCCGTCATTCTGACCTACCACAATGAACCGCTCCAGCAGTTCTACAAGAACGAATGCGACCTGGAGATCTCCGTGCAGGTGAACGAGCTCCGGATGAGCGATCCGCGCTTCAAGACGTTCGGCGGGTTCCGCGCGGTCACGGCGATCCACGTCGGACGGAACGGCGAGATCATTCAGACCCATCTCGCCGCGATCAAATGGCTCGAGAAGGAAGGGTATGAGATCAACGGGCCGATCTCCGAGGAATACATCCTCTCGCCGCTCGACATCAACAACGAGGACGAGCAGATCACGAAGATCATCATCCCGGTTACGATCAAAAAATAAAAGCACCCTGTGCTCTGCAGTGGCAATCCATACGGATGGGTGATGGGCCTGGCGGGTGGCTGGCCCGTATGGATTGCCATTGCAGGGTGCAGGGGCGTTTTTTATTTTTTGATCCTATTCGAGGTTGTTTTTCGCGTTCTCCTCGATCCTCCGGAGCTGGTCGGCGAGGACGGCGTACTCGGCGGGGGAGATCCCGGCCTGAACGACGCGGTTTGCGTCCTCGATGACGCTGTCGAGCTTGTTCCAGAGAACCTTCGCGGACTCGCAGAGGGAGACGGAGACGCTCCGGCGGTCTTCCTGATTATACGTCCGTTCGATCAGACCCTTCGCTTCGAGACGGCCGAGAAGGCCGGTGATCGAGCTTGTGTCGAGGTGCATCTCGACGGCGAGCTGGGAGGGCGTCATCGACTCCGCGCCGTGGAGGATGCGGAGCATATTGTACTGGCCGGGAGTCAGATCGTATTCCGCGAGGCGGTGTTTGAAGTAGTTCCCGACGGCGTTCTGGGTATTCGTCAGTATGAAATTGATGCAGTTCGAAACTTCCATCTTCGTTCTCCTTAAATGGCACACTTGATTTTACAAAAAACGGTGCCGCCGTGTCAAGTGATTTGCGCGCGTATTTTTTGCGTGCGGAACAGTCCGCGCAAAAAAACCGTTGACAAAACGGGCGCGGTTTGTTAGTATTCCACCATACAGATAGAGGCGCGCCCGAGAAGAGTACCGTACGATATCGCTGCCAGAGCGGTGCGGGAAAGGCGAAGGCGCCGAAGCGGAGAGCCGTGGCGGGCTCTCTGGCTGGCACTCCGGAGAACATCCGCTGTGCTGTCGCAGAAATGCGGAGAGCTATCCTTCGGAACACATACGTGTATGGAAAGAGGCGGCTGCATTTTTGCTCCGGTCTCTTTTTCAATTGTGTGACGGAGGAAAAAAGCAATGAAAAACACAGTATTTACAGGTGCGGGTACGGCGATCATCACCCCGCTGAACGAATCGGGCATCGATTACGCGAATTTCGGCCGGCTCATCGACTGGCAGATCGAAAGCGGCATCGATGCGATCGTCGTCGTCGGAACGACCGGTGAAGCGGCGACTCTGACGGACGAGGAACATCGCGCGGCGATCCAGTACTGCGTCGAGCGCGTGGCGGGGCGCGTTCCCGTCGTCGCGGGTACGGGCTCAAACGACGTCGCGTATGCGATCGACCTCACGAAATTCGCGGGAAGAGCCGGTGCTGACGCGTGTCTGCTCGTCTCGCCCTATTACAACAAGGCGACCCAGAACGGCCTCATCGCCTCGTTCTCCGCGACGGCCGACGCGTCGGAGATCCCCTGCATTCTCTACAACGTTCCGAGCCGGACGGGCTGCAACATCCTCCCCGAGACGGTCACGAAGCTCGCGGAGCATCCGAACATCGTCGGCATTAAAGAGGCGTGCGGGAGCATCTCCCAGATCGCCCAGGAAGCGGCGCTCTGCGGCGATCACTTCGACATCTGGTCCGGCAACGACGACCAGATCGTCCCGATCCTCTCCCTCGGCGGAAAGGGTGTCATTCCAGTTCTTTCAAATATCATGCCGAAGGCGGCGCACGACATCTGTCAGCTCTATTTCGACGGCGACGTCAGGGCGTCCGCAAAGCTCCAGCTCGACCTTCTCCCGCTGATCAACCAGCTCTTCATCGAGGTCAATCCGATCCCGGTCAAGGCGGCGTGCGCGGCGATGGGGTATTGTGAGAATTATCTGCGCCTTCCGCTGACGCCGATGGAAGCGCCTCATGAAGCGAAGCTCCTCGATCTCATGCGCAGGGCCGGACTGAACGTCTGAAGAGGAAACGGATATGAGGATCCTGCTGAGCGGCCTGATGGGCCATATGGGAAAAGAAGTGACGAACCTCCTCGCGGGAAGACCGCGCGGAATGGAACTGGCGTTCGGCGTCGACGCGTTTGCGGCGGAGGAAGCGACACCGGTCCCCTGTGCGAAGGATTTTGATGCGGCGCGCGCGTTTTCGCCCGATCTCGTCATCGACTTTTCGCATCATTCCGTGACCGATGCGCTTCTCGCATACGTGACGGAGAAGGGAATCCCGCTCGTTCTCGCGACGACGGGGCAGACCGACGAAGAACGCGCGAAGATCGCGGAGGCTGCGAAGACCGTTCCGGTATTCTTTGCGGCAAACTATTCCGTCGGTGTCGCGCTTCTCATCAAACTTGCGAAGCAGACCGCAGCGGTGATGAAGGATGCGGAGATCGAGATCGTCGAGATGCATCACGACCGCAAGGTCGACGCACCTTCCGGCACGGCGCTCGCGATCGGACGTGCGCTTCAGGAGGTCCGCCCGGAGGCGACGCTCGTCACGGGGCGGAGCGGAATGGGAAAGCGGACGAAGGAGGAGATCGGCATCCACGCGATCCGTATGGGCAACGTCGTCGGCGTCCACGAGGTCATCGTCGGAACGCAGAACCAGACGATCACGTTAAAGCACGAAGCGCATTCGCGCGCACTCTTCGCAGAGGGAGCGCTCGCGGCGGCGGAGTTCCTCATCGGAAAGCCCGCAGGTCTCTACGATATGGACAGCATGCTCGCTTCGGAATAGAAGCGGAACAAAACGAAAACGCTGAAAGCCGGAACTGACCCGCAAAATGAGTCCCTGCGGCGGACGAAGGAAGGACAGAACGAAAATGAGACTCGGAATCTACGGTTACGGAAACCTCGGGAAGGGCGTCGAATGCGCCGTCCGTCAGAATCCCGATATGGAGCTTGTACGCGTCTTTACGCGGCGGAATCCGGGCGCGGTCCGGACGCTGACCGGCGTCCCGGTCGTCTCGGCGGAGGACGCCGCGCTGTATAAGAACGACATCGACGTGATGATCATCTGCGGCGGGTCCGCGACGGATCTCCCGAAGATGACGCCGCAACTTGCGGCCGACTTCAACGTCGTCGACAGCTTCGACAACCACAGCCACATCCCCGAGCATTTCGCGGTCGTCCAGGAGGCGGCGCTTTCGGGCGGTCATCTCGCGCTGATCTCGGCCGGCTGGGATCCGGGCCTGTTCTCCCTCCAGCGCCTTTACGCGGCCTCGGTTCTCCCCGACGGGAAGGATTATACGTTCTGGGGGAAGGGCGTTTCCCAGGGCCATTCCGACGCGGTCCGGCGGATCTCCGGCGTCCTCGACGCGCGCCAGTATACGATCCCGGTCCAGGACGCGATCGCGCGCGTAAGAAGCGGCGAAGGACCGGACCTTTCGATCCGCGAAAAGCACACGCGCGAGGTCTTCGTCGTCGCGGAGGAGGGCGCGGATACGGCCCGCATCGAACGCGAGATCTGCGGAATGCCCGCGTATTTCGCCGATTACGATACGACCGTCCATTTCATCTCCGCGGAGGAGATGAAGCGCGACCACAGCGAGCTTCCCCACGGCGGCTTCGTCATCCGGAGCGGGACGACGGGTCTGAACGGCGAACACAAACACGTCATCGAATACAGCCTGAAACTCGATTCGAACCCGGAGTTCACCTCGTCCGCGATCATCGCGTTCGCGCGTGCGATCGGGCGGATGGCAGCGCGCGGCGAAACGGGCGCGCGCACGGTTTTCGACATCGCACCGGCGGATCTTTCGCCGCTTTCGCGCGAAGAACTCCGCGCGCATATGCTGTAGGAGAAGAGGCGCGGCGGGAGCCGCGCTTCGCTTATTGAGAGGCGGCGGAACGCCGCACGGACGGAGCGGCCCGGAGGGCCGCCGGAGGACACCATGTACGATCCCCAAAGCGATCTCATCAGTGAAAACGTAACGATGGCGGAGGACGGCAGTCTCCGCTTCGCAGGACGCGACCTTCCGGAGCTTGCCGCGAAGTACGGAACGCCTCTGTATCTCATGGACGAGGACCGCATTCGCGAGCGGATGCGGGCGTACCGCGCGGCGGTACGCGCCGCGTTCGGAGAACGCGGCCTCGTCCTCTACGCCTCGAAGGCATGCTCCTTCAAACACCTCTACGAGATTGCAGCCGAGGAGAGCCTCGGCATCGATGTCGTCTCCTCGGGCGAGATCGAAACGGCGCGCCGCGCCGGTTTTCCTCTCGAAAACGCCTGGTTCCATTCCAACAACAAAACCGACGAGGACATCCGCTTCGCGATCGAAACGGGCGTCGGAACGTTCGTCGTCGACAACGAAGAAGAACTTCTCGCAATCGAGCGGATCGCGGGAGAGGCGGGGAAGGTCCAGTCGATCCTCCTGCGCCTTACCCCCGGGATCGATCCCCATACGTACGAGGCCGTTTCGACCGGAAAGGTCGATTCGAAGTTCGGCTCGGCGATCGAGACGGGCCAGGCTGCAGCGATCACCGATCTCGCGCTGTCGCTTCCCCATATTGCACTGAGGGGCTTCCACTGCCACGTCGGCTCCCAGGTCACCGACGCGACCGTCTTCCTCGCCGCCTCGGACGTGATGCTTACGTTTATCGCGGAAACGGAGAAAAGGACCGGCTTCCGCACGGAACTCCTTGACCTCGGCGGCGGCTTCGGCGTGCGCTACGTCGCATCCCAGCCCGCGCTCGACATCGCGAAGACCGTGGCGGAAATCGGCGCATTTATGAACGAAAAAGCCGCGGCGCTCGGGATCGCGCTCCCCGCCGTCGCGTTTGAACCGGGCCGCTCGATCGTCGCGGACGCAGGGCTGACGCTCTACACCGTCGGGACGGTGAAACGGATCCCCGGCTTCAAAAACTACGTTTCCGTCGACGGCGGCATGACCGACAACATCCGCTACGCGCTCTACCGGGCGCCGTACACGATCCTGCCGGTCCGGGATATCAGCGCGCCGCGCGGGATGATCTGCTCCGTCGTCGGACGGTGCTGCGAGAGCGGCGACATCCTCCAGGAGAACGTCAGCCTTCCCGCCGGGACGAAGCGCGGCGACCTCCTCGCGTGCCTCACGACCGGCGCCTACCAATATGCGATGGCCTCGAACTACAACCGCGTCCCGCGTCCCGCGGTTGTGATGCTCCGCGCCGGAGCGGATTTCCCCGCCGTTCGCCGCGAAACGCCGGCGGACGTCTCGGCCCTCGACGTATAGCACGATGCCCGCGGACAAAGCGGGCTTTTTTCGTTGTAAAATCACGTTTTTGCGGTTGACAAAGTGTTAACAAACCGATATCATCATAGGTGGGTGTTTGACCCGCAAATTATTTGTGTGCAAATAAACTGCACAAACCCTCTCATGACGTACTTACTAGGAGGTACATGAATGGATTTCAAGCTGGATAAGTGCCATGAACTCCAGCGGCAGCTCTTCCGTAGCTTCGCGGAAAACGAGATCAAGCCGATTGCGAAGGACATGGACGAAAATGAGGCCTATGACCTCGACCTGCTGGCGAAGCTCCAGAAATACGGTTTCTTCGGCATTCCGTTCCCGAGAGAACTCGGCGGCGGCGGCTCCGATAACCTCGGCTATGCGCTGGCGATGGAAGAGTGCTCCCGCATCGACGCTTCGACGGGTATCACTATGTCCGTCCACACCTCTCTCTGCTGCCAGGCGATCTACCACAACGGAACGCCCGAACAGAAAGAGAAATATCTCCGCCCGCTGATCGACGGAACGAAGATGGGCTGCTTCGGTCTTACCGAACCGGGCGCCGGCTCTGACGTCGCGGGCGCCCAGACCGTCGCGACCCAGAACGAAGACGGGTCCTGGACCATCAACGGCTCGAAGATCTTCACGACGAACTCCGGTTTTGCCGATACCTGCACTCTCTTCGCAATCACCGACCGCAACGTCAAGGCCTCCAAGGGCATGACCTGCTTCATCGTCGACCTCAAGGAAATGCCGGGAATCACGATCTCCGACAACATCGAGCGTATGGGCATCCGCGCTGCCTCGAACTGCATCGTCACCTACGACAACGTCCGCGTTCCGGCTGACCGTGTACTCGGCAAGGTCGGCGGCGGCTTCAAGATCGCGATGCAGTCCCTCGACAGCGGCCGTATCGGCATCGCTGCCCAGGCCGTCGGCATCGCACAGGGCGCGCTCGATGAATCCATTAAATATGCGAAGGCCCGTAAGCAGTTCGGCCGTCCGATCGTCGCGTTCCAGAACTCCCAGTTCAAGCTTGCGGAATGCCAGACCCTGATCGAAGCGGCGCGCCTCCTCGTCTGGAAGGCTGCGATCGCGGAAGACAAGGGCGAACCGTTCTCCGCGCTTGCCGCTCAGGCGAAGCTCTTCGCATCCGACGTCGCCGTCCAGGTGACCCGTTACGCCGTTCAGCTGATGGGCGGTTACGGCTACTGCCGTGAGTACCCGGTCGAGCGGATGTATCGCGACGCCAAGATTACCGAAATCTACGAAGGAACGAGCGAGGTCATGAAGATGGTCATCGCCGGCTCCATGAAACTGTAAAGAGGAGGGAATCGAAACATGAAAATTTGTGTTTGCATCAAACAGGTTCCTGATACCGCGGAAGTCAAGCTCGATCCGAAGACCAATACCCTGATCCGTGACGGCGTTCCTTCCATCATCAACCACGACGACCGCTCCGCGATCGAAACGGCGATCCAGCTGAAGGAACAGTACGGCGCACACGTCTCCGTCGTCTGCATGGGCCCGCCCCAGGCAGACATCGCTCTCCGCGAAGCGCTCGCGATGGGCTGCGACGAAGCGTATCTGCTCTCCGCGCGTGAATTCGGCGGTTCCGATACGTATGCGACCGCGACGATCATCGCGACGGCTCTCCGCAAGATCGGTTTCGACCTCGTCATCACCGGCCGTCAGGCCATCGACGGCGATACCGCTCAGGTCGGCCCGCAGATCGCGGAACAGCTCCATCTCCCCCAGGTCACTTACGCGGAAGAACTGAAGTACGAAGGCGGCGATACGCTCATCGTCCGCCGTCAGTTCGAAGACCAGTCCCATATGATCAAGATCAAAATGCCGTGCCTCATCACCGCTCTCACCGAGCTGAACGAGCCGCGCTATATGTCCGTCAAGGGAATCACCTCCGCCTATCAGCAGGAAGTCAACGTCTGGGGCTTCGATGCGCTGAAGGATGACCTCAACCCGGCATGGATCGGCCTGAAGGGTTCTCCGACCAACGTATTCCAGTCCTTCGGCAAACAGCTCCGCCAGGCCGGCAAGGTCATGACCGGACTCTCCGATGAACAGGCCGTCGACGCGATCATGGCAAAATTGATCGAGCGTCACATTATCTAAGGGAGGGCGAAAGAAAATGGCAAAAGACATTTTTGTAGTCGTCGAACAGCGTGTCGACGAAAACGGAGTTTGTGTCGTCCAGAAAGTCGGCATCGAACTCATCGGCGAAGCCTGCAAGCTTGCCAAAGACTCCGGTGACAACGTCGTCGCGGTTCTCCTCGGCCACAACTTCACCGACCAGGCTCAGATGCTGATCCAGTACGGCGCTTCGAAAGTCCTCGTCGTCGACAGCGAATACCTCGTACCGTTCATGACCGAACCGTACGTCAAGGCCGTTACCCAGATCGTCCGCGACTACGAGCCGTCCATCGTGCTCTTCGGCGCGTCCTCGATCGGCCGTGATATCGCTCCCCGCGTTGCGGGCCGCGTCCATACCGGTCTTACCGCTGACTGCACCCGCCTCGACATCGATGTCGCGAAGTATCAGGACTTCCTCCGCAGAACGACCTCTCTCCAGCCGGAGAAGATCGACGCGCTCTCCTCGCCTGAAATGGCTGCGCGTCTCGATCCGAAACTCCTCAAGATGACGCGTCCTGCGTTCGGCGGAAACATCATGGCGACCATCGTCTGCCCGGCTTATGCTCCGCAGATGGCGACCGTCCGCCCCGGCGTTATGGAAATGCCCGAAAAGAACCCGAACGCGAAGGGCATCGTCGAAGAAGTCAAGGTCGACTTCGTTCCCGAAGACAGAAACGTTGAGATCCTCTCGACCGAACATCCGAAGGAAAAGATCGTCGACATCACCGACGCGAAGGTCCTCGTTTCCGGCGGCCGCGGTGTCGGCGGACCGGAAGGCTTCGATCTCCTCCGCCCGCTCGCGAAGGAGCTCGGCGGCGAGGTTTCCTCGTCCCGTATCGGCGTCGACAACGGCTGGATCGAAAAATCCCGCCAGGTCGGCCAGACCGGCAAGACCGTCCACCCGAACCTCTACCTCGCCTGCGGTATTTCCGGCGCCATCCAGCACCAGGCCGGTATGGAATCCTCCGAGTGCATCATCGCCATCAACAAGGACGACAAGTGCCCGATGATGGAGATGGCCGACCTCGGCATCCAGGCGGACCTCTTCAAGATCGTTCCGAAGCTCACCGCTGCGGTCAAGGCTTACAACGAAAAGAAGAACCAGCTCTAATCCCACTCCTAGAACCCATAAAACGAAGCATCCCCTGCCTCCGGGCAGGGGATTTTTCGCGGGACGGAACGTGTGAGAGGGCGGCGTGGAAAGAGTTGTTTCGGCGTGAAGACTGTGTTAAGATTATTCTGGCTTACTATTTTGAGATTACCGAGGGAGAGCCCTTTTATGGAGAAAACGAAAACGAAGGAAAAAGCGAGCCTTGCCATGTTCCTCGTGACGATCGGCATCGTCTACGGAGACATCGGAACGTCACCGCTCTACGTCATGAAGTCGATCCTCGACGGAAACGGCGGGATCGGAACGGCGACCGAGGAACTGATCATCGGCTCGCTTTCGCTTGTCATCTGGACGATCACGCTTCTCACGACGATCAAGTACGTCCTCGTCGCGATGAAGGCGGACAACAACGGGGAGGGCGGGATCTTTTCGCTCTATTCGCTCGTGAAATCGAAGGGGAAGTGGCTGATCGTGCCGGCGATCATCGGCGGATCCGCGCTTCTTGCGGACGGCGTACTGACGCCTGCGGTCACGGTCACGAACGCGGTCGAAGGCCTCCGCTCGATGGAGAAGATGGACGCGTTCCTCGGCCCCGGCCAGGGAAAGGTCGTCCTGATCACGCTCGTCATCATCGTTACACTGTTCTCGATCCAGCACTCCGGAACGAGCCGGATCGGCAAAGCCTTCGGTCCCGTGATGTTTCTCTGGTTTTCGTTCCTCGCCGTCTTCGGCGTGTGGAACGTCCTCGCGCTTCCGGCCGTCCTTAAGGCGTTCAATCCGCTCTACGCGATCCGCCTCCTCGTCAGCCCCGTGAACAAGGCCGGCTTTATGATCCTCGGCTCGATCTTCCTCGCGGCGACCGGCGCCGAAGCGCTCTATTCGGATATGGGCCACGTCGGACGCGCAAACATCTACCGGAGCTGGCCGTTCGTCAAGGTCTGTCTGATCCTGAACTACCTCGGCCAGGGTGCGTGGATCATCCGGAATACGGAAAGCCTCTTCGCGGAGGAGCCGAACCCGTTCTTTATGATGCTTCCGGAGATCGTCCGTCCGTTCGCGGTCATTCTCTCCGCGGCTGCTGCGATCATCGCCTCCCAGGCCCTGATCACCGGCTCGTATACGCTCGTTTCCGAGGCGACGCGCCTCGACCTCATGCCGCACCTGAAGACCTCGTATCCGTCCGAAACGAAGGGCCAGATCTACATCGCGGCGGTCAACTGGGTGCTCCTCGCGGGCTGTACGATCGTTGTCCTGTACTTCCGTTCCGCGTCGCGGATGGAATCGGCGTACGGCCTTTCGATCACCGTCACGATGCTGATGACGACGCTCCTTCTGACCGTCTATCTCGCAAAGGTGAAGGGAAAGGTCGTCCCGGCGATCCTGATGTGCGTCGTATTCGGCGCGATCGAGGCGGTCTTCTTCGTCTCGAGCCTCGGCAAATTCATGCACGGCGGCTACTTCGCCGTTCTCATCGCGCTTGTTCTCATCGCGATCATGATCATCTGGCTCCGCGGTACGGAGATCGAACACAAAAACAGCGTCCGGCTCCGCCTTGCCGATTACAAGGAGAATCTCGGCGCGCTCAGGAAGGATACGACGATCGACCGCTCGGCCCACAATCTCGTCTTCATCGAGCGCGGCAACGACATCGACACCGTCGAACGCGATACGCTCTACTCGATCCTCGACAAGGATCTGAAGCGCGCGGACGCGTACTGGTTCATTTCGATCCGGGTGCTCGACGAGCCCTGGGCGGTCCGCTACCGCGTCGAGACGTTCGGAACTGATTATATCTTCCGGATCCAGCTCGAACTCGGCTTCCGGAACCATCAGAACATCAACGTCTACATCCGCAAGATCGTCGGAGACCTCCTTGCGAGCGGCGAGCTCCCGAAGCAGAACCGGCTCTATTCGATTTACGGGCCATCCGACGTCGGAACGTTCCGCTTTGTCATCATCAAGAAGACCGTCCCGACGTCCGTCGGCCTGTCGCGCCGCGACGAGACGATCATGAAAATGAAGTACCGGATCCGGAAACTCGCCGGCTCCCAGGAATCGCTCTACGGTCTCGATACGTCGGCCGTCATCGTCGAATACGTGCCGCTTGTGATCGGCGGAAAACCGGACACGACACGGATCGAGCGGATCGGATAAAAGAACGGAAAGCGCCGAAAAGGCCGAAAACAGCCCGATAGAGCGACGAAAAACGAAAAAAGGATGAAAGACCCGTCCGAAGTGCGGACGGGTCTTTTTTTGCCTGTTATGCGCGGCAGAAATTCCCTTAAAATAACAGTAAAGGAAAATAATGCTTGCATGCGCCGGCTTGAGATGATATGCTTGCGGTGAAATAACGGAAGAGGGGAGATGATGAAATGTACAAGACGACCGTTCCGGTTTCGGTGATGATGCGGGACCGGGCGTTTTCGGAGGCTCTGATGCGCGGAATCGCAATGTCCTGGCGCGAGATTCTCGTCCGGACGGAGATCCTTCCGGATCGTATTCCGCTCTCCGCTCCCCTTACAGCGGAAGAGCGCCTTCGCCCGGACCGGCTACCCGCCGCCGTTCTGACCGATCCGGATTCGATTGACGATGTTCGCCTGCGCTATCCGTCCGCTTCCGTTTTCGCCATCGGCGATCCTTCTCTGCCCGGCGGCGATTCCTTCCCGGATGTAACGTATCTCAGTCCGTTTGCGGGAGCCCGCGAGATCGGTGCGGAGATCCTGGACAAGCTTGGATGGACACATCGTTTTTCCGGTGAAGAACCGTTTACGGTTTTCGTGACGTCTACGGCGGGAGGTGTCGGCCTTACGTCGATCGCGACGGCGCTTGCGCGAATGATCCGAACGATCGGAATGGGACCGTGTCTCTATCTTTCGTATGAACCGTATCCGCTGACGGATCGCTTTTTCCGCGGCCCGGGGAACGGGCGGCTGATCGGTGATTTTCTCTTCCGCCTTTCCGCAAAAAACGGAAGAACGCTTCCCGATGCGTTTTACCGCGAGTCGGACGGCGTTCGGTATTTCGGTTCGGATGGCTCCTGGAACGAGATCCTTTCGCTCGGTGAAGCGGATGAACGCGCTTTTCTCGGAGCGGTTCTCGGACCGATGCGTGAGGGAACGGCCGTACTCGACGTTCCCGTTCCCGATCCTGCCCGTCTCGACGCTCTTCTGTCGGAGGCCCATCTTCTCATTCTGGTCGGCGACGGGAGCGCTGAAACGGAAACGAAGAATGCGAAGCTTGCGGCGCGGTTTTCCGAACGGTATGAATTCCTGGATACGATCCGCGTGATCAACGAGACGCGGCCGGATCTACTGCCCGGAACGGCCGTTCGGGAGGGGGACGTATGGATCCCCTATGATCCGGACAGTATGGAGAGTGATGTCATTTCCCTGGAAAAGGGGTTCGGGAGCGGGGTGAGAGAGCTTGCGGAGAAGATCGAACGGATCCGGAAACGGGAACCGGATCGCAGTGATTGCGGAAACGGTACGGAGGCGGCTGAACGAACAGCCCGGCGTATGTACCGATGAAGACGTACGCGAACGGATTGCGGAGACGGTTCTGAGAGATCCGCGTCTTTCCTGCTGTTCCGTAAGGGAGAAGCGGGAACTTGCTGAGGCCGTTTTTGCGGTCCTTCGGCGCGAGCTCGGACTCCTCGACGCGTACGCCGGAGACGATTCCGTTTCGGAGATCATGGTCAACGGAACGGATGCCGTCTTCATCGAACGGAACGGGACGGTGGAGCGTGCGCCGTTCCGTTTTGAAAACGCGTACGAAATTGAGGAAATCGCACGCAGACTTGCGGCGAAGGTACACCGGGAGATCAACGAACTCCACCCGATTCTCGATGCGCGGATGGAGGACGGATCGCGCGTCCACTGCGTCTATAAGAATGTTGCGGTCGGAGGCCCCGTCCTGAACATCCGGCGCTTTCCGACGCGCTCGATCGGCGCCGGTGAACTCGTACGCTCCGGAACGGCAGGCCCCGAAGCGATGGATTTTCTGAGAAGCGCGGTCGAAGCGGGAATGAATCTCTTCGTCTCGGGCGGAACAAGCTCGGGGAAAACGACGCTTCTCAACGCGCTGTGCAGCTTTATCCCGGAACGCGAGCGCGTCATCGTCATCGAGGATGCGGCGGAGCTGCGGATTCGCGGAATTCCGAATCTCGTCCGGATGGAGATCAAGGAAGCGAACAGCCGCGAACGCGGTGCGATCACAATGGCGGATCTGATCCGTTCAAGCCTTCGGATGCGGCCGGACCGGATCATTGTCGGCGAGGTGCGCGGCGGCGAGGTCGTCGATATGATCCAGGCGATGAACACCGGTCACGACGGCTCGCTTTCGACCGGTCACGGGAATTCGCCGGAGGGGATGCTCGGGCGTCTGGAAGCGATGTATCTTGCGGCCACCCAATACCCGCTCACGGCGATCCGCCGTCAGATCGCCGACGCAATCGACCTTCTCGTCCATCTCGGCCGCTTTCCGGACGGATCGCGCCACATCCTGAAAATCGTTGAAATTGCGGGGATTACGGATGATAAATATGAAATTAATCAGATCTTTCACTATAAATTTAAAGAAGGGATTGTGCCGACCGGAAACCGACTGCGGCGGACGGAGAAATTCGAAAGGCGGGGAATCCGGCCGGGAGGAGGGATATCCTTTGACCCGGCGGGAAACGGCCGAAGCGGCCGTCCTCTGGATCCTGGCAATCTTTCTGATCGGGGAACTGTTCTACCGAACATATCTCGGGATCGTTCCGGGAATCCTGACGGTCCCGGTCGTCTTCCGGTTCCTCCGGCGGCGGAAAGCGGAACGGGAGAAACGGAAACTCCGGAATGAATTCCGCGATTATCTGTATGCGGTCAGTTCTTCAGTCGCAGCGGGAAAGGCGCTTCCGTCCGCTCTGCGGGATGCTGCGGAAGCGGCCGCTGTTCTGTATCCGGAAGGCGCGCCGATCCGCACGTTCGCAGACAGGATCGTCCGCGCCCACGACGAGACGGCGCTTTCCGCTTCCCGCGCCGTTTCGGACGCCGCGGAACGGAGCGGTATTCCGGAGATCGTGACGTTTGCGGAGGTCTGCGCAATCTGTACGGAGACGGGCGGAGACCTCGCTGCAGCGATCGGAAAAACGGAAACGCTCCTTTCCGAGCGGATCGAAACGGAGAAGAAGATCGAATCCGGTCTTGCCGAAAAGAAACTCGAACTGTGGATCCTCGTCGCGATGCCGGTCCTGATCGTTGCGTTCCTCCAGTTCTCCTCTGCGGATTACATGCGGATTCTGTATGACGGTATAAACGGCCGGCTTGTGATGACGGCGGCTCTCGGTGCGATGATCGGAGCGACGGTATGGACACGAAAAATGATGAACGAAATCCTCGCGTAAAAAGAACGACGGTCGCCGTTGCGGTGCTGACGGTCCTCGCGACACTGGCTGCGGCCGCGTTCCGTTCCGGCGGTACAGTCGATGCGGTGTTTCGTTCCGAAACAGCGGAACGGACGGAAAGCCTCACCGTAACGGGAGAATACGGAGGCGTGTCGGAATCGCGCGACGTTCTTCTGACCGTGAATCCGCGGGCGGAGACGGCTGAGGAACAGGAACGGAAGCTTGACGCGTTCGTTTCCGCGCTCCCGGAACGGATCCGGGGCGATAACGCAACACTGGAAGGCGTTTTTCTCAACCTATCGCTTCCGGTTTCGGAGGATGGAATCCGTGCGGTCTGGACGTCTGAACGGCCGGATCTGATCGATGCGGACGGAACGCTTTATCCAGAGGCGATCGGCGATGAGCCGGCGACGTTCCGGCTGTATGCGGACGTGACGTTCGGAGAGCTCGAACGTCACGTCGGAATCCCTCTTACGGTTCGGAAACCGCTCACGGAGGAAGAGCGGCGAACCTATCTTTCGATGCGGATGAACGACTGGCTGAGCTGGGTGGAAGGCGAGGCGTCGGAGCCGGCCGTACGGCTGCGGGCGGAAACGGGGGACGGAATTGTTCTGGACTGGAGCCGTACACGCCGTTCACCGGCCATTCCCGTTCTGCTCGGCGGGATCGCGCTGATCGCGCTGATACGCGAAGGGGAAGCCGCGAAACGGAAAAAGAAGGAACGGGAGAGACGCAGACGGATCGAGGAAGCCTATCCGGGTTTCATCGACGAACTGGCGCTTTATCTGAACGCGGGCCTGGTGCTTGCAAGCGCCGTATTCCGGATCGCCG
>Ga0079305_1001382_pt1 | contig 32782 bp, 24 predicted proteins | sample LMS_cellobiose_e_FD_79183 | JGI IMG/M metagenome (GOLD analysis project Ga0079305, IMG submission 79183) | Rumen-fistulated moose microbial communities from Alaska, USA - LMS_cellobiose_enrichment | ecosystem: Host-associated > Mammals > Digestive system > Stomach > Rumen fluid ... | reverse complement strand
CTTGGCAACGGTATTTTGAGCCGAAGGTTTTCAGCATACTGTACTTCATTAAGCTGGAAAAGTGATTTAGTGTTGCTACGTTTCCAGCGAGGGAGTAATAGTTGTAAAATCCTCTGACCTCTGCATTGTAGCGGCTGAGGATTTCGATATCCGTCCTGTTTATGAGTTTCCCTCTGGGCATGGCTTTCCACCGTTCTTTGCCCGATTTGTCCTTCTTGATACGGATAGCACCATATTCCAGCAGTTTTGCAGCCCACTTGTCATGCGGCATACGGAGTCGGACCACGCCGGAGTAGACGCGCTGACGCTTGCCGTTTTTCAGACGCTTAATGTCCTGACTACGGGAAACGGATATATCGTATTTCAGGAATCTCGCGTTATCTGCCGTATTTGTTATCTTGGTTTTCTCCGCTGACAGCGTGAGCTTGAGCTTATCCCGCAAAAACACGGTCAAGTCCTGTTTGAGCTTTTCCGCGTCCGCTTTGCTGCCAATTACGCCAATCAGGAAATCATCGGCGTATCTGACATATTGCAGGGATTTGTAACTACTCTCCTGCACCGGATGCGGCGGCATACTCATTCTTTCAGCCTGCATCTGACGCAGGATTTTTGCGCGCTTTTTCTGCTCCTCTGGGCTGAGTGTGTTCCAAACAGCGGCGTTTTTCGCCTTGTAATGGAAAATTTTGCAACCAAGGTTTCTATGCGCCGGATTGACCGTGCGCTTCCGGCTGTTGAACGTCTTTGCATAGTCCGCAATGTAGCGGTCAAGCTCGTTCAGATAGATGTTGGCAAGTATCGGACTGATGCCGGACCCCTGCGGCGTGCCAGAGTAGGTCATGTGGTATTGCCACTGTTCCATATATCCGGCTTTCAGAAATTTCCACATCAGTTCAATGAACGCCTCGTCGTCAATCCGTCTGCGCAGTATGTCAATCAGAACATGATGGTCAAAGCTGTCGAAACACGCTTGAATGTCGCCCTCTACGAACCACTTTGCGCCGGTAAAGGTTTTCTGTACCCGTAACAGCGCTGTGTGGCAGCTCCGTTTCGGACGGAATCCGTGAGAAACATCCGAAAACGTAGGCTCATAGATGCTTTCCAGTATCATTCGGACAACCTCCTGCACTAACTTGTCATCCCCGGACGGAATGCCAAGCGGTCGCTTTTTCGCCGGATTATTCTTTTTGGCGATATATGTGCGGCGGGCAGGGTTCGGGCGGTATGAGCGGTCTTTCAGCGACGCAATGATATTGTCAATGCGTTTGAAGCTCATACCGTCGATGGTCATGCCATTAACACCCGGCGTCATACTGCCGTCGTTTGCGTAGATGTTTTTATACGCCAGCAGATAGAACTCCGGGTTATACAGGTTCCGATATAGGCGCTGAAACCTGTATTCGGGATTCTTCGATTTATCGCTTAAACTATTCAATACATCAGTTGGATTTCTCATGATGCCTCACGCACCATCCTTTCATTTTTGTATTGAAGAAACAAACTGCTTCCCTTCGCCATGTAGCAGAATTACCTGCATCCGTTTTTACGGCTTTCCCTGTCAATTCAGGGTTAGCGGACTACTATGGAAGCTGTGTTACCTTGCCCACTGGCTGTGGGTTTAGGTAATCCCCGGTAGCATATATCAAACATTAGCGTTTTGCGTTGTCGGATGCGACGTTCGCCATTTCCTCTATCTGGAGGCGCTTCATTCCGAATATCACGCAGTTGCCCCTATACACATGACAACCGCCGGAACGCCGTGCGTTTCAGTTCCTTTCGCACGGGGTCGCACGATAAGACCCAACTCTGGCTATCGATCAGGCAGTTTAGCTTTCATCCTCATACGCAAATTCTCATCCCCGCACCTAACAGCCCTTTGGAAACTCTATACACTGTTAAGTGCCCGCCGATTACCGCGGCAACGACATGCTGCACTCCCCATCGGGTTTCCCCATCCGGATAAGTCGTGAGATGACAGGTGACTGTTTCACCTACCTTTCCTGATATTTTACCTGCTGCTTGCTAAAGGCAGATTTTGATATATGCCCTTATGGGCGCACGTAGAGCTCCGTCATGGAATTGCTGACAGGTGTGCCGGTAGCAAACACCACACCGCGACTCCCGGTGAGCTCGTCCATATACCGGCACTTGGCAAACATATCGGAAGACTTCTGCGCGTCGCTGGTTGAAAGACCGGCGACGTTCCGCATTTTGGTGTAGAGGAACAGATTTTTGTAGTTGTCCGACTCGTCTACAAACAGGCGGTCCACGCCCAACTGTTCAAATGTGACCACATCATCCTTTGGGCTGTCCAGCAGCTTTTCCAGTTTCGCCTCCAGAGACTTTTTCATTTTCTCCATCTGCTTGATGGTGAATCGCTCACCGTCCTGCCGCTCCAGTTCGTCGATCCCTTCGGTGATGTCGTCAATCTGTTCCTCGATCTGACGGGCCTGCCGCTCTGCGCTGACGGGAATCTTTTCAAACTGTGAGTGACCGATGATGACCGCATCGTAATTCCCGGTGGCGATACGGGCGCAAAACTTCTGCCGGTTGTGCTTTTCAAAATCCTTCTTGGTAGTCACCAGGATGTTTGCCGCCGGGTAGAGGCGAAGGAACTCTGACGCCCATTGGTCAACCAGATGATTGGGCACCACGAACATGGACTTGCTGCACAGCCCCAGCCGCTTGGATTCCATGGCTGCGGCGACCATCTCGAAGGTTTTCCCTGCCCCAACCTCGTGAGCCAGAAGGGTATTCCCGCCGTAGAGCACATGAGCGATGGCGTTCCGCTGATGCTCCCGAAGAGTGATCTCCGGGTTCATCCCGGAAAAGACCAGGTGGCTCCCGTCATACTCGCGGGGACGGGTGCTGTTCATTTCCTCATTGTACTGCTTCACCAGCGCAGCCCGGCGTTGTGGGTCCTTCCAAATCCAATCCTTGAATGCCTCCCGGATGGCCTGCTGCTTCTGCGCGGCCAAGGTGGTTTCCTTTGCGTTGAGGACCCGGCGCTCCCTGCCGTCCGCATCCTCGATGGTATCATAGATGCGAATATCCCGTAGGTTGAGGGATTCCTCCAGCAGGCGGTAGGCGTTTGCCCGTCCCGTGCCGAAGGTAGTATAGGCCGCAATGTCGTTATGACCGACCACGCTTTTCCCTTCCACCTGCCACTCCGCTGTGTGGGGGGAGTAATGGACCTTGATTTTATGCCGCAGATAATAGGGCGGCTCAAAGGTTTCCTCCAGGAACCGCTGGATATAGGACGGGTCAATCCAGGTTGCGCCCAGGCGGACCTCGATCTCACTGGCGTCCAGGTCCTTGGGCTGGGCTTTCTCCAGCGCCTCCACATTGATCTGAAAGGCCGGGTCCTGTTCCGCCGCCCGTTGCGCCGTGCGGAGTTTTTGCCGTACGTTGCCGGAGAGGTATTCATCCGCTGTCTGCCAGCCGGAATTGGGATCGTCCCCGCTTTTGGGGTCCTTGAAGATGACGCCACGCAGGTCGGAGATCACTTCCTCACTGGTCTTGCCGGTGAGCTGGGCCATGAAGGGAATGTCCACACAAGCTTTCTCCCCGATGGAAACTGCCAGAGCTTCGGAGGAGGTGTCCACATGATCGACACTGTGCTGTTGCTTGATGGTCCGCTTGGTAAAGAAATCCGCTTTTCGTTCCAGTTTGCCATTCTCATCCAGAACCTCCAGGGAACAGAGCAGGTAGTAGGAGCTGTCGTCCGAAAAGGCCAGACGATTGGCCCTGTCGTTGATGAGGCCATACTTCGAGGAAAAAGCGTCATACAGTCTGTTCAGCTCTTCCTGTGCAGCCTTGATCTCGCCCTCCGAGGTATACTCGTCCATTTGCAGGTCGATGAGAGTATGAACGCTGTCCCGCAGCTCCACCAATCCCTTGACACGCTCCTTGGCGGTGGCGTTCAGGTCAGCTTTGGTCATGACGCTGTTTTCCCGGTAATACACTTCGCCTTCTACCACAGCAAAGGAGAAGTTTTTCACATCCGGGTCGGCGGGGATGGTTTCTCTGGCATCGGCTCCTTCCTCTAGGTCCGGAAGCTCCGCTTCCCGGTATGTGCCGCGAATGTACTTTATCGCATCGTGAAGCTGGTCGGACAGCTCCAGGCCCTCGATGGGAAGTACCGTGAACTCATCCCGGCCATATTGGGTGCTTTCGGCGGCTTGACGGCCCAGGATCATTTCCGGGTGGTCGATGAAGTAGCTGTTGAGGGTAAAACCGGTTTCGTTTTCGCCTAAGTGGACCCAATCTTGCTCAACGGCCATGGGAGTCTCCCGCTTCTGGAGGAAGATGATGTCCGACACCACATCCGTTCCGGCGTTGGCGCGAAAGGCGTTATTGGGAAGGCGGATGGCACCCAGCAGGTCCGCCCGCTCTGCCAGGTACTTGCGGACGGCGGAATCTTTGCCGTCCATCATGTACCGGGAGGTGACGAACGCCACCACGCCGCCGGGCCGCACCTGGTCCAGAGCCTTGGCGAAGAAGTAGTTGTGGATAGAAAAACCGAGCTTGTTGTAAGCCCGGTCATTCACTTTGTAGTTTCCAAAGGGGACGTTGCCCACCGCCAGGTCGAAGAAATCCCTGCGTTCCGTAGTCTCAAAGCCCGCTACGGTGATATTCGCCTTGGGATAGAGTTGCCGGGCGATCCTGCCGGTGATGCTGTCCAGCTCCACACCGTAGAGCCGGGAGCCGGACATTTCCTCCGGGAGCATCCCGAAGAAATTTCCGACGCCCATGGAGGGCTCCAGGATGTTGCCGGTCTGAAAGCCTATGTTGCCCACCGCCTCATAGATAGCCCGGATGACCGTGGGGCTGGTGTAGTGGGCGTTAAGGGTGCTGCCGCGGGCGGCGGCATATTCTTCCGGGGTCAGGGCCGCTTCCAGCTCCTTGAACTCTCCTGTCCACTCCCGCTTGTCTCGGTCAAAGGCATCAGCAAGGCCGCCCCACCCCACATAGCGGGACAATACCTTCTGTTCCTCCGGAGTGGCTGTACGCCCCTCATTCTCAATGGTTTTGAGGGTATAGATGGCATCCATATTTGCCCGAAACTTCGTCTTGGGACCGCCCTCACCCAGATGGTCGTCGGTGATGCGGAAAATCTCTGCTGTCTGCGATGGTGCAGGCGGGTCATGGTCCAGCTCGTCGATGCGGAGGGTCTGTATCTCGATATCAAAGGGCAGGCCGGTTCTTTCTCCGGGGAAGATGTCTGCTGTTTCCTCTCGGAACGGTGGCCTTGTTTCCTGCTCCGGCAGGACAGCCTCATGGAAGAATCCGTTGCGTTCCTCCTGATACATAGCCCGGAGAATTGGGGCGATGTTCTCCCAGCTTGTCCGGGACATACTGATTGGACCTCCGTTTTCATCCTGTACGCGAAGGTCCAGCGCATGAACGTCAGCCGTGAGGATTCCTGTATCTCCGGAGGGCATCGTCATTTCCGTGGAATTGCCGGCGAAAGAGGCGGCAAGGAACGACGCCACTCTTGCGTTGCCCTCCCCATTGCGGAAAAGCTCCGCGATCTGTTCCTTCTGTTCCGGCTCCAGCAAGCCGCCCTCCCAGGTCAGCGCATCCCGTAGATAGCCTGATGTTCTGTCCAGATTGGCGGCGAGAAAGTCTGTGACATGCGAGTTACGCCGGTCCCGATACAAATCCCGCTCAAACGCTTCCCGGTTTTCAGTGCGGAAGATGGGATAGGTCTGTGCCGGGGCACGGAGCTGCACGTCAAAGGCATCAACAGCGGTGATCTCATAGGCAGTATCGTCTAGGTAGACCGTATCGCCCACATGATATGGAGTAAAGTCCCTCGTTCCTAATGGAACTGTGCCCCCAGTACCTCTATTCTCTGGGACGGAGGTGGGTTCAGTTTCCGGGGCATCCAATCCTGATTTAAGATCAGAAATGCTTTCCTCCTGTGCGATTCGCTCCACGTCGGCCATGACCTGCTGAACAAAGGGCGAAGGCCCCGGTCTTTCCAACTGCTCCCGGATAGCGATGGGGTCGATGTCCTCAAAAATGTCCCGTTCTTCCTCAGTGTAGAAGTCATCCTTCTGAATGAGCTGAGCTATGCGGCGCTGGACTCTGGACCAATGCAGGGTGATTTCATCTCCGGGCTGGCCCTCCCGTCCAGCAAAGACAATGTGGAGCGGCTTATTCTCGTCCGTCCCATAATACTGTGCGGCCAGCCATGCCGCAGTTTCTTTCTCCCGGCCATGTTCATTCATGTAGCGGATAACTGCCCGCTTTGTCTCAATGTCCGGAAACATGGTGCGGAGGTGCTGGTCGATATCCGCCTGGGTCAGATTCCGTGCCGGGGGCGGCGCAAGCTCCGGTGCTTGTCTGTCAGGGAAGACACGATTTCCGTCTGCACCGAACTCCGCTTCGTTGGCGTCTATGACCTGCTCCGCCTCATGGTCGATGGATGGAATCTCTCGGATCGTGTGCTTTCCGTCAGGCGTCTGAATACTGGCTACCACTACGTCCTGAGTATCGCGGAGCTTTTCCAGATAGTCCTCCAGCAGATGCTCCGGGATTCTGCACATCTCAACCTGACCTATGCTAGGAATCGTGCGGGTTGTTGTGTTGAACTCCAGCAGCTGTGCCGCTGTTCTCGCGTCCTCGCCGTACATCTCAAAGTAATTGCCCACCTGGAACAGAACGATCTCATCCGGGTGGGCTTCCTTGATGGTGTTGTATTCATTGACGGAGGTAGAACGCTCTGTGCTTTCTGTTCGAGCCTGTTCCCAAGCTGCCTTTTTCTCTGGCGTCAAATAGCGGTCTTTCTCCATGAGGACGTCGATTCGCTTGGCAACCTTGGCCCAGGTCAGCTGAACGACGTTACAGCCGGGCTTCTGCAAGGTGATTCCTTTGGAATCGTGGCTTTCCTGGCTGTGGAAGTTCCCGGACAGAGCATTGTTCCTTCCTCCAACGCCGTACTCATTTTTCAGGAAATCCGCCTTCTCCTTCGGCGTGTGGGGTTCCTGCCAGAAGGCATAGATCCGGCCTTTGCCTCCCTCAAAGCTACTCCCGCCGCTGAAAAAGGCGTCGATCTCATCCTCCGTAATGAATGGGTCATCGGCGGGCAGCTCCGCTATTCCTTCTGGGTACTCCCGACGGGGAAGCGTCAACTCGGTCAGGGATTGGAGAACGGTATCCGGGCGATAGAGCCGGAATCGCATAAGGGACGGGTCCTGCTTCCATGCCTCGGCAAAGGAACCAAGCTGGTCAAGGATCGTCTGCCGGATCTCAGGCTCTGCCAGCATCGCTTCAATCCGGGCGGTTGCCTCCGGGAAGCCACCGTCCATGTTCTCCCGGATGATGGGAAACCGGTTCTGCTCATAGGCGGCTTCGCTCATATCATGGGACATATACCAGAGGGATTCCGCAGCCCGGCGCAGCTCCAGGCCGGGTGCCTTGGCCTGCTCTAGGCTGGTGGCAAACTGTCCCTGGTCCAGCAGTTCAGCGATCCGCTTGGCAGCGTTCTCCCAGGAGATCACCTGCGCCGTGCGGATATGGCGGGCGGCGTTTCCTCTGGCGATGTGGATGCCGTCCTCCGCGACCCAGGAGGCAATACTCCGGGAGCCGTCACGGAAGCCATATCCGCCATGAAAGATTTCCTGGAGAAAGACGGTCAGCTCCGGCAATGGCTTCTGCTTCATGTATTCCGTAGCAATCCTCATCCGAGCATTTTCCTCGTTGCTGCCTATGCGGAGAACATGGTCGATCTCCTCCTGAGAAAGAGAAGAAGCGAAGGGCGCTGTGGGTGCGTCCTCCGCTTCGGTGATAATTTGCACTTGTTCTGCTTCCGAGGGGAACAGAGTGAATTGTCCGTCTCCCTCTATTGCAGGCTCTTCGCTCAGTTGCAGATCAGCTCCCGAAGGATCACTTCCTCCGCCTGAGCCTTGCAGCTGTTCATCAGGCCGACCCAGGTCATCGGGTCCTTGGCTTTCAGAGCCTCCGTCACGCCCGCCGTCTTCATCAGGTCGGGCATCATCTGCTCCTGCCTCCGATTGGCTGTCTCCTCGATCTCTCGCAGGTGAGGGAACAGTGTCTCGTTCAGGATCATCTGATTCCACAGGATCGGCCGGTGCTCCTCCAGATACTTCTTCCGTATCCTTCCGTACTTGCCCAGAGGCCGGCTCTCCTGTTCGGTCAGGCTCAGGTCCGGAATCAGGTAATCCCCGTTCTGTGTGTAGGTCAGGTTCATCATGGCTCTGGCTCCTTTCCGCGAGTTTCTCCCGCTCATAGTTCTTGATGGACACTTCGATCTGCCGCAGCACCTGTTCGCTGACCTGGCTGACCGCCGTGCCCAGGGCTGCGACGGCGGCAGGGGTGTTGAAGTCGAACACGGACAGGAAATCCTCATGGATGAAGGATTCCTCCGGGTCCAGCCCGCAGCGGGACAGAAGGGTGTAGGTGGCGCTGACTACGGCGGCGTTTCGGAACGCAACGCCGATGTTGAAGTCATCGTACCCCTCCAGGAAGGAACCGTCAACGATGCCGAGGATGTCAAGCTGATTGCTGTTCCAATATTCATCCACCAACTGGGCGGCGACCCTTTCAAGCTGATCCACAAGGCCGCTCTCGCGGGAAACCTCAAATCGGTCCGCCAGCGCGGAGGACACCGCGTCACGATGTTCCTCCCGGTACTGCCAGAGATACGGGCGGCGGGCGTTTTCCTTGCCGCCGGTGTCCGATACATCGAAGACATATCGGACTCTTGCCTGGTCCCCACTGGGGTCCACCAGGACGATCCCCTTGCTGCCTCTGCGGACATACCGCCGCATGGTTTTGTTCCACAACTCGTATTCGGCGCAGGCGGTGGCGTCCGGGCGCTGGGCGAAGATCAGCAGTTGCTCATGGTAAGGGTACTTGTACAGCCGTCCGGCGGTGGTGAGAAAGGCTGTCCACTGCTGTAAGCTCCCGGTGAGTTGTCCCGCCGTTTCCTCCGCAAGCCGGGCATACTCCGAAGCCTTATTCGCCATCCGGTTCCTCCGGGAAGAAGTCCGGGATCAAATCAAGGGAATCAAATTCCACATCGGTCATGGCCTCCAGTTTGGAAAGGACGGAATCCGTCAGCTCTACCAGGTCTGCATCTTCTTCGGAAAGGAAGCTCCGCATTTCGGCCAGCTCATCAGTCAGGCCCGTGCGGGTGCCGGCGCTGTTGTAGAGGGCCATTAGCTGCTGTTCTTCATAGGTAAGAGGTGTTCGCATTGTTATCTCTCCTGTTCCTTGTGTTTTTTCGGTGACTTGGGCTTGCGTTCCTGCCTGGGCGCGGGTTCCCTGAGCCGGGCAAGCATGGATGGCCTCTTCTCCGTAGTTTCTTTACCGGCCCGGCGCTCCGCCTGGACAGCATTGGCAAGGTCCATAAGAGAAATGGCTTGGCCGGCTTTTACCTGGGCCTCCAGTTCATCCACAGTGGGTTGCTTTGGACCGTTGTTGATAATCCCGTCGATCATACCGTAGTCGTCCTCCATAGCCATTTCCGCATTCTTCAAGTAGTTTTCGGGAGGCTGGAAATCTGGCAGCTCCTTGAATCCAAAGCTGTCGCAGTAGTGATAGGATACTTTGCCGTCCTGTTTCAGCGCAACGATATCGCTGACAGACAGGCTGTGCGCATGGTAATCCGCAGGGTGCTGCTCGTTGAACTCAAAGAACAGGTTTTCCAGCAGGTCACCTGTGGCTTTCCCTTCCGGAAGACCTGCGTGAGTGTATATCAGATCGTAATCCTTCCTGTGGACACCATCCGGCTGACGGTCATAGTTGAAGAATTTCCCTTCGTTATCCATACGCATCTGATAGATGGCAAAGGCGTCGCCGGGATAGGCTTGGAACGCAGCCTCCCGTTCTTCCTGGTGTTTCAGCCGGTCCTGGATATGGACATCAAAGGCATGGCTCGCCTCCCATTCCTCGCGGGGAATCGCAAGGATGGCTCCCTCCGACAAGGTGTCCAAATCTTCGGTGTCCATGCACATGGAGGCTTCACCGCTCCCAATATGATAAACGGTGAAGCCGTCCTCCATAAATTCATAAGATCGATTCAGAGAAAGAGGGAGCATATCGCCGCCTTCATACCCTGCGGCGGTGAGGGTATCCGCAGAGACTGTTTCATCGGGGACCGGGTAGGTATCCAGCAGAACAGGTTTTTGCACGGTCTCATGTATGACTGCATTTGCGTTAACGAGTTCATCCAACCGACTCAGGGAAACGATCTCCACCTTGGAAGGCTCCATTCCTTGGAGGGCACAGACTTCCTGATAGGCTGCGTCCATCTGTGTCTGCGCTGGATGCGGGGCGATGCTTTCCATGCCAAACTGCCCCCCGTCCAGTTCCTTCATGGTAACGGCGTCATAGACGGAGTAGTCAAAGCCCTCATCGGAGGACTGGATGTGTAGATAGGTCTTCTCATCCACCAGATAAAGCCGCTCAGGGTCACCGGGCGGCATCTCCTGGCCCGCTTCCTCCCATTGCCTGTTCAGTTCTCTGACCTGCCGTGCCGTCATAGTGTCGTCGTTCAGCTCTGCCAGTAGCTTCTGACAGACTTCTGTTGGACCAGTGAAAATACAATCGCGGGCTACAAGCCCCTTTTCCGTTTGTTCATAGGGCATGACGAAGCTGGTATCTGGCCGCAGTTCATTGGGCTCTACTCGGAAGGTCAGGACCTTGTCCCACTGGTCGCTGAGCTTCAGCAGGCGGTCCAGCATCACCGTGGGAAGAATACCGGACTGTACCGCCGCATCATCGAGGATACGCTGGGCGCTGTCAAAGTCCCCATGACGCAGGAGCTCCGCGAGCTTAACGGCGGACACTTCCTTTGCTTCAATGGAGAACGGGTCCTTGATTCTGCCGTCCTGATGCAGCCCTTCAAGGTAGTCGCAAAGATCGGAGGCGTAGAGCTGGTATGCATCAGGCTCCGGGATATGGCCTGTTTTCTCCTGTTGGGACAGCGCCTTGGGGTCGATCCCGCGCTCCTTGCATATCTCCAGGAAGTTGTGGTCAATGTCGGTAATCAGATCAGAAGAAGTCTTGTTGATGGTCTCAAGACTGGCTTTCAGCTCCTTCAGGTCTTTGTCCTTTGACCAGGAGGCTATGTAGCCGAAGCTGTTTTCTCCGGTCTGGATACCATAGTATTGGCAGACGGCGTAGGAGACACTTTCCGCCTCCACTTCCTCGGTTCTGCGGTCCCTCTCCACCGCCCTGACTGCTTCCGTGTCCTCCACTACCTCCAGACGCCACTCAAATTCATTCTCGTCCAGATACCGCCATCCATCCTGTTCCGCTCTGTCCTCTGCCTCCGCTTCGGACGCAAAGCCGCTCAGATAGTCCTTTTCTGTTCCACCCTCGCTGACCATGATGATCTTCCACTGAGGCTTTTCCTCTGCCAGCGCGGGATTGTGCAGTTTAGAGTGAGCAATCTCATGGACCAGGGCGGAGATGGTCTGTACCTCGCTCATACCCTCCCGGATGGTGATGGACTGATCCTTGGGACTGAAAAAGCCATCCATGTTTTGAGCAAGGGCCTGGAAGGTGATGGGGACCGGGGCGGAACGGCGCAGGGCCTCCACGAAGATTTCATACTGCTGAACATTGCCGTACAGACTGGCGGCAAGCTGGGGCAGGGGCCTGCCGGCGGTCTGAGACACGTCGAACACCTTCACCGGCTTGAACATAGGGATGTTGATCTCCTTCTCCTCGATGATGGCGTTGCCGTCCTTGTCCAGCAGGGGCGCTTTGGTGTCCGGGTCCAGCTTGACTTCCTCCACCTTTTTCTTAAAAGGAGTCGGGGCGATGATGGTGATGCCGTGTTCACCCTTCCTAACATGACGGCCAAACTGCTTCTTCCACTTTTCAAAGCCGGCCACCAGGGAGGCGTCCGGCTTCTGCATATAGATGAGCATGGTGTTGTTGAGGCTGTACCGGTGGAACCGGCTCATCACGGAGAGATACTGCCGGTAGCGGTCACTTTCAAACAGGTCCTTAATCCCCTGCTCGATGCCGTCCGTAATTTCCTTCAACCGTTCCTTGTTGGTTTTTCGTTCTGGCGATTCTGCCATAGCTGCTCCTTTCTATTACAAGCCGCCCCTGCTCAGAGGGTGATCCTTCCGGGCAGGGGCGTTGTTTCGCTTTATTGTTTCTTATTCTTCTCGGGCCCTGAGCTGCTGTTCCAGCTGCTCCTCCCGCCGGGATGCTTCTCCGCTGACGAAGCACAGGCACATGACGAAGACGCCCAGCATACCGCCTAAAAACAGCCCGATTCCGAATGACAACCAATTCATAGTTCTTACCTGTCCTTTCCAAAGTCCATGGTGAAACTGACCTTCTCTCCATCGTCGTTCAGCAGAACGATGGCATCATAGCTCTTTCCTGTCTTTTGAGAAAAGCAGCCGGTGAGCATGACCTTCCTATCTCGAAGAAGGGCTTCCGCCACCGATTTCGTGAGCTGCTTTTTCTTTGCGGAAAAGAATTTGCTGTTCTTCCACAGCGCAAATCCGCAGCTGTGGTCCTCACAGAAAAAGCCCTGCTTGTGTTCTGTGACCCGCTTGCCGCACCGGGGACACAGACCGATGACTTCACCGTCCGGTGGAAAAAGCAAATAGGCGTTAGGAACCGCCTGGTAGCTTCCCACCAACTCCCGGAGCATATCCGAAATATCGGCCAGGAAATCCTCCGCCTCTAGTTCGCCCCGTTCGATCTTTTTCAGACGCTGCTCCCACTCCGCCGTAAGCTGGGGCGATTGGAGCTGTTCCGGCAGAACGGTGATAAGTGCCGTGCCGATTTCCGTAGGGATAAGGCTTACGGACTTCTTGGACTTCTTCCGCTCCACAAAACCGGAGGATACCAGCTTTTCAAGGATCCCGGCGCGGGTGGCGGGAGTTCCAATTCCTTTGCGCCCTGCGTCGTCGGGCATTTCCTTTGCTCCGGCATTCTCCATGGAGGAGAGGATTGTGTCCTCCGTGTAATGCTTGGGTGGGGACGTCTGTCCGCCTTTGACCAGGGCATCGGCTACAGAGAGGGCCTGACCTTCGGATAAATCCGGCAGAAAGGTTTCTTTCTGCATCTGATCATAAGCCTTCCAGCCTGCGTCCAGAACCGATTTCCCTTTGCCCGTAAAAGTATGCCCGCCGCAGTCCAGAATCACCATTGTTTCTGTGTATCGGTGCGGATCGGAAGCAGCGGAAAGCAGTCGCTTCGCCACCAGGGAAAGGATCTCCCGCTCACCCATGGGCAGGGAATCCACATCCTGCCTGCGAACACTGGCAGTGGGAATCACGGCATGGTGGTCACTGACCTTTTGGCTGTCGCAGATCTGGGCGTCCCCGATCTCCTCGGGTGGGGTCATGCTGCAGATCAGAGCAGCCGCGGCGACATATTCCGTGACCTTATCTTCCATATCGTTGGTAAGGTATCGGCTGTCCGTCCGGGGATATGTGCAAAGCTTCTTTTCATAAAGGGCCTGGAGATAATCCAGAGTCTGCTGGGCGGTATAGCCCAGGATGCGGTTGGCGTCCCGCTGGAGGGCAGTCAGGTCATAGAGGGCGGGGGGCTTTTCCGTTTTTTCCTTGCGTTCTACTTTCTTTACAGTAGCAGCACCTGGACAAGAGGCAGCGATCTGTTCGGCTTCCGTTTTATCCTTCATGCGCTCCGTCACCGCGGGAAAGCCGCAGTCAAGCTGAACGGTATAGAACGGCTCTGGCTCAAAGGCCTTGATCTCCGCTCCCCGCTGGACCAGCAGAGCCAGGGTCGGAGATACAACCCGGCCCACGTTGAGGGTAAGTCCGTAGAGAAGGGAGAAGTATCGGGTGGCATTGATTCCCACCAGCCAGTCCGCTTTTGCCCTGCAGAGAGCGGACTGATACAATCCTTCAAATTCAGAACCGGGCCAGAGGGAACGAAAGCCTTCCCGGATAGCGGATTCCTCCATGCTGGAGATCCACAGTCGCTGGATGGGCTTGGCGCATCCTGCCAGGTGATAGACCGTCCGGAAGATGAGCTCTCCCTCCCGGCCGGCATCGCAGGCGTTGATCACCTCGGTCACGTCCTCACGGTTCATCAGGGCTCGGAGGGCCTCAAACTGATTCTTCCCATCCGGTCGAACGGTATACTGAAAGTCTTTGGGCAGGATGGGCAGATCCTCCAACCGCCATTTGGCGTACCTTTCGTCATAAACGGCGGGGTCGGCCAGCTCTGCCAAATGGCCGTAGCACCAGGAGACGATGTATTCCTTCCCTGAAATGCAGCCCTCCTCCCGGTCCTTTGCGCCCAGCACCGCCGCGATACTCATAGCTACGGACAGTTTTTCTGCAATCACCAATTTCATATCAAATGTTTTGTTCCTCCTTTTTAAGACATAGCAAAAGACAGCCCGGAAGGGCTGCCTTTCTATAAAACTAGTATTCTATATTCTATATTTCTTTCCGAACAAGACTCTTCTTAGTCTCTATGACCACAGACACAACTATGTGCTCAGTTCTTCTAAGTACTCAATTGCCTCATAAACAGTCGAAAAAGTCTTGCATTCTGTATGTAGCCATTGATTCCTAACGTCAGTGTCTTCCATCCCAGGCAAGCCAACAGGTATTAGGTTTTGAACTGTCCTTCTTGCATTGTTAATCGCTTTTTGGTAGTTTATTGCAATCTTAGCAGTTGCGTCATAATCACCTTTTTTATATGTTGGTTCTTCTGAAATGACTTTTGCTAGTATTCTCTCTTTATCTGAAACGGTTAGTATTGGTGGAGACAGCATATAGTAATGAAGTAATAACCAGTATTCAATGCAACCCGTCGTCATGAGTAATCTTACTCGAATATTAGGGTTCTTTCTCAGTTTTCGAAGTGACTTTATCGCCTCCAAACGCTTACCCCAGTTTTCTACATCTTTAAGTTCAACATCAAAAAAGAACCAAATCTCATCAGTAACTTCGACACTATCACGGTATCTTTTATCCTTCCTAAACTTGCTGATAGCTTCTTCAAACAAGCCAGTCGATGACGGACGTTTAATTACTGCGACATCAGAAAAGCTATATTTTAGGAAGTCAGTATATGCCTGTTCGCTTTCTCCTTCACAGAACACATAAATAAGAGGTTTGCTCTTTCGCATCCGTCGAGACACTACTCCACCTCCTCAATATTTAGAATCGGAGTTGCGCCATACTTTCCGAGAAGATAACCTTTCCTGATGTTATCAGTTGTTCTTGTTGTAAAATCAGCAATACTATACAACTCAGAAACTCCGTCCTTTCTCCTCTTATCAGCAAAATAAATCTGATCCTTACGAAGCAACTCTAAGTTGAGCAACTCGGTATTATGTGTCGTGAAGATAATCTGAGCACCTAAAGTGTTAATCCTTTTACTTTGAAATTTAGAAATAATCAAATTAACTAGTGCGGGATGGAGTTCACGCTCAATTTCATCAACAAACAAAATGCCACCGCTATTTAGTACTGATTCAATTGCGGGTGCGAGAGACATCAGTTTTCGTGTTCCATCTGATTCATCTTCCAATTCTAAGGTGTACATCTGGGATTCACCATCCTTGTTTACTCCTTGATGATTAGAAGTTGCGGTTACTATTCCCATTCTCAACCTTACTTCTGAATTGTTAGATGTTTCTGAAAGAGTATGCAGAAACTGAATTAATGCTACTTTTATCTCTTCGGGCATATCTTCAGGAAGAGTCTTTTCGTCACCAACTTCTTGTCTTTTTATTTCAAAATTCATCTCTTCGATACCAAAGTCAGCTTCTTTAGCATAATCAGAAATCGCCTGCAACATTTTTGAATCTCCTGAATGTTCAAGAATCTGACTAGGAATATCAGAATAGTCTCTTGAGAAAAGGATTCTTTCTCTAAACCAACGCATAGCACTTATACATGCTTCATCATTCATCGTGCAGGCAACAGAAAAAAACAACTGGTTTTCAGCAACTGCCTTACTAATCAAATTGCGCTTTAATCTATCCTTAGTAAAGGAGTAGCTTTGACCTTTTCTGACAAAAACAGTTGCCTTCTGTCCTTTTGGAGCATGATATAAAGATTCTGCAATTACTTTTTCTCTTGTTGCTGAGAATGAGTACCAGTATTTTATACCGTTTACTACATAAACAAACTCAAATTCAGTCGGTTGAAATGATGAATAATCATTAAGTGCGAAAGGGATAACAGGAATTGTAGCGTTCTCGTGTTGTGTTTTCTGGGCGTTTTTTATAAATTGGACTGCAAGCCAAAAAGCACGAATAACATTACTTTTCCCCCCTCCATTCTTTCCATAAATTGCTACGCCGGGCAAAATCTTGGAGCTGTGATACTCTATCAGACTTTTTTTGAATGTTCCAAGCCCTGATGCTTCCATGGACAGGATGGCTTCGTCTCTAAATGATCTGTAGTTCTTAAATCGAAATTCAATTAACATAGAACCGCTCCATTCTTTTTTGAAAATGTCAATCAATAATCATGACACGAAAACCTTTCGCAAACAATTATGTTCCAATTACGTTAGTGCTCATTGTGGGTATCTTTCCAAAATGATACGATAGCGCGACTAGAACAACAATGATGCAACATCCATAGTATAACCATGTATTTAATGGAATTCAAGGGAAAAAATCAAAATAATTGATATTTTTTTGTCGATTGCACTTTTAACGGTGCTGACACTGTGTTTTGCATCATATGAATGGGATGATTTTTCACCATGTCTCGCTCCGGTCGGATTGTTGGTAAAGACATCATTGGCTGCCCTCCGTGTCAGGTGGGGCGTTGTTTTCTACCTCACTGTCTAGGGTATCGACGGAGGTTTCCTGGTAGGATTCAAACTCCCTCTCGTCCTCATCCTCGCCATAATCATAATCGTCCAGATCGGTGTCGCCCTTGGTGTCGGGCTTGCCTTTACCCTTCACTTTGAGGATGTAAAAAGCGGCTCCCCCGGCAAGGATCAGAATAACAGCGGCTCCGGCAGCTGCACCGTTCTTCTTCACAGGTTGTTCTTCCTCCTTTTCCGTTTCTTCTTCCGGTTCCGGTTCTGTCCCGGTGCATTCCGTCAGGTTGATGACGCAGACAGGGCAGGTTGTATCCACCTGGCCGGGGGCGCATTTGTCCTTGCAGGTGCAGACAGGCGGCTCTTCCTCCTTCTCCGGCTCGATCAGAGCCATGAGGTCAGATTCATCCACCAGGTTCATCAGGTAGACGTTCTCCTCGTCGCCGTTGCGGTCGATGACAATGTAGAAGGTGTTGCCGTTTTTGCTTTCCACGGTAAGAAACTGCTTGCTCTGTTCCTTGCCTTTCACATCCCCCTTCTGCTCAATGTCATCCACCAATGTCAGGTTACCCTTGGGCGTGAGGGGAGTTTCCGGGACGCTGGCTTTTTCTTCGGTTACAGCGGGTTCTTGGGCCGCGGCGGCCTCTCCGTCGCTGGCCTGGGCATAAGCGGGCAAAAGAAAAGCCGTCATGCAAAGCACAACGGCGATCAGGATAAACAGGGGGTTACATTTCCTCATCAGAGTTTTCCTCCTTGTCGGGGATCAGGGTCGGGGCCGGTTTCTGACCGAACAGTTCTGCGAACTGCTCCAGGGTCAGGCCCTGGGACCGTACCAAGCCCACGATGTCCAGGTTTTCCAGCTCCCGGAGATGCTTCTCCAGGTCCCGGTTCTGGGCTTGCAGGGCGGCGATCTTCTTCCGGTTCCTGCTGATTTCTTCCCGAATCTTCGGGATCTTTGGATTCAAAGTATAGTTCCTCCATTTCTTTATGGCAGACGACCGAATCGGTACAGATGGTTCTGCCAGTAGTTCGTATTGATGCTGGTATAGGAGATCGGGTCACCGCAGTGCAGCATCCGCCCGTTCCCCACATAGATTCCCACATGGGACACGCCGGGAGTATTATAGGTCCCTTTGAAAAACACCAGGTCACCGGGGCGGGCGTTGCTGGCGGAAACAGGTGTGCAGAGGTTGCACAGTCCCTGGGCGGTCTGCCGCCCGACGTTCCATCCGCTGTGATTGATGACCCAGCTCACGAAGCCGGAGCAATCAAAGGAGGTTGCAGGTTTGGACCCGCCCCAGACGTAGGGATAGCCCAGATACTTCTCGCCCTCCCGGATCATGGCGGCAAAGGTCCCGTCAGCCAGTGCCTCCGGCGGGACATCATAGCCCGGATCATCCCGGTCAATATAGAGACCGATGTATTCAGAATCAGGGAACAGATCAGGGCGGTTCCCCAGGGTTCCCATATAGGAGGCGTAGACCGAAAGCTGGTCCTCGTCCATAATGAGGACCGGAACATGGGACAGGTCCCGGTTCTCCAGCTTGACCGTGCAGACTGTCCAATCGTCCTCTGTGGTAACGGTCTCTGTCAGGATGTATTGCAGATCAAACAGGTCCTGAATGGTATCCCTGACCTCATCCAGAGTCCAGCCTCCCAAATGAAGGGCGGACAGGGTGGAGATCAGGACGTAGGGATCGTGCCCGATGTCGTCCAGGTCATACACATACTCGTCGTAGTCGTGGGTTTCCTCGTAGGTGTCCAAATACTCCTGTAATTCATCCTCCAGAGCGCAGTAGGCGGCTTCGGCTGCCAGCATTTCCTCATCCCTTGACGGATAAGTGCTGCTGCCGACCAAGGCACCAGCACCGCTGAGGATCACAGAACAGGAAGAAAAGACACTAAGCATCATCATCAGGAGAACAGCCAATGCAAGGATGACAGCAAGACCTCTCCCGTGGCGTCGGATGAATCGAACCGTCTGGCGCTGGTCCTTCACCGCCCGCCGCGCGTTCCTGGCGGCTTTTGTGGTGATCTCCGACGCAGACACGGTATTGCTGAAATCTTGTCCTGCCCGCTTTGCCGCAGCGTACTCCCTTTTGATGGCTCGCTTCTGATACTGGCGAGAGAGGGTTCGCCTGGAAAGGATCCCGTCTTGTTCTGCCTGCCGGTAAAGGGCTTGCAGATTGGCCCTGTCTGCCTTACGTTCAGCCTGGGACGCCGCCCGGTACGGGCGCAGCTTGTGACGGCGCTGGATGGCATCGGCAGTCCGGACACCAGCCTCTGCGCTTTCCTCCGAGTGATGTGCGCTTTCCACACCTACATTATCTTGCTCCGTTTTCCGTACCTGACGGTGAAGCTGGACCACGGTGATGTTAACCGGGGCGACCTCTACAGTGTGCTTTAGTTTGGAAGGTGCTTTCTTTTCCTCAAAGTGGATGCTTGATGCTTTCTTTGGCGGCTGGGACCCCTGCGGCGAAGAAGACCGGGATTCTTTTGGCTCTTTCTCCACCACCTTCTTCTTCGGAATCTTCGCCTCGGCCTGCTCCAGCTTTTGGACACGCCGGTTCGCCTTCTTCGCTGCTTTCTCCACGGCGGGGTCGGAGAGTTCTTCTTTGGTGAATTTCAGTCTGGGAGCGCGTTTTGCCATGATTCACCACCCCGATTCAGTACAGTGGCAGATACCCGGCCTCCATGAGCATCTGGCGTACCATCTCCTTGCCATAGGGGGTGAACAAGGTCTGGACACCCTTGTGACCATTTCGAACGAAGTCACGCTCTATGAACAGCCCCTTTCGTAGATGAGGACTGTACGGGAGAAGCTGTCCTCCGTAATCCCGATACAGAAATCTCTGGGCAACCAACCATGCGGTAAGCTCACATTGGCGTATACCCAGCTCATTGGCGGTGTTGCGGATGTTGGTGCAGTCCCGTGGATTGACGAAAGCGTCATAGTAGTCTGCCTTGGGCTTTGCGCGGGAGAGTTCGGATTGGAGCCAGTCTGCCCGGTTCTTCTCCGTCAGGAGTTTTTCGGCCAATCCATAAATGACCTGTGGATTCTCCTTGACCTGTTCCTGCAGTGAAGGCATCATATATGCACCGTACTTGCGGATTGAGGGGAGGACTTCCGCTGTGACCCAACGTTTGAATTGCTTTGCCAGAGGCATCCGGCTGGACAGGATCAAGCTGTAAAGGCCGCTTTCGTTGATAAACACCGGTTTCTGCTCTCTGCCGATGGGGTCACGAATCGTTACCCCATCCGTTTTGTCCTCTGAATCAACATGATCGAGCAACGCCTTTTTGGTATTGCTGTATCTGAGGATCGTTGCTACATCTTTACCGACGAACCACGGCACTCCGTCAATCATGACAGTCCGAATCTTGCCGAGATCCTTGTTTTCAAAAACGAGGATATGTTCCTTATCCATTCGATGCTCCTTTCTCTTGATCCGCAGTCTCCTGAGGCTTGGTGGTCATGATCTGATAGAGCTGGGTGTTCTTGGGGAACCGGTCCACGAAAGGCAGGATAGTACTTCCGTAAAACAGCAGCCCTTCGCCCTCCCCGGAGTGGGTCACGTAGGAGAGCTGGTGGGGGGAGATGTTGAGCTGCTTTGCCAAGATTTGCCGATCCCCGGCGGCCTGGTTGAGCATATACACATAGTCCGAGTTCTCAAAGACATTCTCGATTTCCCGGCTGGCCAGCAGGTCTTTGATGTTCTGGGTGATCCCTGTCGGGATACCGCCCCACTTTCGGAACCGCTTCCAAATTTCAACGGTATAAGCGGCCGTCTGTTCTTCCTTCAGCAGAAGGTGCATCTCGTCAATATAGTACCGGGTGGACTTGTGCAGCTCCCGGTTGACCGTGACCCGGTTCCATACCTGGTCCTGGACGATGAGCATCCCGATTTTCTTCAGCTGTTTACCCAGTTCCTTGATGTCATAGGACACCACTCGGCTTTGGATATTCACATTTGTCCTGTGATTGAATACGTTCAGGGACCCGGTGACGTAGATTTCAAGGGCCGTGGCGATGTATTGGCCCTCCTTTTCGTCCTGGTTTCGCAGGGCGTTGTACAGGTCCTCCAGAATGGGCATATTCTCCGGCTTTGGTTCATTGAGGTAATCCCGGTAGATGAGCCGGACACAGCGGTCAATGATGGTTTTCTCCACCGGCTGCAAGCCCTCCTTGCCGCCGACGATAAGCTCGCACAGGGACAGAATGAAATCACTTTTTAAGGATAGCGGGTTTTCATCATCGCTGTAGTTGAGGTTCAGGTCCATGGGATTGATGAAGTCTGTAGACGTTGGTGAGATTTTTATAACCTGACCGCCCAGCCGCTGGACCAAAGGCCCGTACTCTGCCTCCGGGTCGCAGATGATAATATCGTCGTCGGTGACGAAGAAGACGTTGCTCATCTCCCGTTTGGCGGAGAAGGACTTGCCGGAACCGGGGGTGCCGAGGATCAGGCCGTTGGGATTCTTCAGGAGCTTCCGATCAACCATAATAAGGTTGTTGGACAGGGCGTTCAGCCCGCAGTAGAGTGCCTCTTTCCCTGTCTGAAACAGCTCCTGCGTCGTGAAGGGCACAAAAATAGCGACGCTTGATGTGGTCAAGCCTCGCTGTATCTCTACCGGGTTATACCCCAGGGGCAGAGACGCCATAAGCCCTTCCTCCTGCTGGAAGTCCAGCCGGGTCAGGGCGCAGTTGTATTTCTGGGCAATGCTGGACGCCTGGAAGATGTTGTTGTCCAGCTGCTGCCTGGTCCCCGCGACGTTCAGCACCAGGAAAGTCAGGAGAAACATCCGCTCATTCCGGCTCTGGAGCTCCTGCAGGAGTTTCTTTGCCTCATTGCCATAGGTAGCAAGGTCCGAGGGGATGATGTCCATATCATAACCAGAGCGAACGGCCTTCTTCTGTTCCTCAATGGTCATCTTCTGGAGATCGGTGATCTTCCGCTTGATGGTCTTTATGGCCTTCACCTGATCTACAGACTGAACGTGCATGGTTACGATGACGGAGCTCTCCATATCCAGGAAGTCCGCCAGCATCCGGTCATTGAGCTCCGGGGCCAGAATCTGGAGGAAAGACACCGCACCCAGCTTTTTCCCCATGGTGAAGGAACGTCCGGTCCTGAACTCAAAGGAGCTGGGGGCAATGAAATCTTTGACAGAAAGGCCGGACAGCGGGAGCAGGTCCCAGGAGAACCGGAACGGCAGCTGCTCGTCCATGTGGAACATCCCGTGCATGATGCGGAGCCGGTCATCCCCGGTAAGAGGTGCGGCAGCGACGCCCAACCGCTTGAAATTGTTCAGCAGGTCGATCTCGATGCGCTCCAGCCGGGGTTTGGCGGCTTTGAGGGTTTCTGCCTCGATTCCGAAGGTCAGGTACTTGGTCTTGATGAGACCGTTGTTGCCCTTGGCAAGCTGATCCCGCAGGAAGGTCTCGTATTCCACGGCTATATCATCATAGTCATTGCCCCGTCGGGGGATGTTGATGCTTTTCGACCAGGTGTCCTTGGTCGCCGCCATGTTGATGAAGGAGAGCTGAAACCGGACGGAGCTGTCGAAGTAGTTCAGGAAATCGCACCAGCCCTCAAAAATCGCTGTCTTGTCCTCGTTCTGGTTGAGCTGATAGTTAATGTCCTGAAACTGGACCGTCTTGGTGTAGTAGTGATCCGTCACCCGACAGATGCCGTCGGGAAACATCCGCTGAAAGGGGATGCTGTCCTGGGCGGATTTCTTGTTTTTATCCTGCTTTTTTGCCCGTGCGATGGCCGCTTCGATCTGCTTTTGCTCGGCCCGCTTGTGCTTGGTTGGCATGAAGTATGGTGTAGACCTCCTTGTCCAGTTTTTGCTGCCGTTCCAGGACGGCATAGAAATTGTTGGTTTCGTAGGGGCGCTGCTTTGGCCGAAGAAAACAGACCTGGATCATGTTTCTCAGAATCTTCTCCAGCGGCTGACCGTTCTTCTCGTACATGGCAAGCAGGAACGCCGGCAGCATGACGACCATCATCAGCATGGACGCAGCGCTGGTGCCCAGAGGTTTCTTGAACAGAAAGAACAGCGGAACGCCGATGGCAGCTCCGATGCCGAAGCATACGAGCTGGCGCTTGGTCAGGTTGAACAGCACCTTGCTTTTCACTTTCGTTAGGTCCTTGGGGACGTTGACGTAGGCCATGAGGCCACCTCCAAAAATAGATTGACACCATATATAACACCACGCTATAATAAGGGTATGAGGTGATGTTCCGTGTCTAAATGGGATAAACTGATCTCACGCATCTGCTCATTGTCAAAGGATATGCGATTCGCTGAATTGAAAACCGTGTTGGAAAGCTACGGCTATACGATGCAGAGGCCACACGGCGGGAGCAGCCATTGCACCTTCCGCAAGGCCGGATACAGCCCGATCACCATACCGACCCACGAGCCGATCAAAGTCGTCTATGTCCGTATGGTGAAGGAGATCGTTGAAAGCGAGGAGGCACATGATGAAAACGATTGAGTATTATATGACTCTCCCTTATAAGTTGGAGATCATGCCCGATCCAGACGAGGGAGGATATGCAGCGTCCTATCCTGAACTCCGTGGCTGCGTGACCTGCGGTGACACCCTGGAATCCGTGGTAGCTAATGCAGAGGATTGTAAGCGGGAATGGCTCGTAGCGGCATTGGAGGACGGATTAGAGATTCCGGAGCCCAACGATGCCAGCGAATACTCCGGACAGTTCAAGCTCCGTATCCCCAAATCTCTGCATAAATCGTTGGCAGAGCATTCCAAAGCGGAGGGGATCAGCATGAATCAGTATTGTCTTTATCTATTGACAAAGAATGATGCGGAGCATCAGAAACTCCGTGCATGATGTGGTTGAAAGAGGCAAACGGCTTTGCGGCTGTTTGTCTCTTTTAATGTGCTGCGAAGATACTCTTGGACAGGCTTCCGGTCTTGAACAGCGTAAAGAACAGCAGGACCGTATAACCCATACAGGTCCAGATTGCCGCGCTGATGTCGTCTATGGTCGCAATGTTCCGCACCAGCACAGCGTAGATCGCCACGCAGACGATGATGAGGAAACCCTGGAAGCCCAAAGCAAACAGGGAGCGCAGATAGTTCTGCCCTATGCCGCCGCCGATATCCCGGTTGAGCATGGTCGCCATGGGGATGGGGGCTACGGACGTGACCAAATAGATTTCGATCATACGGCCATAAATGACGATGAAAATAGCGATGGACAGCGCCCAGATCGTGATGTTCACAAACAGGGACTGGAACCACAGCCCGAACAGCGGGCCTACTTCCATCTCCGCCAGTCTGCTTTCCAGGTCGGGGATCACAGCCGCCAGGTCGATGCTGGCATCCGCAACGATGACCCCGGAGGCGCTGTTCACCACGCTTTGGGCAACGTCGAATACTCCCATCACGATGGTCCATGTGTTGGTGACGATAAGCACCGCAGCGGCGGTCTTGAATATCCACTTGAAGAAGATCCAGGTGTCCACGTCGTTGAGGTTGTTTCGGTCCACGATGAGATGGATCAGCTCCAGTGTCATCACAAAGGCCAGGATGATCCCGGCGATGGGAACGATGACGTTCTCGGACAGGTTTTGGACCATGTTGAAGATACTGCCGTTCCACGCCTGGGGGGTCATGCCTACCTGACCGGATATTTCCCCGATCTTCTCGTTGGTCGCGTTGAACAGGCCGGAGAGATTGCTGATGATCCCTGAGATCAGCAGCTCCTTCAGCCATTCGGTGAATTTACTCCATAAAAAGTCCATCGGTTCGACCTCCTTCCGTCAGGAGAGGGGGCCGCGTTATGCGACCCCCTCCAGTAAGATTACATGAGATCAACCGAACAGGCCGGAGAGAAGCGGGACCAGGGTGGTCCCGATGAGGGCCACGCCTCCGCCAGCCATAAGCTGCTTCATGCCCTGGGACTTAGCTCGTGAATATTAAAGAAGTAAATAATCTCAAAAAAATATGTGTCCGAAATGCCAGCCCTATCCGGCGTCAGCGCAGCGCCGGATCGGGCTGGTTCAATTCTGCGGCAGGTCTACCTTGCCGACGAAGCTGTAATAAATCTCAATGGCCTGCGTCCGCTGCTTGCCACGCTTCTTTCCGTCCAGTGCCACAGCTTCATGCACCACAATCTTCTCCACAAACTCCCGAAGCAGGGTGGGGGTCAGTTCCTCGAAGCTGGTATACTTGCGGACCACAGACAGGAATTTCTCGGCGTTGGCAGCAGCCTCCTGCGCCTTGTCCTGCTCGGCTTGGAGTTCCGCAATCCGTTCTTTCAGCGCAGCCTGCTCCTGCTCGTAATCGGCGGACAACTCAGTGAAATGCTCGTCGGTGATCCGTCCGCTAACAGAATCCTCGTACAGCCGCTTGAAGATGGCTTTCAGTTCCGTGATTCGCTTTTCGGCGTTCTCAAGCTCCCGCTTCCGGACGGCGGCTTTCTTCTTGCCGCCGTCCTCCGTCTGCGCTTGCAGCAGCTTTGCAAACCGTTCCTCATTCTTGGCGGCGTAGTTGGTGACCGCTTTCAGATTGGCAGTCACGCCCTCGGCCAGAAGATCGGTGCGGATGAAGTGCGCCGTGCAATCCGAGGTGCGCTTCTTGTAGCTCCCGCAGATGTAGCAATCCTGTTTGCGGGTGGGCGTATCATATCGCTGCTGATACATGACGCTGCCGCAGTCGGCGCAGAACACAAGCCCGGAGAACAGGCCCACTTCGCCGTAACGGTTGGGGCGCTTGCGCTGTTTCCGAAGCTCCTGCACACGCTCCCATGTCACCTTGTCGATGATGGCCGGGTGGGTGTTTTCAAAGACCATCTCGCGCTCCGGGGTGTAAACCGTCCCCTTGAATTTGTAGGACATCTGCTCCGTCTTGAAATTCACCGTGTTTCCGATGTACTCCTGCCGTTCCAGAATGTGTCCCACCGTGGTGGCGGACCACCGGCAAGGATAGTCCGGGTAATAGCGGCGGGTGTTGCCCGTCCGCTGATACTCTATCGTCCCAGGCGTGGGGATGTTCTGCTCGGTGAGCATCCGGGCAATCTTTCCCGGTCCGTTTCCGGCAAGGCAAAGGGCGTAGACCTGTTTGACTACCGGCGCGGTTTCCTCGTCGATGGCAAACATACCGTCCTCGCCCTTGATGTAGCCGTAGGGCGGGTGACTGGTCAGGGGCTTGCCGCTTATGCCCTTGGATTGAAAAACCGCCTTGATTTTTTTGCTCGTGTCCTTCACCATCCATTCGTTAAATAAATTTTTCAGTGCGCTGAGTTCGCTGTCGCCCTGTTCGCTGTCCACGCCGTCGTTGATGGCGATGTAGCGGACGCCCTTCTTGGGAAAGACCATCTCCGTGTAAAGGCCCACTTGCAGATAGTTTCGGCCCAGACGGGACAGGTCCTTGGTCACGACGGTTTTGATTTCGCCGCGCTCCACACCTTCCATCATCTCCTGAAAGCCGGGACGGTCAAAGTTGGCCCCACTCCAGCCGTCATCCACGAAAAATTTCCAGTTCAGAAGATTATGATCTCTGCAAAAGGTTTCGAGGATACGTCTTTGGTTGGATATGGAGTTCGACTCACCTTGTAATTCATCGTCGCGGCTCAGACGGCAGTACAGGGCGGTAATGGGGGCTTGTGCTTGCTGTCTCAACATGATGTCTCCTTTCCGACAGCCTTGCCCCGCTATTCCGTAAAGCCATTATAGCACGGGCGAGGCAGTTTGTCAGCTTCTTTATTGCTGGTAGATTGATAAATTTTCGATTGAGGGGATTATCGCAAATGACGGAGATTAGCGTTCCTGTTCCCTGTTTTTCCGGGGCGTATGCTCCATTTGCCGAAGGGTGTTCTGTACGCTGGCCTTGACCCCAATCAACTTCTTCCACTCGTCCGACAGGGGCCTTTGCTCCGCAGAAATGCGTTGAACAGCCTGTTCCAGTCCGGCAAGCTCCCGACGCCATTGGGTGAGGGGCAGTTTGCCGTCTTTGGTAAAGTGATCTTTCAGCTTGCGTCGGGCCAGGTAGAACCGGCGCAGCTCGTTTTCATGCTCCTGCTGGAACTTCTCCCGGCGCTTCTTGAATTTGATGGCGTTCATCTGATCGTAGACAGATTTGGTGTCGGCATACATCTGCGCGAAATTGAGCAAATCTTTGATTTCCTTGCTCCGGCTCTGTGCTTGATTGGCCCTTGCTTTCAGACCATCCAGTTTCTTGGAAAGGCCGGAGACATAGGCTTCCAGATCGTCTACAGTGTAGAGCTTCTTCTCCAGCAGGAAGTTGACCGTTTCGGCGTATTGTTTGAGATTTCCAGACTTGGCCTTGCTGCTCCATGCTCCGGCGTTGCGTTGCCCATAATAGGCGGCGAGGATGTCCGACAGCTTGGGGAACTGCGATGCGGACAATTCCTCTTTGAGTTGTCCCAGCATGGACAGCAGTTCTTTGATTTTCTTTCGCAGTCTCTGGATGGCGGTGTTGGTGGAGCGAATCCAGCGGTTCAGGTCGCCCACGTTGGTCTGGATGCCCTTCTTTTCCATTGCCCGAACTGTTGGGCCCTCATGGACGGTGGGCGTTTCCTCCATGCCCCGGTCCGCATAGGAGCGGTGGTCGATTCGGCAGGGCAGGCCCTTCTGCTCAAAGAGCCGATTGACATAGTTGGCCCATTCCTCCCGCCAGTGCAGGAGGGTTTCTTTCTCGCCCCAATCGGTGGTGGGGACGGCGTCCCAGACATAGTTTCCGGCCTCATCCCGGACACGTTGCCCCTGCTCGTCCAGCATATATTCCCGGTGCTGCTTCGCGCCCCATTTCCCGTTTTCGTCAATGGGCCGGACGGGGCAGAGCACATGAAAATGCGGATTCGGTATGCCGCCGTCCGTTGGGTCCGGGGTGTGAACGGCGAAATCAACGATCATTCCCTTGCTGACAAACTGCTCTTGCAGGAATCTCCGGGCCAAGGCGATGTTTTCCTCCATGGTCAGCTCGTTTTGCAGGGCAATGTCGTAGCTGTAGGCAAGCTGGGCCTTTGCATTTTTCTCCGTCTGTTCCACGGCGTTCCAGAGGGTTTCCCGGTCTGCGTACTCCATCGGCGCATGGGGCGCCAGCAGAATATCCGAACAGATCACGCCGCCCTTTTTTGTGTAATCCGCGTCGTTGCCATAGTAATCACAGTGCAGCTTTTCCCCGGCGCGATAGGCAGCGGCGGCAACAGCGGATTGCCCCTTGGAGCGGCGGATCAGGTCGGCATGGAAATGATACAGCGCCATTATCCGTCATCGTCTTTTGGACGGGATTCGAGGACGGAATGAAGGACAGATCGGGCGGCGGGAAGATTCAAAATGCGTTCCATGAGGGTATAAAACTCATGCTCGGTGAAGGGCTTGACCTCCGGCCAGAGATGTTCTATCGCGGCCCCACGGGTGATAAGCCGGTGACTCCGCTGGCGGCGCTCGGCTCCCTCCAGATAGTGGATACGATTTTGTAATTGCTGCTGACGGTGTTGAAGCTGTTCCAGTTTCTTTTGTCCCTGCTCCTGCTGTCTGCGGAGCTTTTCAAGATCGGGGTTCGGCTGGTACATAAGGTTTGACCTCCTTGTGAAATGAAAAAGACCGCTCTGCCAGTGACGGCAAAACGGTCTGTGTTGGGTATTTACTTGACCCGTCGGAACGGAATGGCCGCAGGCCGTTCCGTTTCGGCGGGTGTGCAGGGATAGCCGCGAAGCGGCGCAAGGGGCGCAGCCCCTTGTCCGGAGCGGAGCGACGAAAGGAGGCGGGACATTCGGATGTCACCGCCGCCAAGCCTCGCAGAGCGCACGATACGGGGTGGCACCGCCACCCCGTATATAAGTGCGCCATTGTCATGGATTAGATAATTACACCTCAATAGGATAGAACGCAAGGTAATCGAGACCCAAATCACCGAAGCCGAACACCAGGCCCGCGCTCTCAAGGATGAGATTTTCGACCTGGTGCGGCAAGAGGGCTACCCCGACGGCCAGGCGTTTCTGACCGCTTACAACAAGGCTGACAGCATCGTCCGACAGTACAATCGGGACCTGGCCGAATGGGAGCGCAGGGCCGACAGGCAAGCGGAAAAGCCCCGGCGCAGGAGTGTTCTGGAAGAACTGCGGCGTTTGGAAGCGGAGGTGAAGCGTCAGCCCCGGAAGCCGAGAGAGAAGCAGAGTCAACTGGACGCAAGATAAGGGATAGGGGCAGAGCCGATTTCACTCCGACCTTGGTCTACCGGTTGCCAAACAGCGTTTTTACAGATATAATGTCTTTCCGAAGCATTTGCATCCCAATAGCTCCAAATGAACTGCGGAGGTGGTGCGGTGTGTTAGTATATCTGCAACTGATCGAATCTCCAGAAGAGCAATCCAGATTTGAAGATTTGTATATCACCTATCGCAAGCTGATGTTCCATGTCGCAAAAGGAATCCTCGGGAATGACCAAGACGCCGAAGACGCTGTCCATGATGCGTTTTTGGCTATAGCGAAAAATTTTGACAAAATTTCTACGGATGACCGTCACAAAACAAAGGCTTTCGTTGTTATAGTGGTTGAGAACAAAGCAATCAATATCTATCATCATAAGAAGAGACGTTCCAGGGCAGAGTACCTGGATGATATTTCAGGCATACCTGTACACTTACCGGATGATGACGGGATGGCCAGGTGCTTATTGAAGCTTCCTGCCAGATACCGAGAGTTTTTGCTTCTCAAGTATGAATGGGGATATGATAACCGCGAGTTGTCCGCACTCCTTGGCATTTCCGAAGCGGGAGTACGAAAGCTGAATCAGCGGGCCAAGGCATCCTTGGAAAAGTTATGCAGAGAGGAAGGTTTGTTATGATTTCGGAAGAGAGGTTGCGTCAGGCGGCGGGTGCCGCTGTATTGGCCTTAGCAGATAGTTTACCAGCGCCGGAGGAATGTCAGCATGAGTTTTCTCCCGATTTTGAACGAAGGATGCGGAAGATCCTGCGCCGGGGAAATCATCCGACTATCTATCGAGGGTTGCGCCGTGTAGCAAGCATCCTGGTAGTCTTAGTGCTCAGTTGTTCTGTATGGTTCGTTGTGAACACAGAAGCGCGAGAAGCTGTCTTTGGCTGGATCAGCGAACGGGTTGAGGGGGCATATCACTATTTCTTCCACGGAGATGGGACGAGCCAGAAGCAGGTCGTAAGGTATGTGTTATCAGAGATTCCGGAAGGTTATCGAGAGAAAGATGTTTCCGAAACAGATGCTTACACAGAGATTACCTATGTGGAGGCCGAGACAGGTAGGTATCTTTCTTTTGGGTGGCTTCATCCATCAACAGAAACGGAAACGCCGGACTTGTTCTTCCTCACTGGTGATATGGAGCGGGATCCGGCCCAGGTAAATGGCCGCACAGCCGAGTTTTATCGGGACGATACGGGCAACATGGCGAATGTAATTGTTTGGCGCGATGAAGAGAATGACACACTTCTGTATCTATCCGGCTATTTCAACAAAGGAAACCTAATTAGCTTGGCTGAAAATGTCAAATAGTACAAAAAGAAAAGAATTTCAATATTTGTTCATATTGCGCGTCACAAAACACCTCCCTTCTTTGTTATAGAAAGTAGATAGCGAAGAAGGGAGGTGTTTTTATGCGGAAATGAGTATTGGCCTTGACTCTGGTGCTGGCTCTCATATTGGGTTTCACCGTTCAGGCAGCGCCGCTCCGCGCCCCAGGCGCTACCCTACAAGGACGTGTTTGTAAGATGTCGAGGTAAAAAAACTGTGTTTTGATTAAACTTGGAATGGGGTATACATTATGATAAAGATGATAAAGAAATCTATTGCTTTGCTGTTGATTTTAAGCATATGCTTTTCGCTCTTATCGATGGCTTTTGCTACAGATGCACCTGAAGCAAAGATGGAAACCGTTGATTCTGCAATGGAAGGTTTATCTTGGGAATTGTATCCGATTGTCTTAGAGGATGGAAGTGTTATCGAAATTGAAGTGCCCGTCGATCCTGAACCTATTGATCCAGAGCGGTCACTCACTCCCGAGTATCCAGTTGGGACAATAAAGTCGATCCCAATAAATATTAAAAATGAGCAATTACTTGTTCCTATTACAATCGGGGGTGCAGTTGGGTACCTAGCAAAACAAAGATTAGCTACTCTAGTTGCTGCGGTTGTCAACACATCACTTGGTAGTACAGTTGTCAGTGTGTCAGCAGTGCTGGCAATAATTGCAACCGTCAATATGGCCTTTGGGAACACAGGATTCAAAGGTACTGTAAAAATGATTTACAAAGAGTCCTATATTAGCAGCGAAGGCCATTATGTTTACGGTTGGGGCATAAAGAGCATCAGTATAACTCCTTATTGATATTTGTCTACAGGTGGCTTCCGAATATGAGAGGACAGAAACTACACTTGATTAAGGGCATATTCATAATAGCACTGGTTATGCTCTGTCTTTCTTCTTTTCAGCAAACGCACAAGTTGGAGTATATATATAATCTACCAGAACCCGAATTGAGGATGCATTTAGACGAAAGTTCAGGATCTTTTATCGGAGAAATATTGGAGAATTCTCTGTCAGCTTATGCCGTTTGGGTGTCAGGCTCAAGCTTAATAGGCGAGCTTGAAATTACTGAGGAACAGGAATTTCAGATTTTAGTCAAGACTATCGTGGGAGAAGCAAAAGTTGCATTACAATCAAGTTCGGGATCATTTCTGGTTGTTTCCGCTCAAGATGGCAATTCTCATTTTTTAAGCGCTGACTCTTATGAGGTCTTCTGTATTGGAAAACACTTTTGTGGCTCTATTAAAATAGTTCCAATAAAATCCAGTTAGAGGGGGTTATTGACAGAGAATAGATAACAAAGAAGGGAGGTGTTTTTTATGCGGAAACGAGCGTTGGTCTTAACCCTAGTGCTGGCGCTTGTCTTGGGCCTCACCGCCGAGGCAGCACCGCTCCGTGCTCCCAGGCTCTACGAGAACTTGACCTTCAGCGGGACGACAGCGACCTGCTCAGCATCGGTTCGGGGAGACAATGCCACGGATACGATATCCATGACAGTCAGGCTGTGGCAAGGGGCGACCTGTCTCAAGACCTGGGCAGCCAACGGAACGGGCTCGGCATCCTTGAGCAAGACCGCGACCGTGACCAAAGGCAAGACCTATAAGTTGACAGTGAATGCCACGATAAACGGTGTGGCGCAGCCCCAGCAGTCCGTTACGAGGACTTGTCCGTAAGACGCCGGAAGAGAGAAGCCTGCATATATGCCGATGCCGTGAAAGGGGTGGTTGCCCGGTGAAAAATGAAGGTGTGTGTTTTGTGTTGTGAGAAGGAGGGATTATTTATGTAATAAAAAAGGGGCGAGAGGCGCGGCCCTAGCAGTCCGTAACACGGACCTGCCCGTAAGACGCCAGAGGAGAGAGAGAATCTTGTGTATAAGCCGATACGGCGGAAAGGGGGAGGTTCAAGCTTGAAAACAGAAGATAGATGGTCTTGACTGTGAGAAGGATCAAACGATTTCAAACAATTTTTATAGCTGCGTTGTAGGCCGGTGTTTTGTGCCTTGGAGCGTAGCGGAAAGGAATGGTCATAATTATGTTTAAGCGTACAATTTCATTAATGCTATCCCTTGCATTATTTCTCGCAATTGGATGCCCTGTTTTTGCAGTTGAAAACGATCTCTGCTATACCCAAAAGGTTGCAGCGTATATTTCAGATTTAGATTCTCATACAAGCTCAGAGATTGAATCGAAAGCTCTTTTCCTACAGAATATTGGAATTATTGGAAAAGAAAAGGGAATTGTTTGCGGAATAGAATTAAACGGCAATGATGCAAAAAACGATGTTTTTCGCCAAGACTCTATAACTTATTTTATTGATTATGGCGAATTTGTTGAAAAAATTAGTCAAGTCCGGATTTGTGTGTAAATTCCTTTAGGTAGGTTGGACGATGTGCCGCGATTTTTCCCAGACGGAGCGAGGGGCGTAGCCCCGAGCGGAGGCTGGGAAAAATCGGCCGGCGTCATG
>Ga0079305_1001379_pt1 | contig 32900 bp, 40 predicted proteins | sample LMS_cellobiose_e_FD_79183 | JGI IMG/M metagenome (GOLD analysis project Ga0079305, IMG submission 79183) | Rumen-fistulated moose microbial communities from Alaska, USA - LMS_cellobiose_enrichment | ecosystem: Host-associated > Mammals > Digestive system > Stomach > Rumen fluid ... | reverse complement strand
CGAGTTTGCACCGGACCGTGCCATCACCCGTGAGCAGTTCGCTGCCATCGTTTACCGCTATGCCAAGTTCAAGGGCATTGTGAAGGGCGCCCCCGGCGCGCTGACCTTCGCAGATGCTTCCTCTGTCTCCGCTTATGCGGTGGAGGCTCTGAGTTGGGCAAGCGCCAACGGCATCATCTCCGGCATGGGAGGTAACCTGGTTGTTCCGCAGGGAACTGCCACCCGCGCCCAGGCAGCTGTGATCTTCTCCAAGCTCGCAGCCCTGCTTGGCTGAGCAAAACCATTCTAAGCACCAAGAGCGCCTCCCATCCGGGAGGCGCTCTCTTCTGCAAAGAAATGCCCTCTGCAGGATGCAGAGGGCATTTTCAGATTGCTTTTACCAATGAATCTCGCATGCGCCGCAGACGCTGCCTGAAATCTTCAGACTGGCCTGACCATGGGACGCAGTCTTTCTCAGAATTGCCATGGCGCGGCCCAGCCAGGTCTGGCAGGTTCCGTCCAGATAGTTGTAAGCGGTCTTGGGATCGGCGGAGCCAAAGCCCAGAAGCACCGCGTCGCCCACGACCTGTGCGGCAATGGTCTCCTGCAGGTCCGTACGAACTGTGCCGCCCTCGTCTGTAAGGGCCAGAGGGATGAACACAAGTTCATCGCCCTGTTCCGGCTGGAATTGGAGCCTCAGCTGACTGCCCTGGGCGCTTTCCAGGCTGCATCGCCCGATCTCGTTGGCTCCTTCGTAGCAGACCGCCTCCAAAAGGCCGGGCTGATACCGGGTTTCGATCCTGGCAATGCAGGCCTCCGGCTTAGCGCTGCCGATGGAAGCGCCGTTCAGGAAGAGTTCCACCCGATCCCCGGGGGTGTAGATCTCCACCACCACAGGCTTTCCTTCAAAGCCCGGGTGGGTCCAGGAGGCATAGGCGTCGCTGATGACCCAGGGCGTCAGAATTGCCTGCTGCCCATAGTGGGCCGGGTCCTGGACCACCACATAGGGATCCTTGCGAAGTCCAAATACGATTTCACGATAATAGGAGGCGGGGCGGCGGAAGCCCAGAATGTCGATGTCGCCCACGTAGCTGAGTTGGCAGGGGAAGGAGGCGCCAAAGCCGCCTTCGCCCCAGCGGTAGGCCGGAACGCCCACGCCGGCTTCGCCCAGATAGTCCCAGCCGGTCCAGGTAAAGTCGCCGATGACGCTGGGCAGCTTCTGCATCAACTGCCAGATCCGATGGATCTCCGGGGGATTGGTCTCTGAGCCCACGATCACCCGGTTGGGATAGGCGACGGCGTCCGCCTCATAACGCCCGGTCATGTAGTTGTAGCCCACCAGATCCAGGCCGACGGAAGCTGCCTCCAGATTCCGGGTCATGCGGGGATGGTTCACCACTTGATCCATCTTGGCCGCGGCGGCCTGCATGAAGGTGTTCACGTTTCCACCCACCTGACTGCTGCCAAGAAGATCCTCCGCAATGGGTCCGAGATCGTCGCCGGAGGCAAAGATGATGTTGATTGCATTTGTGAGGAAGCGGGTGGGATCTTCCCGGCGCAGGACCTCGGCAAGATGGCGTCCCACACCTGCGCCCTGATCTGTGGCAACCTCGGGAATCTCATTGCCGATGGAGTAGAAGATTACGGAGGGGTGGTTAAAGTCCTTTCTTGCCATGGCACGGAGCTCTTCCTCGGCCCGGTCAGTGAAGTGGCGGGAGAAGTCATTGTGGGATTTTGCCCGGGTCCACATATCAAAGGCCTCGTCCATGACATAGAGACCCAGCTCGTCGCAGGCCTGCAGCAGGGCAGGCGCTGCCGGATTGTGGGCGCAGCGGATGGCGTTGAAGCCCGCCTCCTTAAGGATCCGGACCCGGCGGCGCTCTGCGTCCAGGTAGGTTGCCGCGCCCAGAAGGCCGGAGTCGTGGTGAATGCAGGCGCCGCGGAGCTGGACCGTCTGTCCGTTTACTCGCAGGCCATGGCGCGGATCCAGCTCCAGCGTGCGCACGCCGAAGGAGCTCTCGTACTGATCCAGGCAATTGTCCTGGATGAGCAGTCGGACCCGAAGCGTGTAGAGACAGGGATTTTCCGCGCTCCAGAGCTTGGGCGCGGGAAGGGTGATGCGCTGCTGCAGAACCTCATTCCCTCCGCCGGGCAGGAAGAGAGGCGTGCGCTCTTCTGCGCAAAGTGTTCCATGCTCGTCCAGAATCTGGGCGCAGACTGTCAATCGGCTGCCCAGATGGGAACGATTGCGCAGAGGTGTGCGGACGCTGAGCACCGCTGTGTCCGAGAGCTCTGTCGTCCAGACCCGGGCTCCCTCGGGGGCGATGTGCACAAGACCGCCCTCCAGCAGGCAGACGTCCCGATAGATGCCGGAGCCGGAATACCAGCGGCAATTGGGCAGGTCGCCGTTCTGGACATTTACCCGGATGGTGTTTGAGCTGTCATAGCGAAGATAGTCATTTAGATTAACATAAAATTGACCGTAGCCGTAGGCATGATGCGCTGCCAACTGGCCGTTTACGTAGATAGAAGCGTTCTCATATACGCCATCGAAGCGGAGAATGAGAGTCCGGTCCTGCCAGGACAGGGGCGCAAAAAGCTCCTTGCAGTAGACATAACTTCCCCCGAAGCGGTAGGCGGCAGCCGCGCCGCCGGGGCTGTCCGGAGCAGCTGGACGCAGCAGCATGGCGTCATGGGGCAGGTTCACAGTGACGGCGCTTTCCGGGACATCCCAGGCAAGAGAAAAGGAATCCTGATTCTCCCAGAAGGACCATTGTTCATTCCAAGTCGTCGCGCGCATAAGAAAACCCCTTTCCGTTTGTGTTTTTTTTCAGTATAGCAAATCCTACTGATTCCTGCAAGTAGTCGATAGCTGCGCATCTGCCCTGGACCGCAGCGCGATTGGGAATTGCACGGAAAACAGAAATATGATATGATAAACTTAGAATAATTTGGGAATTTATACCCATGGAGGCCTGATCATGAAGCGATTTCTGATCCTGATGCTGAGTCTGCTTCTGCTCTGCGGCTGCGCCGCGAAAGGGAGCGGTCAAAAAGTTGATGCCAAGCCGGAGCTTGTCACGAAGGAAGATTCCGGGACCCAGGGAGATTGCCGCTACGAGAATCCCTATCTGACTCTGTCCGGTGTGAGCGCTTCCACGGCAAAGCTGTTTGACACCTACTATGCCGGGATCCACGACGAATACGCAAGGCGCCTGCGCGCCGATGCCAAGGCGGGGGCGACCAGCTTCACCGTGGAATATGCCCAGCGGGCGCTGACCAGCCGGGTGCTGAGTGTTCTTCGGACCTGCCGGGTGGAGAATCCGGAGACCGTCACCGTCACTCCGGCCGGAGAGACCTTTGATCCCCAGACGGGGCTCCAGCTTTCAGCGGTGAGCCTGTTCGCCTGCCCCAAGGAGGTTGCGGACGTGCGGGTGCTGGATCTTGTTCGCGCGCGCCTGGAGGCGGGGGAGTGCTTTGGCTTTGCTGGGGAAGAGGCGGAGTTGGCCGCCGATTGGAGTGACAAGCTGGAGCGTGCCTATGACCGAGAGCAGTTTGTGCTGACGGAGTCTGGGTATCTGGTGTATTTCCTGCCGGGAAAGCTGGCAGAGGATGCCATCGGCGTCTATCTGCCCTATCGGGAGCTGCAGGACATTCTGGTTCTGCCGTCATAAGGAGCGCATATGAAGAAAAACGAAGAGCTGACCCTCCGGGTGGAGGGAACGACCTCCGAGGGCCTTGGGGTGGCCCGGCATGAGGGCCGGGCAATCTTTATCAAGGGCGCAGCGGAGGGAGAGCTGGTCCGCGTCGCCCTGACCAAGGTGAGCGCCAGTGCTGTCTATGGGCGGCTACTGGAGATCCTGGAGCCCTCGCCCCATCGGACAGTGCCGGACTGTCCCTATTATGGCCGCTGCGGCGGCTGTGACTTCCGGCATGTGGACTATGAAGAGGAACTGCGGCTGAAGGCCCGGCGGGTCCGGGACACCCTTGTGCGGATCGGTGGGTTGGAGCTGGAACGCGTCCCCATTCTGGGCGCGGAGCGGCAGGAGGGCTATCGCAACAAGGTGGTCTATCCGGTGCGCCAGGGGCCGGAGGGACCGGAGATCGGCTTCTTCCGATCAAGGACCCATGAGATCATTCCCGTTGAGCACTGCCGCATCCAGAACCCGGCGGCGGACGCTGCCCGGACGGCAGTGCTTGCCTGGATGGAGCGCTATCGTATCCGAGGCTATGACGAGCAGACGCGCACAGGCTATGTGCGCTCGCTTCTGGTCCGCACGGCGGACCGGACCGGGCAGGTGCTCTTGTGCCTTTCGGTGAACGATGCGCATCTGCCCCGATCCCGGGAGCTGGTCCGGGACCTGCAGGAGGCAGTTCCTGGCTTGGAAACCGTGGTCATGAGCATCCACAAGAAGCCCGGCAACGCGGTGCTAGGGAATCGCTTCGAGACCCTGTTCGGTCCGGGCTTCATCGTGGATGAGCTCTGCGGCCTGCGCTTCCGCATCTCCGCCGCGTCCTTCTATCAGGTGAACCGGGATCAGGCAGAGCGGCTCTACGCGCTGGCGGCAGAGGCCGCCGGCCTGACGGGAACGGAAACCCTTCTGGATCTGTACTGCGGCACGGGCACCATCGGCCTGTCCATGGCGGCCCGGGCAAAGCGGGTCGTGGGCGTGGAGATCGTGCCTCAGGCTGTGGAGGATGCCAGGGACAACGCGGCGCGGAATGGAATTACCAACGCGGAGTTCTTCTGCGCGGATGCGGCCCAGGCAGCGGAGCGCTTCGCTCAGGCGGGGGAAAAACCGGACGTGGTCGTGGTGGATCCGCCCCGCAAAGGCCTGGAGGCGGCCGTCATCGACGCCGTAGCGCAGATGGGACCGGGAAGAGTGGTCTATGTCTCCTGCGACCCCGCCACCCTGGCCCGGGATCTGAAGCGTTTTGCCGAGCGAGGCTATGCTGTGCAGTCTGTCCATGCGGCAGACCTGTTCCCCCGATGCGCCCATGTGGAGAGTGTCGTGAAACTCACTCGAGCCGGGACGTGACTACAGGTTGAATGATGATCCCTGCCGTATGTTTTAGGAGGTATATGATGAATATCAAATACATTGAATTGAAAACCGGTTATGCAGATAACGGTCCGGCTTGGATTGGTAATGTCAAAGAATCAAAAACCGGGAAAACCATCTATTTTAACAACCATGCTTTTCAAAAATGTCAGGGGATTCAAGGAAACTACTATGACATTGAGACCGGTGAAGAGTATTGGATTTCAGGGATAAAACGAAATGGACAAGACCGGCATTGGGCAGGCAGCGGGAAAGTGATTATTGACAGAAAATGTGTTGATGAGTACCTTTCCATCGTCAACTGGCCTTCACTTCCGAACTCCGACTTTATCATCGAAGATATAGAAGATTCTTTTCCAGTTGAACGGATAAATCAGTTGCTCAATGAGAAATAAACCGTTGAGCCGGGACGTGACTACAGGCTAGATGGTTAAACGGGAGGAAGATGCATGCAAGAGCACATTTTAAAATGCGATAACTTTTGCCTTCGCTTTCGCTTGTATTTTTTTGAAAGTGATATTGAGTATCCAATTAATTCGAACATGACGGTCGTAGTAACTTGCAACGAGTTTTCTGCGAAAGCGGACATAGATATAGATATTAAAAGATTTGCCGAGTTTTCGATGGAATTGATGGATATATACAAATCTTTGGAAGGCGAAGCGTCGATCAAAGAGCCTTACGGATATGAAAGGTACATTACTTTCGTCGCAGATAGAAAAGGGCATATAGTAGTTAAAGGGTTTTTATGTGATGATTCCCGGAGCAATGAACTACGATTTAAAACCGTTTTTGATCAGACACACTTAAAAGCTTTTGCTGAAGAATTAGCGTTGACCTATTCCAAGTACAAAAAACAAATATAGTATCTTTACTGTTGCCTCGCCCGTTTTATAAAGTTGTGACTGCCCAACGAGGGCGGACGAGCAATCAGCGTAAATAGACACAGTTTTTATTCACGCTATTGTCCCAAGACATGTGGAGAGTGCCGTTCGACTGTCTCGAAGCGATATGAATTCCTGACGGAATTCGCGATATGTCTGCTAGACGCGATATGCCTGCGGCGCGATATGTCCTGAGGGACGTGAGTGGAATTCATATCATATCGCGCTTGCGTGAAGCGAAAGGATATCGCATTTGCAAAGCAAATATATCGCACGGCGTCAGCCGTATATCGCAGGAAGGAAATATGGAGGAGGAAGACCATGAACCTGGACAAAATGACCCTTCCCATCGAGACAGCGCGGCTGGTACTCTTTCCCTTCACCCAGGAGAGTCTTTCCCTGTTCAATCAGGATCTTCCAGCCTTTGAGCAGCGCTTCGGCGTTGTGTATCAGGGAGAGGAACTGGATCATCTTCTCAGGAGCTTCCTGTTGAAGCTGGAGAAGGAGCTGGCGGAGAATCCGGAGCACTTTCTGTTTTTTACGGAGTTTCTGATCGCCTGCAGGAGGACGGGAACCTCTGGTGAGAGAAGACGCTGGAAGCTGTGAGGAGGAAGACCATGAGATTTCGGCATACCCATCGTCAGGGATTCTGGATCGGTTTTGTGGATTTCTTTACCGCCGGGACCTTTCTGCTTGCCTACATGCCCCTGGGCCTGCAGGCGGAGCTGGATGAGGTCCTGGGAAGAAGGACCCAGCGCTACTGGATCGCCTACCTTCTGGGGATCCCTACCCTGTTTGTCTACACGCTGGTGTGGATGGCAAGAATTTCCGAGGAATTGAAGGCCAAGGCCCTGGCGCTTGGGCTCGAGGGAAAGCACACCTCCTTCTGGCACATGTTCGGCTGGAATGTGTTCGGGATCCTGGTTCTGGTGGGACCCATGATCGCCACCCAGCGCTTTTTCACCACTCTGAATCGGGTGGAGCAGGAGCTGAATCGGAGAAGCGCGCTTTCGGAAGAAAATGTCGCAGAATAAGATTGTCCTGGCAAATAACGCAATGACAAACCACTGTTAAAACAAGTCATTGGAAGTCTTTGCATTTTCTGCGCAATATGGTATAATGCTGTCAAAAAAGTGAACGGAACGAGGAGTTATTATGCTTCTGATCGAATATCCAAAGTGCTCTACCTGCCAAAAAGCCAAAAAGTGGCTGCGTGCGACCGGCGCGGCATTTGACTGCCGTCATATCGCGGAAGAGAATCCCACGGCAGAGGAGCTTCGCGCCTGGCAGGCCAGGAGCGGGTTGCCGCTGCGCCGCTTTTTCAACACCAGCGGCATGAAGTATCGGGAACTCTCCCTCAAGGACCGCCTTCCTTCCATGAGCGAGGAGGAGCAGCTGCAGCTGCTCTCCTCCGATGGGATGCTGGTCAAGCGGCCCATCCTTCTGGGGGAGGACTTCGTTCTTCTGGGCTTCCGGGAGGCGGAATGGGCCGCCGCGCTGGAGGAAAAGAAATGATCAAGCCAAGGCATCTGTGCCCGGGCGACAAGGTGGCGGTTGTCAGCCTGTCCTCCGGGATGCTGGGGGAGCCCCAGTTTCTTCATAAGTTTGCGCTTGCAAAGAAACGGCTGGAGGAGGACTTCGGCCTGCAGGTGGTGGCCATGCCGAACGCCCTCAAGGGCATCGACTACCTCTATGCGCACCCGGAGGCGCGGGCGCAGGATCTGATGGACGCCTTTCGGGATCCCTCCATCCGGGCTGTTTTCAGCGCCATCGGCGGCGATGATACCATTCGCCTGCTTCCTTACATTGATTTCTCGGTGCTGCAGGAGAATCCCAAGATCTTCACCGGCTTCTCCGACACCACCACCAACCACTTTATGATGTTCAAGGCGGGGCTCACGTCCTACTATGGGGCCAGCATCATGACCAACTTCTCTGAGTATGGCCGGATCAACGACTATACGCTGGACATGATCCGCCGGACCCTCTTCGAGCCCCAGGATACGCTGGAGATCCCCTCTGCGCCCTACTGGTACGACGACGAGGATGAAAAGATCTGGTGGGGCGAGAGCAACATGAACCGGTTTAAGCCCTACCATCCGGAGGAGATCGGCTATGAGCTCCTCCAGGGCAGCGGCGTCGCGGAGGGACCCCTGCTGGGCGGCTGCGTGGATGTATTCCTGGAGCTGCTGGGAACCGCCCTCTGGCCCAGCCTGGAGGACTGGCGGGGCAAGCTCCTGTTCCTGGAGACCAGCGAGGTGGACATGTCCTGTGACACCCTCACCTGGATCCTGCGGAACCTGGCTGCCCAGGGCATTTTCCAGGTCATCTCCGGAATCCTGGTGGGAAAGCCTGCCCGACGCAGCAAGTACGAGCCTTACAAGGAAGTCTACCGGAAGGTGGTGGGCTTTGAGGCGGCGCGGCCGGAGCTGCCCATCCTTTACAATGTGAATTTCGGCCATGCCGATCCCATAGGCGTGCTGCCCATCGGCGTAAACTGCCGACTGGACGCGGCGCAAAGAACCCTGACCCTGCTGGAACCTGCCACGGAATGATCGCAGCGTGGGGACCGAATCCGGAGCAGCCCTTCGGATTTGAAAGGAGCAAAGAACCATGAAAAAGAAAACGTCCAAAGAGCTTCTGATGGAGTCGATCCTGGAGCTGTCCGAAACCAGAACCATGGACAAGATCACCGTCAAGGATATCGCCGCAAACTGCGGTCTGACCACCCAGACCTTCTATAACCACTTCCGCGACAAGGACGATCTGGTGCTCTGCATCCACAAGGACTTTGTGCGCCAGAAGCTGGAACAGATCGGAGAGAACGGCTACAGCTACCGGGATGTGACCCGGGATCATCTGAGCTTCTATTGGCAGCATCGGCAGTTTCTGCTCAACGCGATTCTGCATACCCATGGACATGACGCTTACTACCTTAGCTTCAATCGCTTTGCGGTGGAACTCACGGCGGAACTGATCTGCAAATGGCATCATCTCGAGAAGCTCACTGACGAGCTTTATACCTATCTGCGCTTGTATGTCTATGGCGCTATGCAGCTCTTTGCGGCCTGGGCTTATGAGGAGTCTCCCATCCCCAAGCCGGAAAAGATGGACTATTTGCTCAACTCCATCCCAGCGCCCCTGCGTCCTTATCTGCTCCCGGAGGAGTAACAATCAAACAGAAAGAAGGATTCAGCATGAACCAGCGTGAGATCCGCAGAATTCTGAAGGACAACGATTTCATCCATGAGAGTGGCACCCCGGAGGAGCTTCGTGTAGCGGAGTATCTCCAGGCAAAGTGTCAGGCGCTGGGCGCCGAGACCCATCTGGAGGCCTTTGACGTGGAGATGACAAAGGTCCATGTCTCCCGGCTCAGCGCGGATGGCCGTGACTATCCCTGCCAGGGCTTCCGCCTCTGCGGAAGCGGCGTGGTGGAGGCGCCCTTCCTGTATCTGCCCAGCACGGACCCCATCTCCCTGCGCGAGGCCCGGGGGAAGATCGTCCTGCTGGACACGGGCGTGACCCATTTTCTCTATCAGGATCTTCTGGAGGCGGGCATCGCCGGCTTCATTACCTATACGGGTTCCGTGTTTTTCCGGGATCGGGATATCGATCAGAAGGAGCTGCGAAGCTACGTCAGTCTGGGCAAGAAGACCCTGGGCGTGAATCTGAACGCCAAGGACGCGGCGCAGCTGGTGCGGCAGAACCCGAAGACGGTCCGCATTGAGGTGCAGCAGGACGAGTTCCCCGGCCAGAGCCACAATGTGGTGGCAATGCTTCCCGGGGAGCGAGAGGAGTTCCTGCTGCTCAGCGCCCACTATGACACCACGGCCCTGTCCCGGGGCAGCTATGACAACATGACCGGCTGCATTGGGCTTCTGAGCGTGCTGGACACTCTGCGGGGGAAGAAGCTTCGCTATGGCCTGCGCTTCGTGTTCTGCGGCAGCGAGGAGCGGGGCCTTCTGGGTTCCAAGGCCTATGCCGAGGCCCACGAGGAGGAGCTGAAGCGCTGTGCGCTGAACATCAACCTGGATATGATCGGCTCTTCCATGGGCAAGTTCATCGCCTGCGTCAGCGCCGAGGAGGCACTGGTCAGCTACCTTGGATATTTGGGCGGCGAGCTGGGCTGGCCCATTGAGGCGAAGATGGGCGTCTACTCCAGCGACTCCACACCCTTTGCGGACAAGGGTGTGCCGGCCCTGTCCTTTGCCCGGATGGCGCCCCGGAATCAGTCGAACATCCACACCCGCTACGATACCATGGCGGTTCTGTCTGAGGAACAGATTCTGCGCGACAGCCAGTTCGTGGCGGAGTTCACCCGCCGCATGGCCCAGTCTGTTCAGTGCCCGGTGTCCCGGAACATTCCGGACCGGGTCAAGACGGAACTGGACGAGTACCTGAACCGCAAGCGCAAGGGCTAAGAACGCGAAAGCCGGGGCCGAAGGACCTGCCTCATGTCCCGCCAGCGTATCCTGGACCATCAACCTGCCTGATAAAATGGAAAAAGAATGGGATACTCCATCGGAGTATCCCATTCTTTTTTTGAAGCCGCAATTACAGCACGAAGGGGACCAGATCCTCCACAGCGTCGGAAGCGCAGATGCGCGCGTCGTCGTGGTCGATGTCGATGAGGATGTAGCGGTCGTTGCCCATGCCAAGCTCCTTCATGTAGGAGAGCTGCCGCATGCTGTGGCGGGAGAGCATCCGCTCCTTCAGATCGTGGTGCTGAGCCTCCGTCATGGCAAAGACCAGATCCACGCAGGCCTGATCCACAGCCAGAATATCCGTGGAGGCCAGAATGCCCACGTTAGGCGTGACCACAGGGGCCGCCTCCACGCCGGCGCAGTCGCAGTCCACGGACATGTTGCGCATGACATTGACGTAGGTGATGTGCTTTCCAAAGTGGTCGATGGTGGCCTTGGTGGACTCGCTGATGCGCTCCATGAGCTCCTCTTCAGCGATGGACCACATGTTGTCCGAACCCTCCCGGGTGTGGATGGCCTTCTTGCCGATGCGGCCGTCGGCGCAGCCGATGCCCAGGTTCTTGTTGCTGCCGCCAAAGCCGCCCATGGTGTGGCCCTTGAAGTGAGTCAGCGCAACCAGGGAATCGTAGCTGGGCAGGCTCTCACCCACCGTCATCTCGGTAAACCACTTGCCGCCCTTCACAGGCAGGGTGGTGGTGCCGTGCTCGTCCATGATGTCCACGGGGCAGAAGGTCCAGCCGTTGACCTGAAGGGTCTTGCGGTGCTGCTCGGTGGTGTAGCGATCACCCTCGTAGTAGGTGTTGGTCTCCACGATGGTGGCCTCGGGCAGTTCCTCCTTCAGGAATTCCTTGACCCAGGCGCTGGGAATGATATTGGGGCCCTTGGGCTCGCCAGTGTGCAGCTTGACTGCCACCTTGCCGCAGATGTTGCCCTTGACCCGATCATAGACCTTTTTCAGCCCTTCCGCGGACAGGTCTCTGGTGAAATAGACGATGGATTCATTTCCGGTGCGCTCCTCATAGGGAACGTAGTGGGTGCCGCCCTTGCCGGGCACTGGCGTTGCCATGGCGAAAACCTCCTTGGTTTTGATAAAACATTATACCATGTATTGAAGAACTTTGACAAGTCCTTCACTGGAACATGCGGGCGAAATTGCTCAGAGGCTCCACTACGTCGTTCAGGTTCTGGATAGCGCTGTTGAGCCCTTCAAAATCCACCTCGTTGAGCTTCTGGATCGTGTCAGTCACGGCGTCCGTGTTGGTCTCCACCATGGAGTTTGTGTTGTTGATGAGGGTGCCGGCCTCGCCGATCAGCGCATCCACCTCTGCAAGAGAGGCCTGCACGTGATCCACCAGGGCGACCGCTCTGGGGATCAGGGTGATGAGGGCGACCAGCAGCACCAGAATCAGCAGAATGTTGGCAAGAGAGGCGATCCGGGTATGACGGACCTCCTTCTTCTGATAGGCAAGCAGCTCTGTCAGCAGCTGCTCCGTGTTTTTTTCGTTCATGGGGACTCCTCCGTTCCGGGTTGTTGTTAAGCATATTATACGCCTTGGAGCAGAGTCCTGCAAGATTTTGGAGAGATTTGCAAAAAATAAAAAGGTACCTTGACAAATGAGAAAGCCTGTGCTAATATCAAGGTACCGAAATAAAAAATAGAAAGGAAATTGATATATGAACGAACAGACAAGACCGACCCGCTGCCCCGGCTGCGGAAGGCACTGCGACCTGTCCATGCCCGGCTGTGAGCGGGGCGAGACCTTCGCAAAGACCGGCGCCATGCCTCAGCACGGTATGGAGGGCCGGGGCGGCCACGGCGGCCACGGTGAACACGGACATCCCGGACGGGATTTGACCCAGGATCCGCGCTATGCCCAGGAGAGCCTGCCCGGCAAGCTGTCGCTGCTCCTTCGGGAGCTGGGGCGGCCGCGTCATGGAGGACGGGATGCACAGGATCGGGTGCTCGCGATTCTGCGCCGGGACGGGGAGATGACCCAGCGGGATCTGACCGAGCGCCTGGGCATTCAGCCTGGCTCCGCCAGCGAGCTCATCGGCAAGCTGGAGAGCGGCGGATATGTGTCAAGAGCACAGAGCGAGCAGGATCGCCGCACCCAGAATGTGCGCCTGACGCAGGAGGGCTTTCATCGCTCCCTGGAGCAGGAGGGCATGCAGCGCACAAGGCGGGATGAACGGTTCCAGGTCCTGTCCCAGGAGGAGCAGCAGACTCTGCTGGAGCTGCTGGAAAAGCTCTACCGGGAAAGAAGGCCCCAAAAAGAAGAATAAAGAAAAGCGGGACGCAAGGCGTCCCGCTTTTGTCACTTCCGCAGCTGCCAGAAGGCCACGGCGCTGGCGGCTGCCACATTCAGAGAATCCACTCCGTGCTCCATGGGGATGCGAAGAGCAAAATCGCATTGGGCGATGGTCTCCCGCTTCAGACCATCCCCTTCGGTGCCCAGAACCAGGGCCAGCTTGTCCATTTGCGCGAGGGCCGGATCATCCAGGGTCCGGGCGTCGTCGCGCAGGGCCATGGCAGCGGTCCGGAAGCCCTGCTCATGGAGCATGCGGATCCCTTTCTCCGGCCAGCTGCCCTCAGGCAGAATGGTCCAGGGGATCTGGAATACCGTGCCCATGCTTACCCGGATGGCCCGCCGATAGAGGGGATCCGCGCAGGCGGGACTCAGCAGCACAGCGTCCATGCCCAGCGCGGCTGCGGAGCGGAGAATGGCCCCTACATTGGTGGGATTTTCCACCTCCTCCAGCACGGCGACGCGCCTGGCGTTCCGGCAAAGGGAGGCAGGATCCGGCAGAGGCCGACGCTCCATGACGCAGAGCGCGCCTCGGGTGAGCTGAAAGCCGGTCAGCTCCGTGAGCAGGTCAAATGCACCTACGTAGACGGGAATGTCCCCCAGACGGGGCAGCAGGCTATCTGCAAGGGCTTCGGCCTGCCGCGCTTCCATGAGGGCGGAGATGGGCCGGCAGCCGGCGTCCAGCGCCCGACCGATGACCAGGGGACTTTCCGCAATGAAGCGGCCCGCCTCCGGATGCTCCCGGTTTTTCAGTTGATTCTCCGTCCGCCGGGCGTAGTCGTCCAAGGCGGGGGAGGCAAAATCGGTGATGGGAATGAGCATGGCGGTCTCCTTTGGTGATCTGAATTGCGAAGAAATGTCAAGGCTTGCAGGCGGCGCTGGCGGCGGCGACCCCGTCCGCCATGGCGCTGAGCAGGCTTAGATAGGCGCCGTCCCGGCATCCCCCGGCAGCGAAGATGCCGGGAACGGAGGTCTGTCCGGCGCCGTGTGTGCGGAGAAAACCATCCCCGTCCATCTCCAGCACTCCGCGAAACGGGGCCGTGTTCGCGTCTCGTCCGATGCAGACGAACAGCGCGTCCACCGGAAGCTCCTCCGGCCCGCGGGGGCTTTGCAGAATGAGCCCGGTGAGCCTTTCCTTGCCCACAAGCGCCTTTACCTGACGGAAGGGGTGCAGGGATACTTCCGAAAGGGCGGTCACCCGGGCCAGCAGGGACGGTTCTGATCGGAAGGTTGCGCTGCGATGAATCAGGTGAACCTGATTGCAGAATTTTGTGAGAAACTCCGCGCATTGCAGGGCGGCGGAACCGCCGCCTGCCACAGCGGCGTCCTTTCCCGCGCAGGCAGGACCCTCCAGCAGGGGACAGGTACACACGCCTGGGAGGGTATCCTCCCCGGCAAGTCCCAGATGCCGGGGAAGGGTCCCCGTGGCGATGATCACAGCCTCCGCATCATAGGTCCCCGCCTCTGTGCGCACCCGGTGGGGCGGTCCGGGCAGAAGCTGCCGCACCTGCTCCCGGGCGAACAGGACCCCAAGGGCACGGGCCTGGGAGATGAGGGCGTCTGCGAGATCTGCGCCGGGAAAGGGCTGCAGGCCGGGGAAGCTGTCCACCCGGGGAATGCAGGAAAGGGATCCGCCCAGCTCCCCCTCGTGGAGGAGCAGCACCCGCCTGCCCAGCTTTCTTGCCCGGATGGCGGCAGAGAGCCCGGCGGGGCCTCCGCCCAGAATCAGCAGCGACCCCATAGCGTTCCCTCACTTTTTTCGTGATAGGAATAGTGTATGGCGATTTTTCGGGAATCTTCGTGGAAAAAACCGGGGATTCCCGGATCCGCATTCCGAGCGCAGACCGGCAGCGACCTTTTCTATTATTTTACACGTTTTTTTGCGCTTCGCAACGGCCTTCGGCAAAATTCCCAAAGTTCCCTCTTGCGGATGGGGGAAAAATGACGTATTATGATAGTATCTTTACAAAACGGGAGGCACCGTCATGGGAAAATTTGTGATTAAGAAATCTGACGCCGGCACGCGCTTCAACCTGAAGGCGTCCAATGGCCAGGTCATCGCGACCTCTGAGGTCTATAATTCGATGGCATCCTGCAAGAACGGCATTGAGTCCGTCCGCCGCAATGCCCCTGTCGCCGCCGTGGAGAATCAGACGGTGGAGGGCTATGCCAAGGAAAAGCACCCCAAGTTCGAGGTCTATGCCGATAAGCGGGGCGAGTTCCGCTTCCGTCTGAAGGCCACCAACGGTGAGATCATCGCCGTCTCTGAGAGCTACAAGGCCCTGGATGGTTGCCTGAACGGTGTGGACTCCGTCAAGCGCAACGCTCCCGATGCCGAGGTCGTGGAGGAGGACTGAACCATGGCACTGGATATCAAGGCAAAGATCACGGAGATCGTGGAAAAAATCCAGAAGGATGACGCGCTCCAGAAGCAGTTCAAGGAAGACCCCGTCAAGGCTGTGGAAGGCCTGGTGGGTGTGGACCTGCCCGACGACGCTGTGCAGAAGGTGGTCGACGGCGTGAAGGTCAAGCTGGCGGCGGACAAGGCCGGCGGCGTTGTGGACAAGCTCAAGAGCCTGTTCTAAGCTTGAATCTCCAAACTGTGCCATTGGTTTTCCAATGGCACAGTTTGTTTTTTGATGTTGGAGTTGATCATTTTGGAAAAGTTTGCGATTCATTTTGAAGAAGCAGCGTGGGAGGATCTGCGTCATCGGCTCGCTCATGTGCGGTGGCCTGCCGGGAAAAGCGTGGACTGGCGGCTCGGTATGGATGAGGAAGCTCTGGTGGAGCTTCTTGCTTTCTGGCGGGATTCATATGACTGGAATCGCCGGGAGCAGGCGCTGAACCAGTACCCACAGTTCACCTGTGAACTGGATGATGTGACCATCCACTTTTTCCACATACCCGCAAAAAAGCCGGGGGCTGGGGCAGTCCTTCTGACCCATGGCTGGCCGGACAGCTTTCTGCGCTATGAGAAGCTCTTTTCCCTGCTTCCGGACTATGATCTGGTGGTTCCCTCGCTGCCCGGCTTTGCTTTTTCAAGCCTGCCGAAAAAGGGGTATTCCAGCAATGCGGAAACTGCCGGGCTCTGGCACAGGCTTCTGACCCAGGTGCTGGCTTATGACGCTTACGCCGCAGTGGGCGGAGACATGGGTCGGGGAGTGAGCTGTTATCTTGCTGCCTGTTATCCGCAGGAGGTCCGTGGCCTCTATCTTACGGATGTGGGGTTTGCGGGAGATCTTGCTGCAGCGCCGGATGAACAACTGACGCCGGAGGAGTTGGAGTATAAACAAAGGGCAAACCGTTGGATGAAAGAAGAGAGCGCGTATATCACGATCCAGAGCACGAAGCCACAGACCCTGGCTTACAGTCTGAGTGATTCTCCGGCGGGCATGGCAGCGTGGATTCTGGAGAAGTACCGCGCTTGGAGCGATTGGCCGCTTCTGACGAGGAATGATCTGTGTGACTGCCTGACCCTCTATTGGATGACAAATACCGCCGGGACATCCATTCGCGCTTATCACGGCAACAGTTTTCATCTGCCGCCCATGGGACCGATCACCGTGCCGACTGCCATTGCAGCCTTTCCGTATGATGTGCTCCCGGTCCCAAAAAGCTGGGCAGAGCGTCATTATCCCGTGGTGCAGTATACGCAGATGGCCCGCGGCGGTCATTTTACGGCATTGGAGCAGCCGCAGGAATTTGCTGCGGACCTGACGAAGTTCCTGAAGCGAATCTTTTGAGAAGGATAAACATAGTTTATATTACGTAAACTAAAAAACGCATAAAACCAGCCCGCCGGGATCCCGGCGGGCTGTGACTTTGCATGTTATTCCTCTGCCTGGATGGCAATATGCAGCTCGTCCAGCTGAGCCTGGGTGACGGCGCTGGGAGCGTCCATCATCAGGTCCTGTGCGTTCTTGTTCAGGGGGAAGGGGATGACCTCCCGGATGGTGTCCACGCCCGCCAGGAGCATGACCATCCGGTCCACGCCGGGAGCGATGCCCGCATGGGGAGGCGCGCCATAGCAGAAGGCGTTGTACATGGCGGGGAACTTGGCCTTCACATCCTCCTCGCCCAGGCGGACGAACTCAAAGGCCTTGACCATGATCTCGGGATCGTGGTTCCGCACAGCGCCGGAGGACAACTCCACACCGTTGCAGACCAGATCGTACTGATCAGCCATGATGGTCAGCGGATCGATCTCGCCCCGCTCAGCCTTGAGCAGGGTTTCCAGGCCGCCCTTGGGCATGGAGAAGGGATTGTGGCAGAACTCCAGCTCGCCGGACTCCTCGCCGATCTCGTACATGGGGAAGTCGGTGATCCAGCAGAACTCGTAGCGTTCCTTGTCGAAGTGACCGGGCACGGCTGCGCCGAAGGTCTTGATCATGACGCCTGCCATCTTCACAGCCAGCTCGCCGGCGGAGAGCAGCACCAGGGTGTTGGGCTGCAGATCCAGTGCGGCCTTTGCCTTCTCCGGATCCACGAACTTGGCCACGCCGCCTGCGATGGCGCCCTGCTCGTCGGTCTTAAACCAGTAGCCCTTGGCACCGGACTGGACCTCACAGTCAGAGAGCAGCTTTTCGATCTGCTTCCGGGTCAGGCTGCAGCCGGAGACGGGAATGGCCTTGACCTGGGTGCCCTGGAAGGGACCAAACTCGGTGCCCTCGAAGAGGCTGGTCACGTCTTTTGCGGTCAGGTCGATGCGCAGATCCGGCTTGTCCGTGCCGTAGGTCTCCAGCGCCTCCAGATAGGGAATGCGCCGGAAGGGAGCGGAGGAGGCGATGTTATAGGCACCGTACTCGGCAAAGATGGGGGGCAGCACATCCTCGATGACGGCGAATACGTCCTCCTGGGAGGCGAAGGCCATCTCCATATCCAGCTGATAGAACTCGCCGGGGGAGCGGTCGCCGCGGGCATCCTCATCCCGGAAGCAGGGGGCAATCTGGAAATAGCGGTCGAAGCCGGCGGTCATGAGCAGCTGTTTGAACTGCTGCGGCGCCTGGGGCAGGGCATAGAACTTGCCGGGGTGCTTCCGGGCGGGAACCAGATAGTCCCGGGCGCCCTCAGGAGAGGACACGGTCAGAATGGGGGTGGTGATCTCCATGAAGCCGTGCTCAGTCATGGAGCGGCGCAGGGCGGCCACCACGTTGCAGCGCAGGATGATGTTTTTCTTCACATCCGGGTTGCGCAGATCCAGATAGCGGTATTTCAGGCGGGCGGTCTCGTCGGCCTCCCGGCTGCGGTTGATCTCAAAGGGCAGCTCATTGTAGCGGCAGCGGCCCAGGACCTCGATCTTCTCCGGGACGATCTCGATGTCACCGGTGGGGAGCTTGGGGTTCTTGCTGGCCCGCTCCCGGACGGTGCCCTCCACCGCGATGGTGGATTCCTTGTTGATGGTGCGGACCTGGCGCAGCTGCTCCTCGGTCTCCAGGACCAGCTGGGTGGTGCCGTAGAAGTCCCGAAGGACCACGAAGGCCAGGCTGCCGCCTACCTCACGGACGTTCTCCATCCAGCCGCAGAGCCGGACGTGCTCGCCCACTTGCTCCAGCCGCAGCTCGTTGCAGGTATGGGTACGATTCTGCATCATTTGTGCGTTTCTCCTCTATGTTTATTCTTTCAGGTTTCCTGGTTCTTTTCCTCGATGACTGCGCCCTGCTGCGCCTCCCAGATGCCGACCTTGATGGTCCGGATGGCCTCGGCGGCGGGGAGGGTGCTCTGAGAGCCCTGGGAGAGGATCTTCAGAGTCACCTTGTCCTGGGCAAGCTCATCCTCGCCCAGGAGGATGGCATAGGGAATGCCCAGCTTATCGCAGTAGGAGAGCTTGGCCTTGAACTTCTTGGGCTCCGCGTAGATCTGGGTGCGGATGCCCTGGTCCCGCAGCTGGGTGGCAAGCTCGATGGCGGGGGCAAGGTCGTCTGTCATGGGCAGCACCAGCACGTCCGCCGGGGCGGTCAGGTTGGTCTGGGAGAGCATGTGCTGCTCCTGAAGCACATAGAACAGACGGGTCAGACCGATGGAAATGCCCACGCCGGGCAGGCTCCGGTCCGTATAGTACTCCGCCAGATTGTCATAGCGGCCGCCGGAGCAGATGGAGCCCACCTCCGGGTGGTCCAGCATGGTGGTCTCGTAGACGGTGCCGGTGTAGTAATCCAGGCCCCGGGCGATGGTCAGATCCACCGCGAAGTGACTCTCGGGAACGCCGAAGGCGCCCAGGTTCTTTGTGACGGCGTTCAGCTCATCCAGGCCCTGGTCAAAGCGCTCGTTTTTGCCCCGGTATTCCTCCAGGGCGGTGAGAACCTCCTGATTGGAGCCCTTGAGGGAGATGAAGCGGAGAATGGCGTCTGCCTTTTCCGGCAGGATCACCAGATCATCCACCAGAATGGCCCGGACCATCTCCGGACCGATCTTGTCCAGCTTGTCCACGGTGCGCATGATGTCCGTAGCCTGGTCCGACAGATCCAGGATCTCATAGAAGCCGGAGAGGATCTTCCGGTTGTTCACCCGGATCTGGAAGCGCTCCAGTCCCAGAGTGTGGAAGGCCCGATAGATGATGGCAGGGATCTCCGCCTCGTTGAGGATGGAGAGACTGCCGTCGCCAATGATGTCGATATCAGCCTGATAGAACTCCCGGAAGCGGCCCCGCTGGGCGCGCTCGCCCCGGTATACCTTGCCGATCTGATAGCGGCGGAAGGGGAAGGTGAGCTCGCCGTAGTGCAGCGCCACATACTTTGCCAGGGGAACGGTCAGATCGAAGCGCAGAGCCAGGTCGCTGTCGCCCTTCTGGAAGCGGTAGATCTGCTTCTCGGTCTCGCCGCCGCCCTTGGCCAGCAGCACCTGGGCGTCCTCAATGGCGGGGGTGTCCAGGCTGGTGAAGCCGTAGAGAGCATAGGTCTGCCGCAGCACCTCCTGGATGCGGTCCATCTGGGCCTGGGGCGCGGGCAGCAGCTCCATAAAGCCGGAGAGCGTGCGGGGTTTCATCTTTTGCATGGGGTCATGCTCCTTTCAGGATAGTCGAAAAGACTGCTCTCCTCCCGGGAAGGGACGAGAGCAGAGGAAAGGCAATGCTCAGCGCCGTCCAAGCCGCTTGGGCCGGCTCATTTCGCGCCAGTCCAGATCGCCTCGCTGAAGACCGAGAATCAGCATTTCCGCGGAGGCCAGGTTGGTTGCGCAGGGAACGTTATAGGTGTCGCAAAGGCGAAGGGTGTCCAGAAGGCACTGATCCTGCTGCGGGTCGTTGGCATTGGGATCGGTGAAGAAGAACACTATGTCCACCTCGTCATAGGAGATGCGGGCCAGGATCTGCTCCGGGCCGCCCTGATTGCGCGCGAGGAAGAGATTGATGGGAAGGCCGGTGGCGTCGGCCACCAGGCGGCCCGTTGTCGCGGTTGCGGATACGTTGTGCTGAGCGAGGATACTCTTGTAGGCGGTGCAGAACTGCACCATCAACTCCTTCTTCTTGTCGTTTGCCATGAGGGCGATGTTCATATGAGATCACTCCTATCCGTCGATCCGTTTTTTTCGAGCCTATGTAATTGCCAGGGGAACCCGTCTTCCGTCCAGCCTGCGGGCGATGCGAAGACAGGCGGGCGCGGCGCCGCGGCGCTCAAAGAGCACCAGGGCGGAATTGCGTGCGGCGGCCAGACTGACCTGCCCGTCCTCCGGAACGAGGCCCAGAAGAGGCAGGCCCACCTGATCCATCATGTCGTCCACCGTCTGTCCGGTGCGGCGGAAATAGCCCTTCTGAACCCGGTTGAGCACCAGCCAGGCCTCAGAGCAGCCAGAAATTTCCAGCTGTTGGGCGGTCTGCGCCGCATCCCGCAGAGAAGCGGGGTCAGCGCCGGAGATCAGCAGCACCCGGTCGGAACAGTGAACGCCCAGCCGGAACAGCGTTCCCAGGCCCGCGGGACCATCCAGGAGGATCTCATCGAACTGCTCCCGAGCCTGGCAAAGCAGCGCGTCCAGCGCGTCCAGCTCTGCCTGCTCCGCCCGTTCCGGCGCGGAGAGCAGGAACAGTCCCGGGATCCTGGGATGCTCCGGCAGGTCCTCCAGCCGGAGGAAGCCCGCACTTGCCTGAGTGAAGGGAAGCACCGGCTCCTGCCCAAGGCCCAGCGCCAGGTCCAGATTTCGCAGACCTACGTCCAGATCCACGCACAGGACCCGCTTGCCTTCGGCGGCCATACAGCCGGCCAGCGCCGCGCAGAGCGTGGTCTTTCCGGTGCCGCCCTTTCCGGATATGAGAGCCGTCACCAGTCCCACGCAGGATGCCTCCCCTCCAAAACAGTACACAAATACAGTATAACCCTTTATGGGCATGATTTCAAGCTTTTCTCTCTTCAAAAGGAAGTTTTTTCAAGAAATCGAAATGCCGCTTTACAAAGGAAGAAAGCTGTGGTAAGATGGTTTTAACAAGAATGATTCTTAAAAGGAGGCGCCCGGAATGCCCAGATTCAGCCAGAAGCGGGAGGCGATTCTGGATTGCCTCCGCGAAACCAAAAGCCATCCCTCCGCGGAGTGGATCTTCCACCGGCTCCGGCCCCGGTTTCCGGATCTGAGCCTGGGCACGGTGTACCGGAACCTGGGGCAGTTCAAGCGCCAGGGACTGGTGTCCAGCGTGGGCGTGGTTGGCGGGCTGGAGCGTTTTGACGGGGAAGTGACACCCCATCCCCATTTTGTCTGTGACCGCTGCGGCGAGGTCCTGGATCTTCCGCCGCAGCCCCTGCCGGAGTCCATCCGCGCCGAGGTGGAAGTCCTGGGCGCCCGGGTCACGGGCTATACCTGTTGCCTGCATGGGGTGTGTCAGATTTGTCAATCCATGGAACATGGAAATATAGAAAATCAGAAGGAAATTTCAAACAATTCAGGAGGAATGTAACATGAAAAAGTGGGTTTGCCCGGTTTGCGGTTATGTCCATGAGGGAGATCAGCCCCCCGAGAAGTGCCCCCTGTGCGGCGTTGCCGGCTCCAAGTTCAAGGAGCAGGCCGGCGAGATGACCTGGGCTGCTGAGCACGTGGTCGGCATTGCGCAGGATGTTCCCGAGGAGATCAAGGCTGGTCTGAGAGAGAATTTCAACGGCGAGTGCTCCGAGGTCGGCATGTACCTGGCCATGGCCCGTGTGGCCTTCCGCGAGGGCTATCCCGAGATCGGCCTGTACTGGGAGAAGGCTGCTTATGAAGAGGCCGAGCATGCTGCAAAGTTTGCAGAGCTCCTGGGCGAGGTCGTCAGCGACTCCACCAAGAAGAATCTACAGGTCCGCGTGGACGCTGAGAACGGCGCCACCGCCGGCAAGACCGAGCTGGCCAAGAAGGCCAAGGAGCTGGGTCTGGACGCCATCCACGACACCGTCCATGAGATGGCCCGCGACGAGGCTCGTCACGGCAAGGCTTTCAAGGGTCTTCTGGAGCGTTACTTCGGCTAAAAAGATAAGGGGTGTAGGGATTGGCAATTAGTTTCAATAAAGAATCTGTATTCAATCTCAAGCCAATATCACTTGAAAGTGTAAGAAGTGAGGTCAATGGTTTGCTGATTGATGGCGAGGAATGCGTCATGGCGTTTCAAACCGTTCGAGACCAGCTCCTTTTCACCAACAAGCGAATCATTTCAATTGATGTTCAGGGGTTTACGGGAAAACGGAAATCCTTCTCCTCCATGCCTTACTCCAAGATTCAATACTTTTCAATTCAAACGCCAGGCTTTGCTGAACTGATTCCGGATTCAGAACTGTTCCTTATGTTCAGCAATGGCGCTACGGCCAGGTTTGAATTTAAAGGGAATACCGATATTGGGAAGGTCGGAAGAATGATTTCAGAGTTTATCCTGTAATTGTGCTCATTTTTTGATGCGACGAAGCGCGGCACGGCAAGGCCTTCAAGGGTCTTCTGGAGCGGTACTTCGGCTAAGACCAAAGACAGGGAGAATTAAGCATGTTTGATCGGCTGAAGGCAAAGCTTGCGTCCCTGCGGAAAAGCAGCAAGTCCCGTCAGGCGGATCCGCCTGCCAAGACGGAGCGGGACGCACTCTACGGCAAGTATGACCACAGCCGGGATGAGGCAATGCGCGCCAATGTGGGAAACACCTATACGCGGCATCCCGGCGGCGGCCCCATCTAACAGAAAGCCACATTCTCACTCGCTCCGGCGGCCGGTCCGGTCGCCGGAGCTTTTTTCAAAAACCCGGAAAGGAGGACCAAGCAATGAAGTATGTCTGCAACATCTGCGGCTGGATCTATGACGAGGACGAGGCCGGCGTGAAGTGGGAAGATCTTCCTGAGGACTTCGCCTGCGAGCTCTGCGGCGTGGGCAAAGAGGATTTCAGCCCTGTGGAGGAATGATCCAGGATCTGCACAAAGGGGACCGAAAATCGGTCCCCTTTGTGCGTTTTTTCTTGCCATTTCTGGGAAACGGGCTTATACTGAAGGAAGAAAAGCAAAAGGAGGAATTCCCATGTCGCAGATGTTTCCGAGAACGCAGGTGGAAAACCTGTCCCTGTCCCGCATGGTCATCGGGACCAACTGGATGCTGGGCTTCAGCCACCGCACGCCTGCCGCTGACCAGCTCATCGAGGAGAAAAACGGAAGTCCCGAGGCCTGCCAGGCCATTCTGGAGGCATTCCTGTCTCGGGGCGTGGATACCATCATCGGGCCCCTGGGCGGCTGCGACGCCCTGTGGGAGGCCATGCACCGGGCGGAGGATAAAACGGGCCGGCGCATCTATAAGATCGACACCGCGACCCTGAATGTGACGGATTCCCCCGCTGCCCGGGCAGAGGCGGAGGCCCGGATCCGGCAGGCGAAGGCGCAGGGGGTGGACATTCTCATGTTCCACTATGTGTCCATCGAACAGCTGCTGGACAAGAGCAGCCAGACCATCCGCCGCATCGGGGATTACACCGATATGATCCGCCAGGCGGGCATGATCCCCGGCACCTCGGGGCACATGCCGGAGGTGCTGCAGTACTGCGATCTGAACGACTATGACATTCAGTGCTACGTGCAGGTCTACAACTGCATGGGCTTTATGATGCAGTATGAGATTGAGACCATCCATAAGAACATCCAGAACGCCAAGAAGCCGGTGCTGACCATCAAACCCCTGGCCGCGGGCCGGGTGTCGCCCTTCGTGGGCTTCACCTTCTCCTGGAACACCCTGCGGCCCCAGGACATGGTGGCGGTGGGCTGCGTCAGTCCCCAGGAGGCTCTGGAGGATGTGGAGTATTCCCTGGCAGCCCTGGAGCATCGCCCCCCGGTGATCGGCGGCACGCTCTCCGCCGCCAAGGCCAAGATCCTGGGCCTGAGCGAGGAAATGATCGCGCGCCTTCAAAAGGAGCATGGATAAGTTTACATAAAACAATATAAGGGAGGAGAAACGCATGAAAAAGCTCTATGAAGTGACCTTCCGCCTGGATCCCAAGGACTGTCCGGGGGAGGTCAAAACCGCGGGCCTGCGGGGCGAGTTCCTGTTCTACAAATCCGGCCTCACCGGTCACACGGACCAGACCGGCATGGTGGACTGCACCGAGAAGTTTCCGCCCAGCCAGTACCGGGAGGATCTGGACAACATCGGCGGCATCTACTATGTGCCCATGGAGAAGAATGCTGACGGGATCTTTGAAAAGACCCTCCGGCTTCCGGCAGGCGCCTATCCCTATCAGTTTGTTCTGAATCCGGAGCTCTGCGAGCCGGATCCGGATCCGGATCCCCTGATGTCCTGGATTGTCATGACCCTGGACGACGGCAGCCAGAAGGGTCTGAAGGATTTCATGGCCGCCATGGAGGGGAAGACGGATTATAATCGCATGATCCCTGATCCGAAAAATCTGCCCGCTGCGCCCACGGTCACCGGGCCGCAGCGCAACAGCATCTGCTATGTGGGTACCCGGGAGGACAATTTCCGCATGCCCATGGACGATCCGACGAAGCGGGGAACCATCACCTATCTCTCCTATGAGGACGTGGACGGCGCGACCCAGTCTATCGCCGTCTACCTGCCCGCAGGCTATGACCGGGCAAAGACCTATCCGTTGGTGCTGGTCTCCCATGGCGGCGGCGGCAACGAGGCCGACTGGCCGGTCCAGGGTTCCATCGGCAGCGTGATGGACAATCTCATTGCCCAGGGAAGGGCCTGTGAGGCCGTTCTGGTGTGCATGAACAACTCGGTCTACAGCTGGGACTATGCGAAAATTGCCCGCAACTGCGAAGAAAAGATCATTCCCTTTGTGGAGAAGCTGTTCTCCGTTTCCAGATCGGCGTCGGACCGCGCCTTCTGCGGTCTGTCCATGGGCAGCATGACGACCCTCTATATGTACATGCACCGCGCAGCCGTCTATGACTACTTCGGCGCTTTCTCCGGCGGCCTGGCCGGAGGCGAGCATTTCACCCTGGAGGATCCCCATCTTGCCGATGTGGTGCTGATGATCGGCTCCGCCGAGGAGGACATCGCCTACAACGAGCAGGAGATCGGCGTTCCGCCCACCATCCGGGCGCTGCAGGCCAGGGGCCTGCCCTTTATCCCGTACTTTGTCACCGGCTCCCATGACTGGTTCTGCTGGCCGGAGATGTTTGCCTACTTTGCGGAGCATGTGCTCTGGAAGAAATAAAATATGAGAAAACAGCCGCCGTTCTCAGAACGGCGGCTGTTTTTCAGGCTTCCATGGTGGCCCAGAAGATATTTAAGGCATCTCGCAGTTGTTTTTCGTAGGCGTCCAGTCCCTCGTCTCCGATCATCAGGCAGCGGGTGAGGATCCCGTCTTTCATGGCGCAGAGAGCCGCGGCGGCGGCCTCCGGATCCAGATCCGGACGAAGCGCTCCGCTGCGCTGCAATGCGCGAAGCAGCTCTGTGCTCATTGCCAGCTCCTGAGCATGGTCTGTCTGATAGCCGGACAGCAGAAACTGATAGTGGAAGTGGCAGTCCAGAAGCAGCAGATAGACGCTGTGGATCAGAAGGTCCGGCTTGTCCAGCAGCTGAGCAAGCTGGTCCCGGACCAGCCGGGGAAGCCTGACAAAACGCTGTTCCAGCGACTGCCGATCCTGGGGCGTGTCCGGGCAGGCCTCCTTTGCGCGGCTGTAGGCGCCCACATAGCAGAAGCGGAAGCAATCCTGCACAAAGGCGTCCCGTCCGGTAAAGTAGTGATAAAACTTGCCCTTGGAGATCTCAAGCCGGGCTAAAATCCGATCCAGAGGAAGGTCCACGCCTCCTTCCAGAAGCAAGCAGAAGCCGGAAATCAGCATCTGTTCCCGGGCCTCCATTCCCTTTTGTGTGGGCGGAAGTCTGCTGTCCATATCTGCGCCTCCTTTTTGCTTTTCATTTGTTATCATAGCAGACCTATGATAAAATAGCAACAGACCAAATGGTCTATTTTCAAGGCGAGGATGAGAACAATGCAGGAACGCAGCATCCAGGCAAGACAGGAGGCCCAGCGGAAGATCCATGTGAACTACGGAAACTCCTATTTCCAGACTCATTTCCGGCTGATTCAGAGCTTTTGCTAAAACGCAAAAGAAAAAAGCACAGAATTGGAATCATCCCTCCAGTTCTGTGCTTTTCTGCGGTTGTAGGCTTTGGGGTTTAGACTTTTGCGGGTGACCGGGTTTACATCGCCCCAGCTGCCCCGGCGCAGGGCGTCCAGCGCCTTCTTCTCCTTTTTGGAGAGCTTTTCATAGGGAATGAACTTTTTCATACAGGACCTCCTTGCCCGTTGATTCTGAGAAAAGTATAACACAGCTGTCAAGGGCCTTCGTTGCTTTTTTGCCCGCTGCGTGGTATACTTTTTTTGATCCATCCGGCCGCCTGAGCGGCCAGAAAAGAGGAGGAGAACGGCAATGATTTACCTGATCGGAGGCTCCAGCCATGTGGGAAAGACCCTGCTTGCCCAGAAGCTGCTGGAGGCGCACCGGATTCCATACCTGTCCCTGGATCACCTGAAGATGGGCCTGATCCGAACCCATATGACCAGCCTGACCGTAAACGACGACTACAAGATGCGCTTCTTTCTCTTTCCACTGGCAGCGGAGATGATCAAGACCGCCATTGAGAACGACCAGAGCCTGATTGTGGAGGGCTGTTATATTCCCTCTCAGTGGAAGGACTATTTTGACGCGTCCTATTTGGATAAGATCCGGGCGGTGTTCCTGGTCATGAGCGAAGCGTATCTGCGGGGCAATTTCGCGGCCGTGGGGGACTATGCAAACGTCATCGAACAGCGGAAGGACGACGAGCTGGATCTGGAGCGGCTCATTCAGTGCTCCCGGGAGTTCCGGGAAGAGAGCACGCAGTATCACAATGCCTGCCTGGAGATCGATGAAAGTTATGACATCTCTGCCATCCAGGCGGAGGCAGAGCGGCTCCTGGGAATGGAGGCGGAGGCGTGAAAAAAATCCTCCTGCTCACCACCGGCGGCACCATCGCCTCCCGCCTGACAGGGGAGGGCCTGGCCCCGGCCGAGGACCCGGATATCTTTGCAAAGGCCCTGTCCGCGCTGGAGGGCGCCTATGAGATCACGGTCCGGAACATCCTGAACCTGGACTCCTCCAACATCCAGCCGGAGGAGTGGCAGCTCTTTGCCCGGGAGGTCTATGCTGCCCGGGAGTCCTTTGACGGGGTGGTGCTGGCCCACGGCACGGACACCATGGCCTATACCGCCTCCATGCTCAGCTTCATGCTGCTGGGCATCTCCATCCCTGTGGTGCTCACCGGGGCGCAGTTGCCTTTGGAGCATCCCCTCACCGATGGCGAGGACAACCTGCGCACCGCCTTCGCCATGGCCGCCTCCGGCCGCGCAGGCGTGTTCCTGGCCTTTGACCGGAAGGTGATCCTGGGCTGTCGGGCCGTCAAGACCCACACCATGGATTTCGGCGCCTTTGAGAGCGTGAACCATCCCCTGGTTGCCCAGGTGTCCGGACAAGGGCTCAAGATCCGGGACGATGCCATCCCCAAGGTCCCCGGGCCCTGCGTCCTGCGGGACCGGCTTTGCCGGGAGGTGTTTCTTCTGAAGCTGACGCCAGGGCTGGATCCTGCCATTTTCGACCTGCTCCGAGGCTACCGGGGCCTGGTCATTGAGGCCTTCGGCGCAGGCGGCCTGCACTTCATCCGCCGGAATCTGGTGGAAAAGCTGAAATCCGCCTGCGATCAGGGGACCGTGGTGGTAGTCAACAGCCAGTGCCTCTACGAGGCTTCGGATCTGAGCTTGTATCAGACGGGACAGAGAGTCCTGGAGACGGGGGCAATCGAGTCCTATGACATGACCACCGAGGCCACCGTTACCAAGCTCATGTGGGCCCTGGGCCAGACGGAGGATCCTGACGAGGTCCGGGCGCTTCTTGCAAGGAGTCTCGCGGGAGAAATGGGAAGATAGGACGTATTCTTTTCCGAAAACCGGGCATCCTGACAGAGAAGGGAAGGATGCATCATGATCGAATCGGATACCATCAAGCTCCTGCGGGAATGTGACGCCGGGGTGAAGATGGGAAGCAGCTCCATCACCGATGTGCTGGATTTTGTGGACGCGGGAAAGCTCCGGGATCTGCTGGAGCGCTGCCGCAGGGAGCACACAGATCTGGGCGGCCAGATCCAGGACCGGCTGGACCGCTTTGGAGACGAGGGCAAGGAGCCCAGCCCCATTGCCAAGAAGATGTCATGGCTCAAGACTAATGTCAAGCTGGCCATGCATGAGTCGGACGCGGTCATTGCGGATCTGATGACCGACGGCTGCAACATGGGGGTCAAGTCTCTGTCCCGCTATCTGAATCAGTACAAGGCTGCGGACGAGCGCTCCAAGGACATTGCAAAGCGCCTCATTCATCTGGAGGCTCAGCTCTCCCAGGATCTGCGGGATTATCTGTAAAAAACAGGAACCGACAAAAACATGTCGGTTCCTGTTTTTCAGTTTGCTTTCTGTTTTCGGATCCGGGGCAGCCAGTAGTCCTTGCCGTAGACCAGAATCTCGGCCAGAAGGCCCAGGGGCAGGGCAAAGAAGATGTCCACCACAGAGTGCTGCTTGACAAAGGCGGTGGCGATGCTGATGAGGATCACGGAGATCACCACGAAGATCTTCCAGAGGACCGGGGCGCCCTTTTCCTTGAGCCACACAGAGCCGATGCCCAGAGAGTATGCCACATGGAGGGAGGGACACACGCCGGTGGGGGTGTCGAAGGCGTAGATGAAGGCCATGACGCTGGTGAGAAAGTTCTCCCGGGGGAAGACCTCCGGTCGCAGGTCCTGGCGGCTGGGGTAGATGATATACACCGCCATGGCAACCACCTGGGTGATGATGATGAACACGGAGAGCTTCTTGAAGCTCTCAACATTGTAAAGGAGAAAAAAGAGCAGGGACCCGAATACCAGCACATACCAGAAGGTATAGGGAATGGCAAAGAGCTCGCAGAAGGGAATCATATCATCCAGCGCCCCGTGGATCACGTGGCAGCGCTCGGCGGGAATCAGGTTCTCTGTGAGGAAGTACATGATAAAATACCCCACCCAGCCCAGCAGCAGCTTGAGATGGGAGAACTGGGGCGTATTCAGCTTGCGCAGGCGAAACTGACGATAATCCACAACAGGGGCTTTCATAGGGATTCTCCTTGTTGGTCGGTATTGTAAGGATAAAGACGCTTTGGAATGTTCCGGTAGGGGGTCACCCGATGCCGGGGCAGGGAGCGGGCCAGATCTGTGATCCGCTCCGTCATCTCCCGGCAGATGCGCTCCCGCTCCTCCTTGAGCGGCGCGTCCGCGTGGAAGCGCACCGCCTCGCCGAAGTACATGGTCCGGAGGGAGGGAGCCAGATACATGGGCACGAAGAGGAGTTCCTTGCCGGTCTTGTTATAGTAATATTTGGCCACGTCGATGAAACGGTCCTGGAATGCGTAGAGAATGTTGTTGCAGGGCGCGTCATACTCCGGGAAGATCACCACACTGCGCCCGTCCTGCAGGCAGGAGATGGTCTTCTTGAAAGTCTGGATGATTCGGGTGTCCCGCCAGACGGGAATGGTGTAGGCGTTGTTGAAAATGCACACGGCCAGGGGCGTGATGAGATAGGAGGCCAGCTTGAAGAAGGGATGGGTCCACTTGGGCTTCTGGGACCAGAAATCCTGGAAGGCGTAGCCAGGGACCTCCTTCCATTCCATCATCTGTCCCGCGCACCAGGTGGCCCGGGGAATGGGGGTATAGAACTCACAGGCCAGGGGGCCGTGGATCTGGCAGTGGTTGCCCACAAGCACACAGGGCTCCGCGGGAAGCAGCTCCGCGCCGGAGACCTTCCATTTGAAATAGACCTTCTGCACGATCCACTTGATCACCCGAAAGCTGCGGGTAACCTGCTTTTCCTCCACCAAAAACGCCTCCTTCAAACCGATGAACAGTGCTTATTTTAGCACACTTGACCAGGACGCGCAAGGGGCAGAGGGTGAGCCCGTTCCTATTTTTCGCCCGGATCGCCCCGTTGCAAACCACGGGGCTTTGGGGTATAATCAGTCCATCCTGAGCCCTTGGAGGTCCCTATGCGAAAGAAACAGCTTGTCCGGCTGCTTGCCCTGCTTTTGTGCTTTGCTCTGCTCCCTATGGGAAGCAGAGCCGCCCAGACAGCGGAGCAGACCCGGGACAATGGATGTCCATATTATATTATGGTAAACCGAACCTGCAATACAGTCACTGTCTATTCCCTGGATGAGGCGGGGTTTTACTCCGTACCGGAGCGTGCCATGATCTGTTCCACCGCCCGGGAGGGGTATGAGACGCCCCTGGGTACCTTTGCCCTGACGGGGCTCAAGCAGAGCTGGAACCTGATGAAGGACGGAAGCTACGGCCAGTACGCGACCCAGATCAAGGGGAACTATCTGTTCCACTCCGTCTGCTATGAGAAGAAGGATCCGTCCACACTCATTGTTCAGGAGTACAATGATCTTGGCAGTGCGGCCTCCATGGGCTGCGTCCGGCTCCAGGTGGCGGACGCCAAGTGGATCTTTGACAACTGCGGCGAGGGAACCCTGGTGACCATCTATGATTCTTCTGATCCCGGCCCCCTCGGAAAGCCCGATCGTGCGCTGACCAGCATTGGACCCCAGGATCCCAGATGGGATCCCACCGATCCCAGGCCGGAAAACCCCTGGAAGCGGGCAGCAGAGCAGCAGCCGGAGCCCTCCAGGCTGCCCTTCACCGATGTGAGCACCTCCGCCTGGTACTATGAGGATGTGCTCTCGGCCTATGAGCAGGGGATCATCGCCGGAACCAGCGCCACAACCTTCACCCCCAATGGGCGCATCACTCTGGCGGAGATGGCCCAGCTGCTCTATCGCATGGCGGGCTCGCCGGATCAGGCAGCGGGGGAGATTCTGCAGCGGCAGTCCCACTGGTATGACAAAGCTTGGCGCTGGGCCGCGCTCACAGGTGTCTGGACCCGCTCGGCCATGGATCCGGAGACGGCCGCCACAAGGCTGGATCAAATCCTCATGCTCTATCGCTTTGAGACCCTGGTCCGGAGCCGGACCGCCCGGAACCTGGCAAGCCTGACGAGCTTTCCGGATGGCGCGGACCTGGCGGGGGAGGACTATGACGCCATGTCCTGGGCTGTGGGAAATCAGATCCTCTACGGTGATGACGGCGCGTTGAACGCCAACGGGACAGCCCTTCGCTGTCAGGTGGCGGCTTTCCTCCGGCGCTATCAGAACCTGGAAGGTCAGAAGACGGTGGTTATCATTTTGCAGGCATAAAAAAGAGCAGGGAATATCGGGGCGTACTCCGTAAAGAAGTTGCTTTGAGGTTTCAATCACCGTCTCAAAAGGATATGAGACAGGCGTGACCACAACGGTCACGCCTGTTTTGTCTTTTGGATTATGTGGGGCAAAATCCGATGCTCGTTATGAATGTGGACAAGGATGCATCCCCACCTCGTCCGACCTCGCTTCGCTCAGCCACCTTCCTCTTAAGGGGACGGCTTTTTCTGCCCTCGCGGCATCTCCGCAAACTTGAATTTGAAATCCCCGAAATCATAGGCATCCGCCGCTGATTATAGGGTTTTAATGAAATCCTCTGAAACCATTGAAAACAAAGGATTTTTCGCAATCTGCTCACCGAATCCCTTTATTAAATGTTACACCGTTTCTACAACGCCTGCGCAGCTCATAAGGGCAAAAGCAAGGGCAGGAAAAACCCATAACAGGATATAACAAGGTGTGGCAATCGGGAGCCTGTGGCATATGTGCGAATACATCAACGACGCTATTATACAGGAGGATTTCAAAATGGAAAAGACCATTTATGATGAAAGCAATGGTTTGTGGTACGAACTGCGGGGCGATTATTACATCCCTTACCTAACAGTACCGGCTCAAGAAACAAAACCCATCGGTATTTGGGGGCAGCGGCACTTGCGATATATCAAGAAGGATCGCATAGCCCTGTATACGGAGCTGCTGATTAGCGGCAGGCTGAATGCTTACCTTTCTGACATCAACGAACATGCGACGGAGCAAATGCTCCTACTGATACAGCAGGTGGCCGAGCGTGAGGGCGTCACCGAACAGCTCAAAGCACAGGATCAAATGCTGTGGGTACAGCGAATGAACAGCATCCGAGATAGAGCAATGGAGATCGTAAACCATGAACTGATTTACGCATAAGGTACCAGACGGCGGGGATCGCTCCCCGCCGCTATCACTATATCAGATGTTCTTAGTATACACCATTCGTACTACCGGAAACCCATCACCTGGGTATATGAAAGGGCTGTAGCGTTTTTTATTTCGCTACAACCCGTTTGTTTACTCGGTCATTATTATTAGTAATACAGATATTCGCACAATCAGTCTGCAATGAGAATTAGCGCATGTCACTAAATTATTAGGCCTTGTTAAACTTTTCTTTCCCCTGCTTGCAACGTGGGCATTTCCAGTCCTCTGGAAGATCCTCAAAAGCAACGCCGTCATGTTCGGCAGGATCATAAACATATCCGCATATGGAGCAGATATATTTGCCGGTTCCTTCCTTTTGGACAAAATAGTCTTCGCTGGGCCAAATTGTCTTTGGCGGGTTGTCAAGATCCATGACTCTCTTTGCTTCAAGATTTTCATATCCCAAAGGTGTATGTGTTCCGCAATAAACCGTTGGGTGGTTACGAATGAATTCACGGATCGTATTCTGTGTGCTTCTCGTCATGTAGATATCATCATACACAGTGGAAAGCTTATCGGCGTAAAT
>Ga0079305_1001377_pt1 | contig 32976 bp, 22 predicted proteins | sample LMS_cellobiose_e_FD_79183 | JGI IMG/M metagenome (GOLD analysis project Ga0079305, IMG submission 79183) | Rumen-fistulated moose microbial communities from Alaska, USA - LMS_cellobiose_enrichment | ecosystem: Host-associated > Mammals > Digestive system > Stomach > Rumen fluid ... | reverse complement strand
AGTGCATGATGCGCCGCGTGGAGGAGGACCGGACGCTGAAACTCCACGACTGGGCCGAAAAGAAGGAACTCCTTCCGCTGATCCGGTATCTCAAGACGGACGCCGCCGAGGCGGAAACGCTGACCGGAACGGATGACCGCGAGCTTGCCGCCCGGATGCTGTACGACTGGGGCGCAAAGGAGATCGTCATCACTCACAACACCGAGGTCATCGCATTCGACGGGGAAACCGTCTACCGGGAACCGCTCCGCCCGCGCAATCTCTCCGGCCGTACGGGAAGAGGCGATACGACGTTTGCGGGATATCTCGTGGAGCGCCTTTCGAAACCGATTTCTGAGGCGCTCGCGTTCGCGGCGGCGCTCGTTTCACTGAAAATGGAGACGCCGGGACCCTTCCTCGGAACGCGCGAAGACGTCGAAGCGTTCCGGAAGACGTTTTATCCGGAAGATGCGGAACAGCGGAGAAAAGGTTGATTTTATCGTCCGGAAGCGTTCGTTCGGTCTTGTTAAAAAAATGTTTTGTGAAGAATCGGCCCGATGCCTTGACAAATCGGGCCGATTCGATTATGCTGTATACAAATGGTTCCGAAAACGATTTCGTAAATATTTTCGAAACAGACCCTGTTTCATCCCCGTCGAACCCATTCAAAACCTCTGAAAATTCAACATTTACAGACGTATTATACCGAACGAAAACCGATACAGATAGGAGTTGTTCATTTTGATCAAAGGCGTAATGTTTGACATGGGCGGTACCCTCGAGGACCTCTATTCCTGCGAGAAAAACGACAAGGCCACCGCTTATGCTCTCGATAAGATTCTGAAATCCCACGGAATTACCACTCCTTACGGCGCGGAGGAACTCTGGGCGATCTGCGGCCCGCGTATCCTTCAGCTGAAAAAAGACTGCGAAAAGACGATGCGCGAACTGAAGCCGGAGGAGATCTGGCCCGATTATGCGTTCAAAGACATCCCCGTCGACCGTGAAAAACTCATCGACTGTTCCGAAGAGATCGCCCATATGTGGGAAACGACGTATTACGATCGGAAACTGCGCGACCACGCCGCAGAGATGCTGAAGGGGCTGAAGGAACTCGGCCTCTTTGTCGGCGTCGTTTCGAATACGGCGAGCCTTTTCCAGGTCTTCTCGACGCTTGAGGAATACGGCGTCCGTCAGTACTTCGACGACATTACGCTTTCCTCGATCACCGGCTATCGCAAACCACATCCGAACATCTTCCGCATCGCGCTCTGCCAGGCCGGACTGAAGCCGGAGGAATGCGCGTACGTCGGCGATACCGTTTCGCGCGACGTCGTCGGCCCGCGGAAGATGGGCTACGGCCGTGTGTTCCAGATCAAATCCTTCCTGACCCCTCTGAAGGATACCGGTAACTACGACGGTTTCGAACCGGACTACGTCATCTCCGATATTTACGACGTTTACACGATCCTCAAGAAAGAACTGGAGGCATAGTAATGGCGAAAACCAAATCGAAGCAGCCCCGAAAGCCTCTCACGAAGGAACGTCTGAAAAACCAGATCCGGAACGTCGTGGGGAACCCGTTCAATATGATCGTGTTCTTCTCGCTCCTGATCCTGTTCTGTCTGATCATCATCCCGCTTCTGAATATGATCCAGAACTCCTTTGTGGTGGCGAAAGCCGAGCTCCGCTCGATCCCGGGCGCGAAAATCGGCGATTATACCCTCTATTACTGGAAATACCTTCTGGCCAGCCCCCTGACGAAAACGATCTTCTGGGAACCGCTCGTCCATTCTCTTCTGATCGGCGCTCTGACGACCGTGATCTCGGTCCCGGTCGGCGCCCTGATCGCGTGGCTGATGGTCCGTTCCGACATCCCCGGAAAGAGAGTCATCTCCTCGCTGATCCTGATCCCGTATATGATTCCGTCGTGGTGCAAGGCGATGTCCTGGCTCTCGGTCTTCCGGAACTCGCGTTCGGGTTCTCTCGGCCTTCTGACGGGCCTCGGGATCGACATCCCGGACTGGCTGGCGTACGGGCCGATCGCGATCGTGCTCGTCATGTGCATGCACTACTACGCCTTCAGCTACATCATGGTTTCCGGCGCGCTCCGCTCAATCAACTCCGAACTGGAGGAAATGGGTGAGATCCAGGGCGCCTCGAAGACCCAGATCCTTGCGCACATCACCCTCCCGCTCGTTCTTCCGTCGATCCTTTCCGCGACGATCATGACGATCTCGAAATCGATCGGAACGTACGGCGTCGCGGCGAACCTCGGAAACCGCATCGGCTACTACGTTCTCGCGACGCGAATGAAGGAGTTCATCAACGACTCCCCGAAGGGTGTCGGCTACGCGATGTCGATCCTGATGATCTCCCTTGCGGCCGTCACGATCCTCGTCAACCAGAAACTCATCGGAACGCGGAAGTCCTACGCCACGATCGGCGGAAAGGGAACGCGCTCGAACCTCATCCCGCTCGGCGGCGCGAAGTGGCCTCTGATGATCTTCCTCATTATTTTCCTCTTCGTTTCGATGTTCCTGCCGCTCTTCGTCCTCGTTATGGAATCCTTCCAGATCATGCCGGGTGCCGGCTACGGAGCGGACAACCTGACGCTGTACGCCTGGATCGGCGAGATCGAAAACGCACCGAGCGAGCTCTACGCCCAGAACGGTCTCTTCAAGAACTCCGAATTCGGCCGGGCGTGCCTGAACACAGCGAAACTTTCGATCATCGCGTCGATCATCACCTCGTTCTGCGGCCAGTTCCTCGGCTACATTACGACGAGAGGCCGCGGAAAGTGGTACGGAAAGCTGACCGAACAGCTGATCTTCATTCCGTATCTGATGCCGGGCGTCGCCTTCTCGGCGATCTACTTCTCGATGTTCTCCCAGCCCCGTCTCGGCGGGCTGATCCCGTCGCTCTACGGAACGTTTACGCTGATCCTTCTCGTCTCGATCGTCAAACACTTCCCGTTCGCAAGCCGTTCCGGTCAGTCGAATATGCTCCAGATCGCGATCGAACTCGAGGAGGCCGCTTCGATCGAAGGCGCGTCCTTCTGGAAACGGATCGCGAAGATCGTCATCCCGCTCGCGAAGAACGGCTTCCTGTCGGGCTTCCTGCTCACCTTCATCTCCATCGCGAAGGAACTCGACCTGATCGCGATTCTGATGACTCCGGCGAACTATACGCTGTCGTTCCTGTCGTTTGAATATTCGAAGGAAGCGATGCCCCAGGTCGCCGACGCCATCTGCATCGTCATCATCGTCTTCATTCTGGTCTGCAACCGCATCGCCAACCGCCTCGGCGGCGACGTCTCGAAGTCTATGTAAGGGGCTCCCCCGGGAAAGGAATACAGCATGAGTAAAATTGTTTTGGAACACATCGATAAATACTACGGAGAGAGCCACGTTCTCCGCGACATCAACCTGACGATCGAGGACGGCGAATTCATGACGCTGCTCGGACCGTCGGGCTGCGGAAAGACGACGACTCTCCGCGTCATCTCCGGTCTTGAGAAGCCCCAGAACGGAAAGATGACGATCAACGACGCCGTCGTCATCGACGCGGACAACGCGTTCTATGAAGAACCGGCGAAGCGCGGTCTGAACCTCGTCTTCCAGAGCTACGCGCTCTGGCCCCATATGACGGTCTTTGAAAACGTCGCATTCGGCTTAAAGATCAAGAAGGTGCCGAAGGATGAGATCGAGGAAAAGGTTATGGGATCTCTCCGGACGATGCGCATCGACCAGTACCGCGACCGGTATCCGAACGAACTCTCCGGCGGCCAGCAGCAGCGCGTTGCCATCGCCCGCGCGATCGCAAGCTCGCCGAAGCTTCTGCTCCTCGACGAGCCGCTCTCGAATCTCGACGCCCGTCTCCGCATCGATATGCGTGCGGAACTGAAGCGGCTCCACAAGGAGACCGGAACGACGATCGTCTACGTTACCCACGACCAGGTCGAAGCGCTTACGATGTCGACGCGGATCGCTCTCTTCAAGGAAGGCGAGATCGCCCAGATCGATACGCCGCTCGGAATTTACACGAACCCGATCGACCTGACCGCAGCTGACTTCATCGGAAACCCGCGCATCAACTTCATCGACGCGAAGGCGTTCTACAACGGCGATACGATGACCGTGAAGAGCCCCTTCGGAACGTACGAGTTCAAACACGAAACACTGAAGCTCGACGAAGAGATCCCCGAAAACGAGGAATTCGACTGCGTGATGGGCCTCCGCCCCGAACTTGTCGACATCTCCCTCGAAGACCCCGGAAAGAAGCATACGATCGAAGCGAACGTATACGCCTCCCAGCCCGCGGGTTCGGAAACGATCGTCAATCTGACCGTCGGAGAGGCGGACTTCATCGCACTCCAGATCGGTCTCGTCGAATACGATATGAACGAAAAGGTATACGTCACGCTCCATCCGTCGCGTATGAACGTATACAACAAGGAAACCGGCCGGCTGATCAAGTTCGCGAAGGTCAAACACCACGCCGGCGAAGAATAAACAGGAGGAGGTTTCAGAAATGAGCAAGAAAACACTCAGCGTCCTACTCATCCTCGCGATGCTCTTCTCGTTTGTCGCCTGTACGGGCAACGGCGGCAGCAACGGCGGAAAGACCGGCGGCGATGACATCGACTACGAAAGCATGTCGATGGACGAACTCTACGAGCTCGCGAAGGAAGAGGGCGGAACGATCACCGTTTATGCGACGACGACCGACGCCTCGACCGCCGCGAAGAAGTTCGCCAAGACGTATCCGGACCTCAAGGTCGAATACATCGGATGCGATACGAACACCGTCGCCTCGAAGATCGAGATGGAAAACGAGACCGGAAACGTCAACGCGGACGTTCTGATGGTCAAGGACAACTCCGGCGAGATCTACCAGGAACTCGTTCTCTACGACGTGCTCCACATCTTCTATCCGAAGGCGATCTGTTCCCATATCGACGACGCGCTCCTGACGTACGGCCTCCCGCTCTACTCGACGTTCAACCCCTGGTACTACAACAACGAAAAATATCCGGACGGCGTGCCGATCGAGAGCTGGTGGGACATCGTCGAGGGGTATGACGAAGCGACCGGAACGTTCCCGAGCCAGAAATGGACGATCTATACGAAGGACATTACCGGACCGTCCTACGCCGCGCTCTGGGCCCAGCTCATCGTCGATGCGGACAAGGTCGAAGCCCAGTACAAAAAACAGTTCGGAAAGGATCTCGTCTACACCTATACGGGTAAGCTCAAGAACACGGCAGGTATTATGGAACTTCCCGAAAACAACGCGGGCGTTGAACTCTTCTACCGTTTCTCCCAGATGAAGATGACGGAACTCGATGACGGCGACGGCGTTGTCGAAGCGGTCGACAAATCCCTGAACGGCCCGACGCTCGGCCTGACGTCCGCCTCGAAGAAGGCGAACCAGTCCCAGGGCTATAACGTCGAATGGGTCACCGGCCTTGCGCCGTATACCGCTTTCCAGGCCTGCTCGTACCTCTACGTCGTCGACGGCTGCGACAACCCGGCCGGCGCGCGCCTCTACATCGCGTACTGCCTCGGCGGTGACGACGGCCAAAGCGGCTGCTATACCTCGTTCGACAAGATGGGTGCGTGGTCCGTCCGCGATGACATCACGTTTGAGAAATCGTCCGCGAAGATGGAGGACGTCAACCTGACCTCGCCCGATTTCGACCGGATCTACAGCGTCTATCCGAACGTCAAGGCATACTGGACCTACTGGAGAAGCCTTGCTTCGAATTAATTTCTGAACCGCCATGTCCGACCGGAAAACGCCCTCAAAACTTCAGCGGTGGATCGATCACGCGTGCCGTGTGATCTTTCTGACGGAGGAGGGGAGACCGAAATCGGCTGTCCTGCTGTACTCGTTCCTCTTCGCTCTCCTCTTCCTTCTCGTCACGTTCGGCCTTTACGTCGTACTGATCGACGTGATCGAGCACGCCTTTTCCGGGGCCTCTCCCGGCGTCCGGAACGCGCTTGAAATCCTCGTGCCGGGCATCCTCGGCGGCCTCGTCTGTCCGCTTCTGATCCTCGCGATCCGCGAAAAGAAAAAACTCGTCGTGAACGCATACGTCTGGCTGGCCGTGATGTTCGGAATGGTCGCGATCCTCGCGGTCTTCTACTGCGACTGGTCCGCCGGATTCCGCGAAGGGCTCTTCGATTACGGAGCGTTTATGCGGATCTGGGGCTGGCCGAACGTCGTAACGATCCTCACGGGCGGCTGGGTCAGCTGGTTCCTCTATAAGAGCCGCTCCGGAATGCGGAAGGAGGACGGGGAACGTTTAAGCGGAAAACGGCGTTAGCCGTTCGTCCGTCCCGATCGTCAAAATCTCTGCGTCCGCAGGGATCATGAATAACGTCAGATATCATGGATATTGTCTATTTAAGGAGGAGAAACCATGAAGTTTAAGAAAGCACTTGCCATTCTGCTCGTCCTCGCGATGGCGCTTGCGCTCGCGGCCTGCACGAAGCCGGATGCGAACACCCCGAACGAGCCGGACAACCAGTCCGAACAGCAGAACGAACAACAGAACGAACAGCAGAAGGATCCGACTCCCGCGGCTCCGACCTATGAAGGCCTCCAGCTCAGCTTCAAAAACAAGACCGGCGTGACGATCACCGGCCTCTACCTCTACGAAGCGGGTTCCGCCGACAAGGGCCACAGCCTCTGCATCGCGGAATGGCCCGACAAGGACGCGAACGGCGATCTCTATGAATTCAACGCGTTCGTCTACCGCAAACCCGGCGTGACCCACGACCTCTACGTCACGTTTGAGGACGGCACCGACGCCACCTGGGCAGGCCTGACGCTGAACAACTACGACAAGCTCTCCCTCAAGAAGGGCACCGACGTTTCCAAGTGGGAACAGGAACCGGTCGACGACGAAGACAAGCCCGCGATGGACGAACTCAAAGCTTCCGGCCGCACGGCGGACGGCTTCTATCCCGGATACGTTTCGCTCGGTCTCGAACTCAAGAACAAGACCGACTATTCCGTCAAGGCGATGTACTTCTATGAGGAAGGCGGAAACGCGGAAAGCTATCCCGACATCATCGCCCTCAACTGCGAAGACGGTCTCTGGAAGCCGGGCAAGGGCGGTCAGTATCTCTTCGGCTATTTCGTCCGTCCCGAAACCAAGACGTATGAACTCAAGGTCGTCTTTGAGGACGATTCCGTTCTCGTCGTTCCCGGCATCGATCTCTTCACGCCGGACGGCGACGGTCATCTTGTCAACGAAGTTTCTCTGAAGGATGCGGTCGATCCCGATCTTGAAAAGATCCAGTACGACGACGGCTATCCCGAACCGATCGCTTACATCAACGACGCGATCGTCGGTGCGCTTCCGCTCGACGGCTGGCTCCCGACCGTAAAATAACCGCATAAACAGGAAAACCGGCGGCGGACCCGAGCGATCGGGCCGCCGCCTTTTCCGTCATTTGACCGAACGCGCCCCGCACGTGAATCGTCTTTCGAGGTAAAGGCGCCTTGCGGGGCGCTTCGCACAGGAGGTAGGAAAATGAAAAACCGGAAACGCATCTCCGCGTTCCTCTGCGCTCTGATCCTCTTCGCCGCGTCGCTCCCGTCCTTTGCTTTCGGGAAGGACGGGGATGAAAACTGGTACGAGGCGGACGACTGGTCGCGCGAGACGCTGGAATCGCTCGGCGCGGCGCCGCCGGCGTACAACGCGGCGGAAAACCGCTATGAGATCGAAACGCCCGAACAGCTCCTGTTCCTCGCGAGCACCTGGAAGCCGGAGGACGCGAACGGCGACGGCGCTCCCGACGCGCCCTGCAACGGCCATTACGTCCTCACGGCCGATCTCGACATGGCCCCTCTCATGGAATCGATCGGGAAGGCGCTTTCGGCCGCGTCCGGAACGGCGACGAAGGGATATATGCCGCCGATCGGCTCGCTCGCGGACGAAACGGAGGAGGGCGGCGTAAACTGCGCGTTCTTCGGCTTGTTCGACGGCCAGGGCCATGCGATCCGGAACCTTTGCGTCGTGCGGCGGAAGAGCAAGTACGCGGGCCTTTTCGGCAACATCGGCCATGACTTCGGCGAAGCGACCGTGAAGAACCTCGCGGTCCTCGACGCGGAGATCTACGGGAAGGCGTCCGCGGGGATCCTGACGGCCTGCGTGTACGGCGACGTCGAAAACGTGATCTGCACGGGATCCGTCACGGTCGAGGAAAAGACCGCCGGAGGGATTGCCGGAAAGGTCAAGCGGAACGACGCGGGCCATTACGGAACGGTCCGCGACTGCATCGTCCATGCGGATATCACGGTCCTCGGCCGGGGAAGCGAAAACGGCGCGGCGGGTCTCGTCACGAGCTCCCAGTCGAAGGGCGGCCTGATTAATAACTGCCTCGCGGGCGGAACGATCCGGGTCCCGGGCGACCGCGCCGACTCCGTCGCGGGCATCACGGGAAACCTCAAGGGCGGTCTCGCCGTGGACAACTGCGTGATGCTCGGGAAGGCGATCGAAGCGGACGGAACGGACAGTTCGAACATCGGCCTGCTCTGCGGCTCCTACAGCGGCGAAACCGGCTCCCATATCCATAACAACTACGTCTGGGAGGGAACGCGCCTCTCCGGCACGATGACGAGCGACCATCCCGATGCGGCCTGCTATGAGACCGTGACGGCGGCCGAGGCGACGAACCGCGCGTTTTACGAAAAGACGGAATGGGATTTCGATTCGGTCTGGACGTGGAGCGGCGACGACGAAAACGGGATCCCGATCCTCCGGACGTTTGCGGAAACGATCGATCTCCGAAGCGCATTCCTCGGCGATCTCGTTCTCGAAGAATCCGTTCTCCATCCCTCCGAACCGACGCTGAACAAGGTCTACGAGGGCGATACCGCGCTCATCCGCGCGGCCGCGGCTCTTAAGGACGGGGACTCCGTGACCGGCGGAACGCTCTATTACGGCACGGATAAGAACGTGAAGAAATGCACGAATGCCGTTCCGATGACGGCGGACGGAAGCGTCCTCTCCGCGTCGCTCAAAGGACTTGCGCAGGGAACCTATTATTACTATTATACGGCGGAGATCGGCGGAAAAACGGTGACCGTTCCGACGAACGGAACGCTCCGCCTTACGGTCGCCTCGACGGATTCGAAGTATACGCCGATCCAGCTGACCGTCTCCCCCGGCACGGATTATTCGAAGATCGGCCTGAACTGGATCACGGAGGACGACGTGAAGAGCGCCGGGCTCCGCTACCGGAAAGAGGGAACGGAGGAATGGACGACGGTCCCTGTGACCGAGTCGTACCGCGCAAAGGTCGGAAACGATCACGGCGAATTCTCGAGCTATTCCGTCGATCTTGCGGGACTGGAGCCGAAGACCGCGTACGAATACGTCGCGGTGACGAACAACGGTTCGAAGGAATTCGAAAGCAAACCGCATACCTTTACGACGCTCCCCGACAGCCGCGATTTCTCGTTCATCGTGATCTCGGACCTCCAGGGCTATTCCGAGGAGGGATACCTGCCCTACCTCTATACGGACGGGACGTTCCTGACCGATACGCTCAAACCCGATCTCGTGCTGAACGCGGGCGACCTGACCGAGGATGACACGATGGCGGAATGGACGTTCCTCTTTAACACGATCGGCGACGTTCTCGCAAGCCGCGTGACGGCGTACGCTCCCGGAAATCACGAATACAAGGGCGACGTCGTCTATACCCACTTCAAGGGCCGCACGAACCTCCCCGGCGGGATCGACGACGCGATCCTGAAGGAGACGACGTCCAGCTTCGTCGTCGGAGACGTCTGCTTCGTCACGTTCAACACGGATCCGTTCTCGGGGAAGGACGGCGCCGACGCGGCGGCCGATAAAATGGCGTATTACGAGGCCCAGAAAGCGTGGGCGAAGGAGATGTTCGAAGCGTCCGGCTGTACTTGGAGAGTTCTCATGGGCCATGCGGGCCTCGTCCAGAAGGACGACGCTGCGACGGCGTTCCTCGAGAAAATGTGCGAGGAACTCGGCGTCGACCTCTTCTTCAACGGCCATATCCACAACTACTTCCGCGCGACGGCGGACGGAAACGGCGACCACAAACCGGTCGGCGAAGCCACGACCTTTATCACGTCAAGCCCGATGGGAACGAAATTCGACCCCTACGATCATGAAATCGACGGCATCCTCGATTTCCAGACCGGCGGCTCGGACGACGAACGCCAGTATCTGACGTACGTCGAGGTGAAGGACGGCTCGCTTACGGTCACGGCCTACCGGCGCGCGACCGATTCGGAGCCCACGAAGAAGTCGTGCGCGGCGTATGACGTCATCGACACGCTGACGCTGGAAAAGGCGGCTGAGACGCCGGCCCGGGCGGCTTCGTCCGCTCTGCCCCGGATCATCGGCGGGATCGCAGTTCTCGCGATCGCAGCGGCGATCGTCTTCCTGCGGAAAAAGAAGGCCGCCTGAACGGCGGGACCCCGTATTCCAAAAACCGGCGGAGCCGTTCGGCTCCGCCGGTTTCGTATGCGGCGAGGGTCACGGATCCGTCCGCTCGAGCTTCTGTTTCCAGCGGCCGCGGAGGAAGTAGGGCAGGACGATCGCGAGTCCGCCGACCCAGCTGATCGGATAGCAGTAAAACACGTTGATCGGATCGGTGAAGCGGTTCAGAAGATAGGCGGCTGGAAGACGGACGACCCAGAACAGGAAGAGATTTCCGAGAAGCGGGATCTTCGTGTCGCCGATGCCGTTCAGGAACGCGCAAATCATATAGAACGCGGTGTAGATCACGTAGAAGGGAACAAAGCGTACGATCGCGCCGCGGCCGACCGCGACGACGGCCGGGTTCGAATCGAAGAGAGAAACGAGCCATCCCGCGGGAAGCGAGACGAGAAGCGACGTCACGACCGTCGCGGAAAGCGCGATCGCGAGACCGGTGAGAAGGCCGCTCTTCAGACGGTCGAACCGGTGGGCACCGACGTTCTGGCCCGCAAACGTCGTGACGGCCGCGGCGAACGCGGCGAGCGTATAGAAATCGAGCGCGTCGAGCTTCATCGCGACGTTGTAGCCGGCAGAGAAGGCCGTTCCGTTCGAATTGACGATGCCGGAGAGGATCGTATGACCGAGCGCGAAGAATCCGGAACTCAGCGCCATCGGAAGGCCGATCGTGATGAGACGACGGAGATCGAAGCGGTGGAACGCGATCCGGAGCGGCCGGATCCGGCAGTCGGGGTAGCGGCGGTTGATGAAGACGATCGAGAAGAGCCAGCTCGCCCACTGAGCGATGACCGTTGCGAGCGCCGCACCGAAGCAGGCCCAGCGGAAGACGCCGATGAAGAGAAGATCGAGCGCGATGTTCACGACCGTCGCGACGATGAGAAAAATGAGAGGCGATACGGAATCGCCCATCCCGCGGAGGATCCCGGCGTTCATATTATATCCGAGCGTACCGGCGATCCCGAGAAAAAGCGGTACCATATACGCGTACGTGAGGTCGTATGCGGTCTCGGGCGTATTGACGGCGCGGAGAATCGGATGCGCGAGCGCATATCCGAGAACCATAATCGGAAGCGAGAAGCAGAGAACGAGGGAGGAAGCGTTTTCCGTGGTCCGGACCAGTCCCTCCCGGTTTCCTGAACCGAAATGCTGGGAGACGAGGACCGTTACGCCGCTCGAAAGCCCGAGAAAGAAATTGACGCAGATGTTCAGCGGGTAGTGGCCGATGCCGACCGCTGCGAGTGCGTCCGAGCCCTCGTAGTTTCCGATGATGAGGCTGTCGACGACGTTGTAAAGCTGCTGAAACAGATATCCGACGAGAAGGGGAATCGCAAACGTCACGAGAAGATGCGCGATCTTCCCCTCGGTCATATTCAGCGTTTTCGTCTGCGTCCGTTTCATAGCAAAATAATCATACAACCGTGTACGGCAAATTGCCATCGTTTTTTCGCGCTTATCGCATTGCGAAATTTGTCGGGCTATGTTACTATAAAAATGTTCGCGTAAAAATAAGAAAGGAACACGATTATGGCTCAAAAGAAACACATGAAAACGATGGATGGCAACCAGGCCGCCGCATACGTATCGTATGCGTTTACGGACGTTGCCGCGATCTATCCGATCACTCCGAGCTCCCCGATGGCGGAATACGTCGACGAATGGGCGGCTCACGGCCAGAAAAACCTCTTCGGCCAGGAAGTCAAGGTTGTGGAAATGCAGTCGGAGGCCGGCGCTTCCGGTGCTGTCCACGGTTCCCTCGCGGCGGGCGCTCTCACGACGACCTATACCGCCTCTCAGGGTCTTCTTCTGATGATCCCGAATATGTACAAGATCGCAGGCGAGCTTCTCCCGGGCGTCTTCCACGTCTCGGCGCGTACGCTTGCCGCCCACGCGCTCTGCATCTTCGGCGACCATTCCGACGTCATGTCCACGCGTCAGACCGGCTTTGCGCTCCTCGCCTCCAGCTCCGTTCAGGAAGTCATGGACCTCGGCGGAATCGCTCATCTTGCGTCAATCAAGAGCCGCGTTCCGTTCCTTCATTTCTTTGACGGCTTCCGGACCTCTCACGAAGTCCAGAAGATCGAAATGATCGATTACGCCGATTTCGACAAGCTTCTCGACCGGAAGGCGGTAAAGGAATTCCGCGACCGCGCGCTGAACCCCGATCACCCCGTGATCCGCGGTACCGCCCAGAATCCCGACATCTTCTTCCAGGCGCGTGAATCCGCCCAGCCGTATTACGACGCCGTTCCCGCGATCGTTGCGGAATATATGGACGCGATCTCGAAGATCACCGGCCGCTCCTATCATCCGTTCGACTACGTCGGCGCTCCCGATGCCGAGAACATCATCATCTCGATGGGCTCCGTCAACGAAACGATCGAAGAGACGCTGCCGTATCTCCTCGCAAAGGGAAAGAAAGTCGGCCTCGTAAAAGTCCGTCTTTATCGTCCGTTCGCCCCGGAATACCTTCTCAAGGTCCTTCCGAAAACCGTGAAACGGATCGCCGTACTCGACCGCACGAAAGAACCCGGTGCGCTCGGCGACCCGCTCTATATGGACATTCAGTCCATGTTCTACGGCAAGAAGGACGCTCCCGAAATCTTCGCCGGCCGCTACGGCCTCGGCTCGAAGGATACGACGCCCGGCCAGATCGTCGCCGTTTATAAGAATCTCGAAGCGCGGAAGCCGAAGGATCACTTCACAATCGGCATCGAGGACGACGTCAACAACTCGTCCCTCAAGACCGTCGAAGGCGTCTCGACCGAACCGAAGTCCTGTGTCCGCTGCAAGTTCTGGGGCCTCGGCTCCGACGGAACGGTCGGCGCGAACAAACAGGCCATCAAGATCATCGGCGACAAGACAGACCTCTATGCCCAGGGCTACTTCTCCTACGACTCGAAGAAGTCCGGCGGCATCACCGTTTCCCATCTCCGCTTCGGAAAGGAGCCGATCCATTCGACCTACCTCATCACCGAAGCCGACTTCGTCGCCTGCCACAACGCGGCGTACGTCCATCAGTACGACCTTCTCAAGGGTCTGAAGAAGGGCGGAACGTTCGTCCTGAACTGCCCGTGGAGCGACGAGGAGCTTAAGGCGAATCTCCCCGCGGCGATGAAGAACTATCTCGCGGCGAACAAGATCAAGTTCTATACGATCGACGCGACGAAGGTCGCGGAGGAGATCGGCCTCGGCAACCGCATCAATATGGTCATGCAGTCCGCGTTCTTCCAGCTTGCGGACGTCATCCCAGTCTCCGATGCGGTGAAGTATCTCAAGGAATCGATCGACCACGCCTACGGAAAGAAGGGCAGAAACGTCGTCGAAATGAACTATAAGGCCGTCGACGCCGGCCAGACCGCGCTTCACGCCGTGAAGATCCCCGCGGCCTGGAAGGATGCGAAGGACAAAGCCGTGAAGGCGAAGAAGCTTCCGGCCTTCATCGAAGGGATCCTCATCCCGATGAACCGCCAGGAAGGCGATTCCCTCCCGGTCTCCGCCTTTAAGGGCATCGAAGACGGTACGTTCCCGTCCGGTACGGCCGCCTACGAAAAGCGCGGCGTCGCCGTCTTCGTTCCGGAATGGAACATCAATAACTGCATCCAGTGCAACCAGTGCTCGTTCGTCTGCCCGCACGCCGCGATCCGTCCGGTGCTCCTCACCGCCGAGGAAAAGGCGAAGGCGCCTGCCGGCTTCGAAACGAAGAAGGCGCTCGGCAAGGGCCTCGAAGGGCTCGAATACCGTATGCAGGTCGATCCGCTCGACTGCCTTGGCTGCGGAAACTGCGCCGATATCTGCCCGGCGAAGGAAAAGGCTCTCGTGATGAAGCCGGCCGCGACCCAGGACGCCGAAGCGAAGAACTGGGATTACGCCGTCACCGTTCCCGTCAAGGACAATCTTATGGCGAAGAATTCCGTCAAGGGTTCCCAGTTCGCAAAGCCGTACTTCGAATTTTCCGGCGCCTGCGCGGGCTGCGGCGAAACGCCGTACATCAAGGTCATCACCCAGCTCTTCGGCGACCGCATGATGATTGCAAACGCGACCGGCTGCTCGTCGATCTGGGGCGCTTCCGCTCCGTCGATGCCGTACACGAAGGACGAAAAGGGCCACGGACCGTCCTGGGCGAACTCCCTCTTTGAGGACAACGCCGAATACGGTCTCGGCATGGCGACCGGCGTTCGTCAGATCCGTGCGAAGCTCGTCGACGACGTGAACGCGCTCCTCGCGTTTGCGGCCGAGAACGGCTGCGGACCGGAAAAGCCGGTACCGGCGGCTCTCAAAAACTGGCTCGAAAACAAGGACAAGGGCGAAGAATCCAAGTCGGCGGCCGAAGCGGTCGTGTCGGCGCTTGAATTCGGCCTCGCAAAGGTCGATTCCTGCATCCACTCCGGAAAGGGCAGAAAGCTCGCGAAGGCCGTCCTCGACCGGAAGGATTTCCTCGTCAAGAAATCGATCTGGGCGCTCGGCGGCGACGGCTGGTCGTATGACATCGGCTACGGCGGACTCGACCACGTCCTCGCGTCCGGTGAGAACATCAACGTCCTCGTCTTCGACACCGAAGTCTACTCGAACACCGGCGGCCAGTCCTCGAAGGCGACTCCGGCGGCAGCGATCGCGAAGTTCGCGGCGAGCGGCAAAAAGACCAAGAAGAAGGACCTCGGCATGATGGCAATGAGCTACGGCTACGTCTACGTCGCCCAGGTCGGTATGGGCGCCGACAAGAACCAGTTCCTCAAGGCCGTCACCGAAGCGGAAGCGTACGACGGACCGTCCCTCATCATCTGCTATGCGCCCTGCATCAACCACGGCCTGAAGTGCGGCATGGGCAAGACCCAGGAAAACACGAAGCTTGCGGTTGACTGCGGCTACTGGCACCTCTATCGCTACAACCCGACCCTCAAGGAGAGCGGCGCGAACCCGTTCCACCTCGATTCGAAGGAGCCGACCGGAAACTTCCGCGACTTCCTGATGGGTCAGGTCCGCTACACCTCTCTTGCGAGCGGCTTCCCGGAAACGGCGGAAGCGCTCTTCGAGAAGGCCGAAGCGAACGCGAAGGAACGTTACGAAGGCTATAAGAAACTTTCGGATTGATCTGACACGATAACGGAACACCCCCTTTCGGAACCACATCTTCATAAAGAAGGTCTCCGGAAAGGGGTGTTTATGCGTTTACGGAATCAACGGTTTCACAGATGAAATGGATACGAAGGTATACGATTGTTTCGTGGAGATCCTCCGCGAGGAACTGATTCCGGCGATGGGCTGTACCGAGCCGATCGCGATCGCGTATGCGGCCGCGAAGGCACGGGAACTCCTCGGACGGGAGCCGGAGCACGTTCTCGTGCGCTGCTCGGGCAACGTCGTGAAAAACGTCAAGGGCGTCATCGTTCCGAAATCGGAGGGGATGCGAGGGATCGAGATCGCGGCGCTTCTCGGGATCGTCGGCGGAAACGCCAGCGACACGCTCGACGTTCTTGAGGGTGTGACACACGCGGATACGCTGCATGCGAAGGAACTCCTCCGGAAGGGCATCTGCCGGTCGGAGCTCGCCGAGGGCGTTGCAAACCTCTATCTGGAGTGTACGCTTGAGGCCGGAAGCGACCGGTGCCTCGTCGAGATTACGAGATACCATACGAACATCACGCGGATGGAACGGAACGGCGAAATCCTCTTCGAAGCGACAGAGGAAAAGGAGACCGAAAACGACGGAAGAAAGGCCGAACTGTCCGTCCGCCGGATTCTCGAATTCGCGGACGAGATGGATCCTGCCGAGCTCCGGGACCTTCTCCTTCGCCAGACGGAGTGCAACTCCGCGATCGCGGCGGAGGGACTCCGGGGAGACTGGGGCGCATCGGTCGGGAAGACGATCCTCGGAAACGGAATGAACGTACCCGTTGACATCCGGGCGGCCGCAACGGCTGCCGCGGGTTCCGACGCGCGGATGAACGGCTGCGCGCTCCCCGTCGTCATCAATTCCGGCTCCGGAAACCAGGGAATGGCAATCAGCATCCCGATCGAAGTCTACGCGGAGGAGTGGAACGTGGCGGAGGAACGGAAACTCCGCGCACTCGCGCTCGCGAACCTTCTCTCCGTCCATCAGAAAAAGTACATCGGAAGCCTCTCGGCGTACTGCGGGGCGGTGAGCGCCGCAACGGCATCCGCCTGCGGGATCGCGTATCTGTACTGTGCGGAACACGGGATCGGCGCGGACGAGCGCTACCGCATCCTCTCCGGGATCATCACGAACGCGATCTGCACGATCGGCGGCATGGTCTGCGACGGTGCGAAATCGTCGTGTGCGGCGAAGATCGCGGCCGCGGTCCGGACGGCGCTCCTTGCGTTCGATATGAGCCTTGCGGGCCGGACGTTCCAGCCGGGCGAAGGACTCGTCTTCGGCGATGTCGAGGAGACGATCGCCGCGATCGGGCGGATGGGGCGCGAAGGAATGCGGGAGACCGACGTGAGCGTTCTCAATCTGATGCTTGCAAACAATCCCGAGCAGTAAAAACCAAGTCAAAAGCACCTCCTGCAGGAGGTGCTTTTTCGTTGCGTGGATAGGGGCGTTTTCTACAGAAGAACCCTGAGCAATTCGTGCCAGAGCGGGATCGTTCCGATCGAGAGGAGCGTTGAGGCGAGGATCGCCCATCCGGCGAGCCGGATGTTGCCGTTATGCTGCTCGGCAAAGACGAGGCTGTAGGCGACGGTCGGCATCGCGGCGCTGAGGACGAACGTTTTGGCGATCACGGCCGGCCAGACGCCGATGCGGAGAAGGAGAACGGCGAGGAGAAGCGCAACCAGAGGGGCGACGAAAAGCTTGTAGATCACGCCGGTCGCGAGCGGGCGGACTTCGTTTTTCGGAAGATGGATGTCCGCGTCTCCGAGGATCGAGCCGATGTAGATCATCGCAAGAGGGCTGCAGAGACCGCCGACCGTCGAAACGGTGTCGGTCAGAATCGCGGGAAGCGGGATCCGGAATGCCGCGACGAGAACGCCGAACAGCGCGCCGAACGTAATCGGATGGAGAACGCCTTTCAGAACGGCTTTCTTCAGCGGGAGGCCGTCGCGCTCCTCCTTCGGCAGATACTGCATATCGCCGTAGCTGAAGAGGATCGCGTTCATCGAGACGTTGAAGATAATCATATAGAAGAGACCTTCCGCGCCGTAGAAGAGGAGCGAGATCGGAAAACCGAGAAAGCCGTTGTTCGGGATCGTTCCGCTGACCTCGATCGGCGGAAGGATGCGGGATGCCTCGTCCGCGGGAATCGAAGCAAACCGCCTCTTCAGGTAGAAGTGGAGAATCGAGAGAATGACGATCAGATAGAGCATCTCGAAGACGACCGATTCGAAAAAGTGGAGAAGCGTCCCGCTGCTGAACGTCAGAGTTGAAATGTTCGCGAAGACGATGCAGGGAAACGTAACGTAGGAGATGAAGCGGTTCAGCCCCGGATACGTCTGTCTGGTCAGAATGTGGAGTTTGTTCGCGCTGAGTCCGACGGCCATCAGCAGGAAAAGCTGAAAGAATTTCGTATACATAAATCTCTCCGTTCCGTACCCGCCTATTTTAACACAGAAACGGGAAAGCGGAAGAAAAATGTGATATGATAGACGCAGGAAATCGTAAAAACGGTTCCGATTCAGGAATATCAGGAGGAAATAAGATGACAGAACGCATCGAAGCGTACCGGAAGGCGCTGGAAAAGAACCACTTTACCGTCAGAACATTCGAAACGAGGGAAGAGGCTGCGAAGGCTTTTCTCGATGACGTTGCCCCTGAGGAGACCGTGGGCTTCGGCGGATCGATCACGACGCGCGAGCTCGGCATCCCCGAGGCGCTGATGGCCAGAGGAACGGTGGTCTTTTCCCATTGGGAAGACACCGGTCTCTCGAAACCGGAGGCGCTTTTCAAGGCGATCACGAGCGACGTTTACGTCTGCTCCGCGAATGCGATAACCTCCTCGGGTGAGATCGTCAACATCGACGGAACGGGAAACCGCCTTGCGGCGCTCTGCTACGGTCATAAGCGCGTCTATATCATTGCGGGCGTCAATAAGCTGACGGGTTCGTACGAGGAGGCGCTTCTCCGCATCAAAAACCAGGCCTGCCCGCCGAACACGAAGCGGCTCGGAAAGAAGACGCCCTGCGCGGCCGTCGGCCACTGCATGAACTGCGATTCCCCCGACCGGATCTGCAACGCGACGCTCGTTCTGAACCGCAAGCCGGGCGGCCAGGACTATATCGTCTATCTCGTCAACGAAAAACTCGGTTATTGATCGTACCTGTGATGCGCTGTTTCAAATATCTCATTCTGGCGCTGTTCCTGTGCGCGGTTTTCGTGCCGGGAACGGTCTATGCGGATCCTGCGGTCGGGATCGACGACGCCGAAGGGCTTCTGAAAATGGCGGAAAACCCGTCGGGCTCGTATGTCCTTACGCATGATGTCGATCTCGCCGGCGTGGACTGGACGCCGTTTGCCTTTACGGGAACGCTGAACGGACAGGGCTACGCGATCCGCAATCTCACCGTAAAGAAAACCGGCGCCGAGACGCGCGAGACGGTCGACGGCAATACAAAGCCGTACGAAACGGTCTTCGCGGGTCTTTTCAGTGTGCTCGAAAACGCGTCGGTCCGGGATCTGAGCCTGATCGGCGTGACCGTTTCCGTTGAGGAAACGGTCTCCGGAGCGGACGGAAATCCCGCGGGCGACAACAATTCCGGCGTCTACGTCGGCGCTCTTGCGGGGTACGCGGCGGATTCGACCGTTTTCGGCTGCAGGATCGCCGGTACGGTCTCTCTCCGGACGAACGCGAAGGCGAACGGAACAGGCGGCGTGATCGGATTCGCGAAGGCGTCCTCCGTCGACTCCTGCCGCGTCAACGCGACGCTGGTCCTCACCGATACGGACCGTGACGTCCCTGACGAAAACTTTCTCGGCGGCGTTTACGCAGCCGGATACGCTTCGGTGACGGATTCGTCCGTTTCGTTCGACGCATACGATTCCTGCCACGGCTACGTTCATTCGGGCGGCCTCGTCGGGATGTACTACCCGTTCGGATACGCGTACGACGCAGCGCCGACCATGTCCTTTACGGGCAATACCGTGAACGGGACGATCCGCTTCTTCGAGGACTCTCCGAGCCGCCGCGCCTACTGCGAGGCGACGATCGGCGAGATCATGAACTGGCACATCGTCCGTGAAAACAACGATACGAAGGGATTCCGGCGCGACGAGGTGTTTGCGTATGACGCCGACCTTCTGCCGGAACGCGGCGCCCGTGCGGTTTCGGTCAATTATACGTCATTTACCGATTATCCGGCAGGATCGGAACTTTCGGTCAAAGCGGCCGGCGGTTCGCCGATCGTCGGTGTGTATGCGGTGTTCTGGGAGGAACCGGGAGAGTATACGGTCTCGATGACCGGGACGCTCGGTCCGAACGTCCGCGAGAGCACTCTGACGGTCCCGGCGGACCCGGAGGGCGGCCTTCAGCGGTACGTCACGCTGGGTCCGGGCTTCGGCGACCCGTTCGAGCTGACCGTCTCGTTTCCGGAAAGCGCGAAGGTCTGCGGGATCTATCCGGTGCTCGCGGACGATCTCGGTCCGGACGGCTCGCTTCCGGACTGGGTCCATAACTGGCAGGATCCGTGCGATTCGGCCGACGTGCTGCTCCTTTCGACGCACGCGGACGACGAACAGCTCTTCTTCGCGGGGATCCTCCCGTATTACGCGGCCGTGCGGAAGCTTGACGTTCAGGTTGCCTATCTGACGGATCATATGGGGGAACTGCGCCGCCACCAGGAACGTCTGAACGGCCTCTGGGAGGTGGGCGTCCGCCACTATCCGGTCAGCCTTCACCTTCCGGACGCTTATTCGGAATCGTACGAAGCCGCGCTTGCCAGTGCCGTGTACGCGGGTTATCCGGAGGACGCGCTCGTCAACGCCGTTCGCGAAACGATCGAACGCTTCCGTCCGAAGGTCATCGTCGGTCACGACGAAGCCGGTGAGTACGGCCACGGTCAGCACATCCTCTACACGGGTCTTCTCGAGCGGGCGCTTGCGGACGGCTGGGCGGAGGAACGACCGTACATCGAGCGCGTGTTTCTCCATCTGTACGGAACGGATCCGGTAACGCTCTCGTTCCTCGATACGCCGTATGACGCACTGGACGGAAAGACGCCGTTCCAGACGACCCAGGACGGCTTCCGCCATCATGAAAGCCAGCAGTGGACGTGGTTCCGCGGATGGCTTTACGGAAACGGGACGCCGATCACAAAGGCGTCGGAGATCGCAACCTACAGCCCGCTGTCGTACGGCCGGTATTACGGAAACGGAAAAGGATACGAGGCCGTGCGGGAGAGAGGCGATCTGTTCGCAGGTCTTACCTCGTACGCGGAGGATCGTGCGGAAGCCGAACGGCTCGAGCAGGAACGGCTTGCCGCGGAGGCAGCCGAACAGCGCGCCGAGGAGGAGAGGGCCGATGCGGAAGAGGAAGCGCGGGTCCATGCGGAGGCCGCGCGACGCGAACGCCGTACGGGAACCTTGCTCGTTGTCCTTTCCGTTCTTGCCGTCCTCGGAATCGCTGCAATCATCATCGCCGACCGAAAGCGAAGGGCGTAATCCGAACGCAGATACGTCAGCCAGCCGGTCAAAGGAGCATTCTATGAAAATCTATGAAACGAATCATCTCGTCACCCAGAGTGACCTCAACCACCACAACTCGCTTCTCGCGCCCGTACAGGCCGCGTGGCATATGATCGCGGGCTTCAATGCGGCCGCGATGGCGCAGGGAACGACGCTCGGCATCGTCGCCCGGAACATCAACCAGATGTCCTATACGGCACCCGGCCGCGGCGGACAGATCATGCTGATGAAGAGCCGCGTCGTCCACGTCGAGCCGTTCACGATCACGGTCCACACGACGATGGCGCCGTTCGAAGGAGGAAAGCGCGTCTCCGAATCGTACATCACATATACGACGATCGAGGAGGGAACGTCGACGAAGCGCGCCCACGGCGTCGTTCTGGACGAACCGGCCGACGAAGAGGAAGAACGGGAGCGTGCCGTTGCGGCGAAGCTTCTGGAAAACCGGATCTGAGCCGGATACGGAAACCGTACAAAATGAAAAAAAGGGAGGCGCTCCCGGATGGGAGCGCCTCCCTTCTTTTCATTGCGATCCCCGGACTTTGGGCGGATCGGGTTCAGTGTTCCGCTCCCTTCGGCGCCTGCCGGATCGAAAGGGAGATGCGCTTCTTCTTCGGGTCGCAGGCGAGAACGACCGTGCTCACGACGTCGCCGACGCGGAAAACGTCGGAGGGGTGCCGGACGAAGCGGTCGGCGAGCTCGGAGATGTGGACGAGGCCGTCCTGATGGACGCCGATGTCGACGAATACACCGAAATCGACGACGTTGCGGACGGTTCCCTTCATAACCATGCCCGGACGGAGATCGTCCATCGAAAGGACGTCGGTGCGGAGCATCGGCGGCGGAAGCTCGTCGCGCGGGTCGCGTCCGGGCTTCGCCAGTTCCGCAGCCATATCGCGGAGCGTCGGAAGACCGATCCCGCAGGTGTCCGCGAGTTTTTCCTCACCGAATCGCTTCACACGGTCCGTGATATCGGAGAATGCGCTACCGGAGTACGTTCCGTCCTTCCCTTGATATCCCAGAAGCGCGAGAAGACGCTTCGCCGCATCATACGATTCGGGATGGACGGCGGTGTTGTCGAGAATCTCCGCTCCGCCCGCAATCCGAAGGAAGCCGGCGCATTGAACGAACGTTTTCGGCCCGAGCTTCGGGACCCTGAGGAGCTCGTAGCGGTTCCGAAATGCGCCGTTTTCCTCGCGGTAGGAGACGATGCTCTTCGCAAGCGATGCGGAGAGGCCGGCGATGTGGGAGAGAAGGGAAGGCGATGCAGTGTTCAGATCGACGCCGACGCGCGAAACGCATGCTTCCACGACGCCCCCGAGCGCCTCGCTGAGGCGCGCTTCGGGCATATCGTGCTGGTACTGGCCGACGCCGAGCGCCTGCGGGTCGATTTTGACGAGCTCCGCAAGCGGGTCCTCGAGACGGCGCGCGATCGAAACGGCGGACCGGAGCGATACGTCGAAATCGGGGAATTCCTCCGCACCGAGCTTCGAAGCGGAGTAGACCGACGCACCGGCCTCGCTGACCATCATATACGAGACGCCGGGAAGGTCGCGGATCAGACCTGCGATGAAGATTTCGGACTCTTTCGAGGCCGTTCCGTTTCCGCAGGCGATCGCGGTCACGTTGTATTTCGCAATGAGACGCTTCAGAATCGCGGCCGCCTTTTCCGTCTCGCTGTGAGGAGGCGTCGGATAGACGACGGTCGTCGCAAGAACCTTTCCCGTTTCGTCACAGACGGCGATTTTGCATCCGGTGCGGTAGGCAGGGTCGAATCCGAGCGTGACGCGGCCGCGGACGGGAGGCTGCATCAGAAGCGGCTCGAGATTGAGGGCGAACGTTTTGATCGCCTGTTCGTTCGCGGTGTCCGTAAGATCCGAACGCGTCTCACGCTCGATCGAAGGAAGGATCAGCCGGTCGTAGGCATCTTCCGCCGCGTTCCGGACGAAGTCATACGAGACACTCCCGCTGCGGAGAACGGCTTCTCCGATCTTCCGGAGCGCGGCTTCGCGGTCGAGAACGAGAGAGATCTTCAGGAACCCCTCCTTTTCGCCGCGGTTCAGCGCGAGAATCTGGTGGCTTGAGAGCCTGGAAACGGCGCGGCTGAAGTCGTAATACGTCGCATAGACGGAATCGGCTGCGGGATCGGCAGCCTTCGACGCGAGCGATCCGGACGAGCGGATGAGTTCACGGAGCGTTTTTCGGATGCCGGCGTCGTCGGAGACCGTTTCGGCGATGATGTCGGAGGCTCCCCGGAGCGCATCTTCCGCCGTTTCGACGCCTTTTTCCGGATCGATGAAGGGCGCCGCGAACTCCTCCGGAGATCCTGTGCGGTCGAGCTGGGCGTACAGACGGACGGCAAGAGGCTCGAGACCCTTTTCCCGTGCGGCGGTCGCGCGTGTACGGCGTTTCTGCTTATAGGGACGGTAAACGTCCTCGAGTTCCGCGAGCGTTTTCGCCTCTTCGATCGCGCGGGAGAGCTCAGCGGTGAGCCTGCCCTGTTCCGCAACGGCGCGGCGGATCTCTTCGCGCCGCTCATCGAGATTCCGGAGGTAGCGGAGGCGGTCCGCAAGCTCACGGATGAGCTGATCGTCCATCGAACCGGTCTGTTCCTTCCGGTAGCGGGCGATGAAGGGAACGGTATTGCCGCCGTCAAGAAGCGTGATCACGGCGTCCGCGTAGCGCGGAAGGACGTTCAGCTCCTGCGCGATCTGTTCGGTATGTCTGTCCATGGGTTTCCTTTCACACGCGGTGTTATTTCACCGCAACTTGTGGTAATATATTACCACAGAATCACTGCTGAGAGAGGACTGAAATCATGAACGAAACGATCATCGGAAGACTCGACGCGCTCCGCGCGAAAATGCGCGCGGAAGACGTCGCCGCGGTTTACATCCCTACGTCCGACTACCACGGCTCGGAGTACGTCGGCGACTATTTCCAGCTCCGCGCGTATTTCTCCGGTTTTACGGGCTCGGCGGGAACGCTCGTCGTCCTTGCGGACGAGGCGGCGCTCTGGACGGACGGCCGCTACTTTCTTCAGGCGGAGGACCAGCTCGCCGGAACGGGGACCCTGCTGATGAAGATGGGCGAACCGGGCGTTCCGACGGTCGAGGCGTTCCTGAAAGAAAAACTCGGAGAGGGCGATGTGCTTGCGCTTGACGGAAGGACGGTCGGAGAGGCGGAGTACGCACGGATCGAAAACGCGCTGGAAGGCGTCCTCATCCGTACCGACTTCGACCCGGCGGCGGATGTCTGGACGGATCGTCCTGCTCCTGCCGCGAATCCGGTGTACGCGCTTCCGGTCGGGGTAAGCGGAAGGGCGGCTTCCGAAAAACTGGCGGATCTCCGGAAGGAGATGAGCGCAAAGGGCGCGACCGCCCACGTCATCACAACGCTCGACGACATCGCCTGGCTTTTCAACCTCCGCGGTTCCGACATCGAGTACAATCCGGTGTTCCTGGGGTATGCGGTGATCGAGAGGAACGCGGCGGTCCTCTTCACGGACGAAACGCGGCTCGGCGAAGATGCGAAGGAAGCGCTTCGCGAGGCGAACGTGACGGTTGCTCCGTACGGTGAGGTCTACCGCTACCTGGAGAAGTTTACGATGGAGGACAGCGTTCTCGTCTCCGAGACCCAGTCGAGCCACCGCGTGTTCGCGATCCTCACCGGCCGGACGAACGTCGTGCGCTGCCGCTATAATCCGACGACGCTCACGAAACAGATCCGGAACGACGTGGAGCGCGTCAACGTCGCGGTCGCACACCGGAGGGACGGCGTTGCGGTCGTAAAGCTCCTCTACCGCCTCGACAAGGAATACCGATCCGGCAGTGTCCGACCCGAGGACCGTCGGCTCCGGACCGAACTCGACGTTTCCTGCACGCTTGCGGGTTACCGCGCCGAACAGGAAGGGGCGAAGGGCCCGTCGTTCGAAACGATCGCGGGATACGGTCCCCACGGCGCGATCATCCATTACGAGCCGACGCCCGAGACGGACGCACCGCTTGAGGCGAAGGGCTTTCTGCTCCTCGATTCCGGCGGCCAGTACCTGGAGGGAACGACCGACATCACGCGCACGGTCGCGCTCGGACCTCTGACCGAAGAGGAAAAGACCGACTTCACACTCGTTCTGAAGGGAACGATCGGCCTTGCGATGGCGAAGTTCCCGGCCGGAACGTGCGGCTATACGCTCGACATTCTCGCACGAAAGGCGCTCTGGGACGCGGGACTCGATTACAACCACGGGACCGGTCACGGCGTCGGCCATATGCTCTGCGTCCACGAAGGTCCCGCGGGAATCCGCCGCGTTCCGGGCGACAGGGCCGATCAGATCCCGCTCGCGCCCGGAATGGTCATCTCCGACGAGCCGGGAATCTACCGCGCCGGAAAACACGGCGTCCGCATCGAAAACCTCGTAACGGTCGTACGGGCGGAGGAAGAAGGATTCCTGAAATTCGAGACGCTGACGTGCGTCCCGATCGACCGGAACGCGATCCGGAAGGAACTCCTCTCGCCCGCGGAAACGGCCTGGCTCGACGGATACCACGCATGGGTCCGGAAGGTTCTGACGCCGCTTCTCGACGCGCCGGAGGCCTCCTGGCTCGCCGAAGCGACGAAACCGCTGTAAAAGAGCGCGGAAAGCGCTTTCAGGGTCCCGAAAAAGTATTGAACGGGCTGTTTTTCGGTGCTATACTGATTCAGTTAAAACACGATTTCGGGCGTTTGGCCCTTGATTTAGGAGGAATTTATGGGTAGACACGGTACGATTGCCGGAAGAAAGTCGGCACAGGACTCGAAGAGAGCCCAGGTCTTTACGAAGTATTCGCGTATGATCACAGTCGCGGCGAAGGCCGGAGGCGATCCCGACTACAACTTCGCACTGAAAAACGCGATCGAAAAAGCGAAGGCCATCAATATGCCGAACGACAACATCATCCGTTCCATTAAGAAAGGAACGGGCGAGCTCGAAGGTGAGACCTACGAGGAATCGAGTTTCGAGGGATACGGTCCCGGCGGCGTTGCGATCATCGTCGAGGTTCTGACCGACAATAAAAACCGTACGACCTCCGCGGTCCGTCACGCGTTCGACAAGTGCAACGGCAACCTCGGTACCGTCGGCTGCGTTTCGTATATGTTCAGCCGCAAGGGCCTGATTGACATCGAAAAGGCCGATACGGTCGACGAGGATACGCTGATGGAAGCGGCGCTCGAAGCGGGCGCGGACGATTTCGTGACCGAGGATGATTATTACGAGATCATCACCTCGACCGACGCCTTCCAGGAAGTCTCTGACGCGCTCCGGAACGCAGGATATGTCCTTGCGTCCGCGGACATCGAGTTCGTCCCCGCGGTCGAGGCGACTCCCGGCGAAAACGACGTCAGGAATCTCGAAAAGCTCCTTGCGATGCTCGAAGAGGACGACGACGTCCAGAACGTCTACCACAACTGCGCGGTTGAGCTCGACTACTAAGCGGGTTCGTCCTGCTGCGACGCAGATTCCGTGTACACAGCGCCTGAACGATGTTTATTTCGGTTCCGTTTCGCTGCACGGATAAAAAAGCGGGAAGGGAAGAAGGCCCCTGCGAAACACGCAGGGGCTTTTGATTGCAACGGCTGAGCCGGATAGTTTGCACGCAAAATATTGATATTCCAACGATTCCCTGTAACACTCCTGTAATTTTTCACTTGATTTATGAGTATGCCGGCCTTATAATATGCCTTGTGAGAACGAACCCGTTCGATCTTCAATGTGTTCATTTTATTAGCGCAAGTTAATAGGAGGAGTAAAACATGAAAAAGAAACTTATTGTAGTGCTCTGCCTCGCGATGGCACTGTCTCTTGTCCTCGCGGGCTGCACGCCGAAGACTCCGGCGAACCAGGGCGGTAATGACCCGGTCGCGGAGAAGACTCAGCTGACGGCTTCCGTCACCGCTGACTTCGACTCCATCGACCCGCAGATCATGCTCGCTTCCGATACCGACCGTATTATGTACAACGTATACGAAGGTCTCGCAAAGTGCGGTAAAGACGGTAACGTCGCCCCCGGCCTCGCCGAATCCTGGACGTTTGACGGAAACACCTTCGTCTTCAAGATCCGCCAGGGCGTGAAGTTCCATGACGGTTCCGAACTGACTCCGGAAGACGTCGTCTATTCCTTCAACAGAATGTGCGGCAAGATCGCGGATGACCAGTCCGCCGTCAAGCAGAACCTTCAGGAAGGCATCGCTTCCGTCGAGAAGACCGGCGACTGGGAAGTCACCATGAAGCTCGCGTCCACCAACACCGCGTTCGAATCGAACCTGCTCGTCTCCATCATCAAGGAAGGCGCCGGCCCGACGATCGTTGCGAACCCGAACGGAACCGGCCCCTACAAGCTCGTTTCCTATGAACCGGGCGTCGGCTGCACGCTCGAAAAGCACGAAGATTACTGGGGTGAGAAGGCGAACATCGACGTCATCAACGTCAAGATCTACTCCGACACCACCGCTTCCCTGCTCGCAATGCAGAACGGCGAAATCCAGATGGCGGGCGTAACCGAATCCAACAAGGAAATGGTTCCCTCGACCTTCAATATGGAAATGATGTCCAACAACACCCCGATCCTCGTTCAGGTCAACTGCAAGGAAGGCGTCTTCTCCGATGTCCGTGTCCGCCAGGCTCTGAACTATGCGACCGACCAGCAGGCTCTCATCGACGCGCTTGTACCGGGTGCGGAATGGGTTTCCGGCTACCTCACCAAGCTCCAGACATTCTATCAGAAAGACAACACCAAGATGTATCCGCACGACATCGCAAAGGCCAACGAGCTCCTCGCGGCTGCCGGCTACAACGAATCCAACAAGTGCGCGTTCGATCTGATGTGGTTCTCGAACCTGTCCAACTGGTATGAATCCGTCTGCCTCGTTCTGAAGGATCAGTGGGATAAGACCAACTTCGCCGTCAACCTCGTTGACACCGACTGGTCGACCTTCCTCTCCACCGTTTACTCGAACCCGGAAAGAAAGTTTGACGCTGCTCTGTTCGGCTACACCGGCAAGCTCGACCCGTACTCCCAGTTCCGTCGTCTCCAGTCCACCAACAAGGCGAACATCATGATGTTCTCGACTCCGGAATACGATGATCTCCTCAACCAGATCATGAACACGACCGATTCCAGCGTGAAGCAGAAAGCATACTATCGTATGCAGGACATCATCGCGGAAGAAGCCGTCGGCGTATGGCTCCTGGACAACTACAGCTACATTGCTCTCGACAAGAACTACACGGGCTACACTCCGTACGTCATCACCTTCTGGGATTTCTCGACGATCAAGAAAGTCAACTAAGTTCTGTCTGGAGTTCCACAACTGAAACGACAAAGTATGCGGGGCTCGGGGTTTGTCCCGGGTCCCGCATCTTTTTTCAGCAACGTATGGGAGGACTCAATGGTTAAAAGAATCTTATATTCCATCCTGACTTTCTTCCTTGTTACGGTCCTGATTTTCGGTCTTTTTTTGCTTATGCCCCAGGACCCGATCAAGATGAAACTGGGTGACGAAGCCGACCCCGTCTTCGAAGCGGCTCTTCGCTACAAGCACGGGTTTACGGTATCACCGGAAATCGGAGCTGCGGAGGTTCCTCCGGTAACCCGTTACTTCCGCTGGCTGAGCGGTCTCTTCCGTCTCGATCTCGGCACCTCCATCCGTTACGACAAGAGCGTCAACGAACTGCTCTCGACGCGCCTCCCGAACACCGTCGGGTTAGCGATCTTTTCATTCATCATTGACGTTATACTCGGTATTGCACTCGGCGTTTTCGTCGCGAAGGTCACGAACTCCGGTCACTATACCTTCGGCGCGATCATCAACATCCTGACGCAGATCGGCATTGCAATCCCGGTCTTCTTTGCATCGATCCTTTGGATTCTTCTGATCTGCATCAAACTCAAATGGCTTCCCGTTACAGGCTTTAAGCCGCTCGAAGCCGGTCTCGGGCCTTTCCTCAAGGGCCTCATTCTCCCCGCCATTTCGATTTCCGTCGGCGGTATCTCCCTGATCGTCCGCTACGTCCGCAACGCGATGACCGAAGAACTCGCATCGGACTATGTCCGCTGTGCGCGTTCGAAGGGCGTCAGCGAACGCCGGATCCTCTACAGACACGTCCTGCGGAACTCTCTGATTCCGATCGTTACAATCCTCGGCATGCGCCTCGCTTCGATCATCACCGGTTCGATCGTCATCGAACAGGTCTACAGCGTCCCCGGTATCGGAACGCTGATGATTTCCGGCATCAACTCCGGTGACTGCATCCTCGTTCAGGGCATCTGCGTTTACATCGCGACCGTCGTCATCGTGACGTATCTGGTCCTCGACCTGCTCTATATGGTCATCGACCCGCGTATCCGCGTCAAGGCTTGAGAAGGAGGGAACGAACAATGGCAAAAGACATTACAAAGAAAAAACCCTCCCGGATCAAGAACCGCACGCTTCGGAAAATCCTCCGGAACCGCAATTTTATGGTCGGCTTCTGCCTTCTGATGATTCTGATCATCATGACGATCGTCTCGTTCTTCTGGACACCGTACGATCCGAACGCGCTGAACCTCTCGGCGATGAAGCATCGTCCGACGCCGATCGCCCAGTGGGGCAATCCGGATGTCGAGGTCCACATTGCCGGTACCGACGACGTCGGCCGCGACATCTTCTCGCGCGTTATGGTCTCCGGCCAGAAGGCCTTCCAGATCGGTCTTTCGTGCGTTGCGATGGCTATGGTCTGCGGCGTTACGCTCGCGCTTTTTGCGGCGTATTTCGGCGGCTGGGTCGATAACCTTATTATGCGTCTCACCGACGCGTTCAAATCGATCCCGTCCCTGATGTTCGCCATGATGATGGCGGCCGTTTTCGGCAAGGGTACGAAAACGACGATCATCGCCATTACGATGATTCTCATTCCCCAGTTCACCCGTATGACGCGCGCGAACGTCCTCAAGATCCGCGAGCGCGAATACATCCAGTGGACAACGCTGATCGGCATGAACAAGTTTCGCGTTATGTTCCTGCACATTCTGCCGAACGTCCTCTCGGTCATCATCGTCACCGCGTCCCTCGCTTTCTCCGAAGCCGTTCTGACGGAAGCCTCGCTTTCCTACCTCGGCCTCGGCGTACAGGCTCCGGACGCCTCCTGGGGCGCTCTTCTGAATGCCTCTCAGGCTCTCTTTACCATCTATCCCTATATGGCAATCTGGCCCGGCATGATGGTCACCATCGCCGTCCTCGGCTTCAACGTCATGGGCGACGGCCTCTCCGAGCTTCTGAACGCCAAGGTCAGTAAGGAGGCGTAACGATGTTAGATGTTCAAAACCTCTGCGTATCGATCCGCATGGACGAAATCTGGTACCCTGTTCTCCAGAACGTTTCCTTTAAAATCGACGGCGAAGAGACCCTCGGTCTCGTCGGCGAGTCCGGCTGCGGAAAGTCGATGACGGCGACGGCCATTATGGGCCTCCTCGACCGCAACATCAAAATCGTCGACGGACATATTATGTTCGACGGCGACGACATCGCGGGACTCGATCTCAAGGCCTATCAGAAATACCGCGGAACCGGTATCGCAATGGTCTTCCAGGATTCGATGTCCTGTCTGAACCCGCTTCATCGCATCGGCGCCCAGCTGGAAGAGACCTATAAGATCCACTTCAAGAATATGACGAAGGAAGAGATCCACGACAAGATCGTCTACTCTCTGACACACGTCGGCTTCGTCAACGCGGAGGAGACGATGCGGAAGTATCCCCATCAGCTCTCCGGCGGCCAGCGTCAGCGCGTCATGATCGCGATCGCGATGAGCGCGAACCCGAAGCTCCTGATTGCGGACGAACCGACGACGGCCCTCGACGTCACGACCCAGAACAAGATCCTGACGCTCATGAAGAATCTTCAGAAAGAGCATCACACCTCGATTCTGATGATTTCTCACGACATCACCGTCATCGGCCAGACCTGCTCGCACGTCGGCGTCATGTATTCCGGCTGGCTCGTTGAATACGGCCTCTCCGGCCAGGTCCTGAAGGATCCGAAGCATCCGTACACGAAGGCTCTGATCGCGTCGATCCCGACCCAGGAAAACAAGAACAAACCGCTTCACGAAATCGGCGGCGTCGTTCCGTCTCTCCGGATGCGCCCGAAGACCGGATGCGTCTTCTATGAGCGCTGCGAGGAGCGCTGCGACAAGTGCAAGGGCGATATCCCGACCGTGACTCTCCCGGATGGCCGCAACGTCCGCTGCGTCCTCTTTGCAGATCAGGGGGTGGAATAACATGGCAGAAAACAGAGAACCCATTCTCCAGGTGAAAAACCTCACCAAGATCTACAGAGTCCCCGCGACGAAGATCTTTGAAAAGAAAAAGACGTTCATCGCCCTGAACGACGCATCATTCGACGTTCATTACGGCGAGACCGTCGGCCTGATCGGCGAATCCGGCTGCGGAAAATCCACGACCGGCCGCATCATCGTCAAACTCCTCCAGGCGTCGAGCGGCGAGGTCATCTACGAAGGCAAGGACATCAACAAGATGTCCCGCAAGGAATTCAAGGAAAACCGCACCGATATCCAGATGATCTTCCAGGATCCGGCGACCGCGCTGAACCCTCAGTTCACGATCGGCGGCCTGATGCGCGAAGCGCTTCGTTCCGTCGGAATCAAGGATAAAGCCGAACAGGACAAGAAGATCCTTCCGCTGATCGCTCACGCGGGCCTCACCGAGGAATACCTCGCGCGTGCGCCTCACGAGCTTTCCGGCGGCCAGAAGCAGCGTATCTGCATTCTGCTTGCTCTTCTGCTCGATCCGAAGTTCATCGTCGCGGACGAAGTCGTCTCGGCTCTCGACCTTTCGGTCCAGGCGCAGATCCTCAATATGATCCGCCGGATCCAGAAAGAGATGAACCTCTCGATGATCTTCATCTCCCACGACCTGAACATCATCCATTACGTATCCGACCGCATCATCGTCATGTACATGGGCGAGATTGTCGAACAGGGTACGTGCGAAGAAATCTATCGCAAGGGCCTCCATCCGTACACGCATCTTCTCCTCAGCTCCCTCATCACCCTGAATGCCGATAACACCCAGGGCGAAGCGAAGGATATGGGCGAGATCATCCGTTCGGAATCGGTCTGCATCTTTGCACCGCGGTGCCCCAAGGCGACCGACCAGTGCTGGCATGAAAAACCGGCGCTCAAGGAAGTCGAACCGGGCCACCTCGTCAAATGCCACTTCGTCCAGACGATGGAGGAGGCGGCTGCCGCAGCCCGCGCCCAGGCAAATTGATGATTCGTGTTTCCGAACCCGAAGGCTGCCGAACGGCGGCTTTCGGGTTTCCTTTATGGAGAAGGGAGGACCCCTATGCGCCTTGGCGCGATTTCCGATCTGCATTACGATCTGCATCCGCTCGGCGACAGGATGGCGGAACTCCTGGCGGACATCGCCGGAGAGCGTGCGCTTGACGCACTCCTCATCGCGGGAGATATCTCCGGATACTGCGAAAAGACGGATCGCTTCGCGACGGAACTCGAAGAGCGGCTCGGTGAGAAGGGAGGAATCCGTCTCTTTTTCTGTCTCGGAAACCACGACGTCTGGAACCGTGAGGAGCCCGGCGTGACGGTGAACGAAGCGGTCCGGCGGATGCGGAGTCACCCCGGTTTCTTTCAGAACGACTGCGTTGCACTGACGGAGAAGACGGTTCTCATCGGAGGGATCGGCTGGTGGGACTTCAGTCTTGCGGACCGCTCGCGCTTTACGGACGAGGACCTTCTCCGGTACGCGTATAACGGTCGCGAATGGCGTTCCCACGGCTGGACCGACACGGAGGAGCCGGACGACCGCGTTCT
>Ga0079305_1001376_pt1 | contig 33061 bp, 29 predicted proteins | sample LMS_cellobiose_e_FD_79183 | JGI IMG/M metagenome (GOLD analysis project Ga0079305, IMG submission 79183) | Rumen-fistulated moose microbial communities from Alaska, USA - LMS_cellobiose_enrichment | ecosystem: Host-associated > Mammals > Digestive system > Stomach > Rumen fluid ... | reverse complement strand
TGTAACCCACAGGACATTGGCGGGGGTGTCGTACTGTCCGGTGTCTTTCTCTATCTTGTTCATTACCCTTCCTCTACAGAAAGGATAGCCGTAGCGGTCGAGATATCCTCCGGCGGCCCCTGCATACTCGAACATGTCCCTGTCGTACCAGGAATGAAGCTTCGGACCGCAGGCTCCGCATTCCGGATGGGTATCCATCCACTCGACCAGCGGTGAGAGCCAATTTTTCGGGACTTCAATATCTGAGTTTATAAGGACATAGTACTCGGCATCGACCAGCGAGAGTGCGCGGTTATATCCTCCTGTAAAGCCGTAGTTCTTCTCAAGGCGGATCTGACTTATCTGAGGGAACTTCTCCGACATCATCTCCATGGAAGAGTCGGTAGATGCACTATCGGCGACAATGACCTCTGCATCAAGTCCTTCCGTTGATTCAATAAGAGGAGGAAGGAACTTTTCCAGAAAGTCCTTTGTGTTCCAGTTCAGTATGACTACGGCCGTTTTCATCCCTAGTTCTCCGGAGCTTTGTCGTGGCAGCAGCCTTCGCCGCCTCCGTGGCAGCACCCTTCGCCACCTTCGTGCTTATGGCAATGTCCCTTACCCTTTCCATGGCAGCAGTGATGCCCTTCTTCCGGAGGAAGATATTCTCCATGGAGACCTTCTCGAAGTTCCTTCTCGGTAGCATCCCGAACCGAGAGGACAGTCCCCTTGAAATTCAAGGTTTTCCCTGCCATGCGGTCGTTGAAGTCCATTACGACACCATTGTCGGTAACTTCTTTTACTGTGGCATAGAGGATACCTCCATCCTTACCCATCATGGGGAGTGTCCTTCCGATTTCCATAAGGTCCTCTCTTACAACTCCTTCGATAGTAAAAGCCGCCTTCGGAAGCTCTAACACCTTATCCTCGTCATATGGACCGTATCCTTCCTCGGGAAGGAGGGTGAAGGCGAAATTATCGCCCTCCGAAAGACCGTCTACCTCCGATTCGAACTTCGGGAGGAGCATATGGGTGCCATGAATATAGTCAAGAGGATGGTCTTCACTTGCCCTGTCGGCAATCACCCCGTTGACTTCAAGTTCGTAGGTCAGTACGACAACTTTATTTTTTTCTATTTTCATCCTGCGAAATATACGTTTGAAAATGCTAATGTAGGAATTATTTTCGACATGCAGCTTCTGGCGTCATCGGCCGTTGCAATCAGGTTGTTCCAAAGGTCAATGAAATTGCCGGTCATAAGCATCTCGCGAACTGGGTGGAGAATCTTGCCGTCCTCGAAAGCGAAGCCTTCAATCCCGTAAGAGAAGTCGCCGGTGGCAGAATTGCTGTTGCCTCCGTTGAAACCGGTGACATAGATTCCGCTCCCTACCTTTTCGAGGAGGTCACTGACTTCCTTTGAGTCTCCGACAGTGGATAGAACCGGCCTGGAGCAGTCTTCAATTGTTGGCTCTATCCCAAGCTTGCCTGCGATATAGGTATTAATAAAATAATTCTTGACGACTCCGTTTTCAATTATTGGAAGGTCTCCGGTTGCTACGCCTTCGCTGTCGAAGAGCCGGCTTCCTGTCTTGCCCTCTTCGTGAGGACGGTCTATGATAGTGACATTCTCTCCGAAAACTTTCTCTCCTTTTTTCCCTGTGAGAAAAGAGTTTTTCTGTTGGATAGAATGGCCGCTCAGAGCATTCAGTATGGGGCTGACTACCTTGGAGGCGCATTCGCTGTCTACAACGAGATTCATAAGGCCTCCTTCGTGGGGGCGGGGACCTATTTTCCCTGCAGCCCTTTTTACAGCAGTCATCGAACAATCTGTCAGAGAACCGCATATCCCCTTTAAAGTCGGGGAGGCATCCCACCAATACGCGCTTATTCTGTTGCCTTGCGGATCCTCTACTGTCACTTCGTATCCTATCTCGAAAGAGGTTTCTGTGTGGCGGGCGTAAAGGCCGTTGCTATCCATGGTAACAGTGTCAAAAACGCTGTCGGAGTATTCTCCTTCTTCTGAGATGATCCTGAAACCTTTCTCGAGAGCTTCTTTACCTTTCCAAATGGATGAAGACTTTGCCATCGTGAGCCGTTTCTCCGGTGTTAGAGTCTCGTACTCTTTGTCATAAAGTCCAAGCTCATTCCCTTTGACTGCTTTTTTTACCGTCCTGTCTGGGGAGGGAAGATCCCTGCATTCATCCTTTGCAAGCATCCGGACGGTAGATACTGCCCTTGTAATAAATTCTTTGAGATCTTCCTTTACCAGTCGGTTGGTTGAGAAAGAACCTGATTTCCCGTCCACAAAAAGGACAATGCTCAGACTCCTGTCAAGGGCATGGGTGACCTTGTCGAGTTCTCCATCAAGCATTCCGAAGAGCTCCATCAGGCTCTTGTTCAAAGTGACTCTGACCTTCTCAGCGCCGGCCTCTTTTGCCAGAGTTATGCATTCCTTGGCTAGAAGTATCTCATTTTCAGTTAGTTTCTCTTCCATCCTATTCTCCTCCTACAGTAAGATTATCAATCAGCACAGTCGGTATTCCGCAGGAAACGGGCACACTCTGCTCTTTTCCGCAGACCCATGCGCTCTCATCGACCTTGAGGTCATTTCCCACCGCAACTATATCCGAGAGAGCCTTGGGCCCGTTGCCGATAATGTTAATGTCCTTGACAGGCATAGTAAGACGGCCGTCTTCAATCAGATATCCGCTCTTTACATAGAAAGTAAAGTCTCCTTCTCCAATCTTTACCTGTCCGTTGGAGAATTCATCTACGAAGATTCCTTTCTTGACTCTCTCGATGAGGCTTTGGGGCTCTTCCTGGCCGCTTTCCATATAGGTTGCCCTCATTCTCGGGATAGGAGCATAGCGGAAAGACTCCCTACGGCCGTTTCCGGTCGGCATTACTCCAAAGTGACGTGCGCTGATCCTGTCATGGAGGAAAGAAGTCAGTACTCCGTCCTCGACCATATATGTCTTCTGCCCGGGGACTCCCTCATCATCGTAGTTGAGGGCTCCACGGTTCCCTTTGATGGTTGCATCGTCGATGATGTTGATGCCTTCGAGGCAGACTTTTTCACCGATTCTGCCCGTGAAAATAGACTGACCCTTTCTGGCGAAGTCCGCTTCGAAAGCATGACCCATGGCCTCATGAAGCAGTATCCCAGAGGCTCCTGCTCCCATCACTACGCTCATCTTTCCTCCCTTCGGCCTTCCGGCTGCGAATCTGTCGTCAAGGCCCTTTACCGAGAGATCGGCAAGCTCTTCGATAAGGGCATCAGTCAGCATCTCCACTCCCATCCTGAAGCTTCTCGACGCACCTCCGTTGCAGATCTTGTCTCCATGCTGGAAAACAACTGATACAGAGACGCTTCCCATTGGACGGGTATCATATTTCAGTTCCGAGAAAGAGTTGTACATCAGGTAGTCACTTACCTGCCATGAGAGCATAGCGAGTACTTTGACGACCCTGCTGTCGCGACTTCTTACGGCAGCATCGAGTTTTTCGAGAAAAGGAAGGAATTTATCGGCTCCTGTGCTTCTCCAATGGACACTCACAGGGTATCTGTCTGCCGACGGATTGGGCTCTCCCGGAAAGAATTTCCGCACCATTCTTCCTCCGTTTGATGAAAAGGGGATGAAACTGTCGGCCAGGTCATGTGAGGCCTTCAATATTCTGGCTGCTTCGTTGGGGGTAATTCCTTCACTTCCGATTTTCACCGGAACTGTCCTACCCGAGCCTTCTGCGATTGCAGCGGCGGCCCTTGCCGCCCCTATCATATCTTTCATTAGGGTGCTCTCGGAATAGGCGTATCCGGTTTTCTCATCGGAAAGGACCCTGATTCCGACGCCGAAGTCGATATGCTGTCCTCCGCTTGTGACAGCTCCGTCACGGAGGGTGAGGTTGCCGTATGTAGTGTTTTCGAAATAAATATCGGAGTAATCTCCTCCTTTTGACAGTGCCTCTGCCGTAAGGAGCTCGAGCTGGGGAAGATCTACTCCAAATATGTTGAAATATTGTTGTTTAGTCTTTATCATTCCTGATTTCGTTGAGTATGGACTCTTTTATTTCCCTATACTTTTTTAAGTCGTGGACCGTTATCCCTTTCTTGGAGCCGCTGGCGATTGTCTTGTAAGGAGGATCGGAGTTGTCCGCGAGAATCCATTCGTCGGCGATGTTCATGTAATCGTTGAAAAAATTGATAAGCCCGGCGTTGAAACGTCTCCTGACAGTGTCATCGAGTACGTCGTGACCTCCTTCCGTGACCCTTTTCTTCACTCTCTCTATAGCCAGCTCGGGAGAAGATATCCATAGATAAAGCACGGTGACAGTATAACCGTTCTCCTGGCTCTCGTTAATGATTTTGAGGAGGGACCTTGTCGCGAGGGTGCTCTCGATGCCAAAATCCTTTTTCTTCTGCATCAGGATCTGCATCTTCATATGCATATACCTGCCGGCCATTATTGACGCTTTGTCGGGGTCGAAAGGGGAGAGGCTCTTTGCAAACTCATCGGAATTGATGAACTCCGAGCAGTCCAGAAGCCTTGGCAGTATGGTATATGACGCCGTCGTTTTGCCGGCGCCGTTGCATCCTCCTATTACGAAAAGTCTCGGCATTTCTTATGAATGGGTTACACCATATCCGAAGAGGGCGAAATCGCCCTTGCAGGGATCTCCGGGGAAGATATCCTTGAATATGTCGGTAATCTCCCGGACAGTAATAATGTCTTTTTGACGCCTGGTGGTAAGCCCAATCTCAACTGCTATGTCGTGAACATGGACATCGAGGGGAATGAGAAGATCCGCGGGGGAAGTATTTTTCCATATCCCGAGATCTACGGCTCCGTCATCGCGGACAAACCAGCGTCTCATCATATTTATCTTTTTATTCGGAGCCTTAGGGTCCTCTTTCTGTCCGAAAATCTCCGTTCTGATCTCTTCTATCGAGAGGCTCTCAAGAGAATCCTGTCTTTCGTAGATCGTTTTGAGACGGGAGCAAATAGAAGCAACCTCCGACCATTTGACAGTTCTGTGGATACTCGTATTATCACTTCTCCACCCGCCTTTCATCACATAGTCGAACGGCTTCCAGTCCATCTCGTCGAAAAGCCTTCCGCAGTCCCGCACAATCATTGCGCGGCGGCCCCAGGCGAAATGGGCGGCGAAGATGCCGGAAATCTCAATGTCTCTCAAGTCGGCTTCTCCCCGGCGGTATTTATCCCTGAACTTCGTCGGGAAAGCGATAGGGTCCTCTTTGAAATAGAGAGGGTCGTTGTATTTAACGGCCCACTCTATCAGTTGATTTACAGTTTCTTTCGTCATTACTCAGCGGTAGCCGCCTCGAGCTTCTTGAGGAAGGAGAACATCACGAGGCCGGAGATGACGCACAGCGACATGAGGACCACCCAGTTGACCCAAAGCGAGACGTGGTCCCAGAGGCTGGACGGCACGGAGGCCAGATAGTTGCCGATGGCGGTGGCGGCGAACCAGCAGCCCATCATGAGGCCCTTGTACTTGGGCGGGGCGACCTTGGACACGAAGGAGATACCCATCGGGCTGAGCAGCAGTTCGGCGAAGGTCAGGACCAGGTAGGTGCTGATGAGGTAGGTCGGGACCACCGGGTCCGGGGAGAGGCCTCCGACGGCCGTGAGCTCCGAAGGAGCGGGCTGGCCCTTGGAGGCGGAGAGCATGATGAGGTAGCCCAGCGCGGCGACGAACATGCCCAGGCCGATCTTCTTGGGGGCGGAAGGCTCCTTGCCCTTGTTGGCAAGGGCTCCGAAGAGGGCCATCGAGACGGGCGTCAGGGCCACGACGAAGAACGGATTGAACTGCTGGAACTGCTGGGGCAGGATGTTCAGGGTCGGAGCCATGCCGGAATAGATCCAGTATGCGCCGCCCCACAGGGCGAGGGTCGCTGCGGCGCAGATGACCTTGGACCGGGACGATTCGGACTGGAAGATGCCGAAGAGGGTGTAGACCGAAACGGCAATCAGGAACAGGGGCCAGATGCTGAATCCGATGCGGAGCGGACCCGAGACGGTGGTCTGGGTGTAGTCACGCGCGAAGTAGGTCAGGGACAATCCGTTCTGGTGGAAAGCCATCCAGAAGAAGATTACCACGGCGAACACGAAGCAGAGGGCCACGATGCGGTCCTTGGTCTGCTTCGGGGTGAGCTCGACGGCCTGATCGCTGGCCGCAGCGGCCTGCTTTGCGTTGACGTCCGTATGCTTGAACCAGGAGCGGAAACCGAAATAGATGGCCATGGAGAAGATCAGCGACACGCAGGCGACGGCGAAGCCGAGGTTGTAGGCGGTGGCCAGGTGGTTGACATAGTAGTGGCTGAAGTCGGTCAGGCTCATCGCGGTCACGTCGGCGCCGGGCATGGCGGCCTGCAGGTCCTGCAGCAGGGACGGATCCTGGAGCGTGCCGTTGATGCACTGGTGCGCCAGGGCGGGGATGTCGGCCTTGTAGATCAGGCCGGACTTGGCCAGGTGGCTGTTGGTCAGGGCCGTGGCGGCCGTCGGAGCGAACATGGCGCCGATGTTGATGGCCATGTAGAAGAGGCTGAATCCGGAATCGCGCTTGGCGGCATACTTCGGGTCGTCATAGAGATTGCCGGTCATCACCTGGAGGTTGCCCTTGAACAGACCCGTGCCGACGGCGATGAGCAGCAGGGCGCAGATCATCAGGGCGAGCGCCAGCCCGCGGTTGGCGAAGGCATCCGTGGGGATCGCGAGAAGAAGATAGCCGAGGAACATGACGGATACGCCGGTGACGACACACTTGCCGAATCCGATCTTGTCGGCAAGCCATCCGCCGAGGACCGGCATGAAATAGACGGCAGCCAGGAAAATGGCGTAGAACTGGCCGGCCGCAGCAGCCGTGAAGCCGAACTTCGCCTGTAGGAACAGGAGGAAGATGGCCAGCATGGTGTAGTAGCCAAAACGTTCGCCCGTATTTGCGAGAGCCAGAGCGAACAGGCCTTTGGGTTGTCCTTTGAACATAGATTTATGGTTTTAACAGTTAAAAATCCTTGTTGGGTTTACAAATATAGTAAAGTTTTCTTATTATATTTGTAATCTAATATGGAAAAGGTAAAGACAAATCCGGGACAGAAACTGGTCATTGGGCTGATGAGGCTTTTTTCTCTTATGCCTCTGAAATGGCACCATAAGTTCTCCGCTTTCTTCTCCTGGGTGATGAAGGATATAATGCATTACAGGGAGGATGTGGTTACGACAAATATAGCCCGCAGCTTCCCTGAGATGAAATATAATGAACTTAAAGAGGTAAAAAAGAAATTTTACCGTCATTTCGGGGATATCATTACCGAGGCGATCTGGTTCTCAGGGAAGACTGGACGAAAGGGATGTGAGAAGCTCCACAGGCAGCATGTCCTTGAGTTTAAGAATGTTCCGGAGTTCAACCGGATGTACTTGGATTGCTCCAGCATGCTGGTCCTTAACAGTCATATGGGTAACTGGGAGCTTTCCGGAGGAATAGAGGAATATAATTACTCCTCAGAGACTTTCGCCGTAAAGCCCGAAGATTTCGTTGTAGCCTATAAGAAGCTCAGCAGCACTTTTTTCGATAAAATAATGGCAGTTGTCAGGTGCGGCCCCCTTGAAAATACCGCTTTTGACGGCTATACCGAGTCTTCGATGATGCTCCGTCATGCTTTTACCCATAGGGACGAGAGAAAATTCTATGTCTTCAATATCGACCAGTATCCCTATTGGAAGGCTGCAGGATGCGATATAGGAGAGTTTATGAATCAACCTACAAAGGCCATGACCGGTGCGGCGGCGCTCGCCGTAAAATTCGGCATGGCGGTTGTTTATCTTCGCTGGGAAAAAAGAGAGGGAGGTTATGATGTCACATTCGTCCCAATTACCGAAAATGCATCGGAAATGACACCCCTTCAGATAATGAGAACCTATTATGACCTTATCGAGGAGGACCTGAGGCGGCAGCCGTGGAACTATCTCTGGTCACATAAAAGATGGAAATAATTATGAATATGAGACTTTCATTTATAGCGGCTGCTGCCGCCCTTGCCATTCCCGCCCTTTCATCGGCGCAGGAGATAGGAAATGTAACTTACTCCCTTCCTCTGACAACAGTCCAGGCTGAAGTTACTGCTGTCCATGAAGCATTCTTCGCTGGTCCCTATGCCCAGTTCGCGAAGAAATACCTCGGCCTCGATGTCCGTCAGAAGAATTCCTCTTCGGTCCGTGTTACAAGCGTGACGTTGATCCCAAAAGTTGAGGCTGACGCTAAAGCCCGTTTCTCCGTGGCTCCGGGAAAGACCGTCGACAGCATGACAGAGCTTTCTGCGCAGGGACTGGTCTCATTCGGCAGCAAGGCTGAGGCGGAGTCGGTTTCGTGGCGCTTTACCCCTTATGCAAAATCTAATTTCAATAATAAGGGACTTACTTCTCCCGATACTGTGGAAAAGAGAACCACTTACAGGGATGTCCAGACGGATACTTCGTTCACAAGAATAGCTGTGCAGCAGGATTTCGTGGTGACCAAGACCTTGGAGCAGAAGGCAAAGGAAGCTGCTGAAATTATCCTCAAGGCCCGTCGCGAGAAGTTCAATATTACAACCGGCAATACTGACGCTACCTTCAGCGGCGAAGCCCTTGGAAGCGCTATCGCTGAATTGACAAGGGTAGAGGAGGAATACCTTACCATGTTTGTCGGATATTCAGTCTACACTGATTTGGAGAAAACATTTGAGGTGACTCCCTCTCCAACAAAAAAGAACGGCCTCTATCCTCTCTTCGCGGCAGGACGCGACGGGCTTGTCCCGGCGGAAGAAGGGGGAGACCAGATTTTCTATCTGTTCTTCGATCCTCAGGAACTTACAGAGCCTGAAATCGATCCCGCGAAGGCTGCCAAGCCCAAATCCTCCCTCCATTACCGCGTACCGGCTATCTGCACGGTGACCCTGTCCAATGATGACAAAGACCTTGTTTCTATGAGAATCCCTGTCTACCAGCTCGGCAGGGAAGAAGTGTACCCGATTACCAAATAAAAGTTTAAAGATATGACAATCAAAGATTTGAATCCGACAATAGTCTGGAACAACTTCTACGGCCTAACACAGATTCCTCGTCCTTCAAAGCATGAAGGCAAAGTTCAGGAGTATCTTTTGAATTGGGGACTTTCCCGCGGATTGGAGACATTCCGTGATGAAACCGGCAATATCATTATCCGTAAGGGAGCTACTCCCGGATACGAGAATCGCCGTGGGGTTATCCTTCAGGGCCATATGGACATGGTCCCCCAGAAGACCAGCGACAGCAATCATAACTTCCTGACAGACCCTATCGTGACTCTTATTGACGGAGACTGGGTCACCGCAGACAGGACCACCCTCGGTGCCGACAACGGTATCGGAGTCGCTCTGGCCCTCTCAGTACTCGAGGATAAGAATGTAAAGCATGGCCCTGTCGAGGTCCTTGTCACCTATGATGAGGAGACGGGAATGACAGGAGCAAACGAGCTTCGTCCGGGAGTTCTCAAGGGCGATATCCTTATTAATCTCGACTCAGAGGAAGAGGGCGAACTTTGCGTAGGTTGTGCCGGTGGACTCGACGCTTCCGCCGATTTCAAGTACCGCAAGTACAATACTCCTTCCGGCATGCTAGGCTACAAAGTGACTGTCAAGGGACTTCAGGGAGGACACTCCGGAATGGATATTTCTCTATACAGGGCTAATGCCAATAAGGTGATTGCCCGTATCCTCCTTCCTCTTCTTGAGAAATACGGAGTGAAGGTCGTAGACTTTACAGGCGGTTCTCTCCGCAACGCAATTCCTTTCGAGGCAAGTGCAGAAATACTTGTACCTCAGGAGAATAAGCAGGTTGTTCTCGATACTGTCAACAATATCTTCGCTCTCGTTAAGGCTGAGTACAAAGACAGTGATCCTTCCGCCGTCCTTTTCGTTGATGCAGTAGACGCGGCTCCTAAATTCATCCAGGGGAGTGTAATGCTCCGTGCCGTCAAGGCGATACTCGCGTGCCCGGCAGGAGTTGTCAGAATGTCAAGGACTATGGAAGGCCTTACTGAGACTTCCACCAATCTTGCGATTGTCCGTACCCAGAGAGGACATATCACGATTCATTCCTTGATGAGAAGCGCGGTCGATTCTTCAAAGGCATATCTTGCCGAGAAGATGCGCTGCCTCTTTGAGCTTGCCGGAGCAGAAATCACTTTCAAAGGCGGCTATAGCGGGTGGACTCCCAAACTCGATACACCTATGAACAAGGTAATGATGGACCAGTACCAAAAAGTCTACGGGGAGCCAATGAAGATTATGGCGACCCACGGAGGTCTTGAGTGCGCTATAATGGGTGCCAAATATCCCGCATGGGAGATGGTCTCGATCGGACCTACCATCAAGTATCCTCACAGCCCTGACGAGAAGGTAAATATCCCTTCAGTCGCCCGTACTTGGGATTATCTCAAGGCTGTATTGGAGAATGTTCCCGAAAAGTAGGAAGATGAAAATGAGTTTGTTATCGATGGGGGCGCTTATTTGCGCCCTCATTGCTTGCTCTCCGGCCCAGACTCAGCAGAAAGTGGATCCTAAACCGGATCCGGAACCTGTCGTAGTCCCGCCTGCTCCTGAGAAGGTTTGGAATCCGGACACTGACGGTGACGGTACGATTAGACTCCTCGCTATCGGCAATTCTTTCTCGGCCGATGCCGTGGAGCAGGAGCTCTATCCTTTGTTTGCAGCTGCAGGTAAAAAGATTGTCATAGGCAACCTGTATATTGCAGGTTGCCCTTTGGAGAAACATGCCTCGAATGCAGCTTCTGACGCAGCAGCTTACAGCTATCGTAAAATCGTAGGCGGGAGTATGACCAAGACTGCCGATACTAAGATGTCGGCGGGCCTTGCTGATGAGAAATGGGACCTCATCTCTATTCAAGAGGGAGCCGGTCACCATGGCCAGGCAGAATACATGGAGCCCTATATGACAAATTTGATAGCCCACTTGAAAAAGACTGTTCCTTCCGCCCGATTGATTTATCATGCTCCATGGGCGGCTCAGCAGGGATACGACGGCGTCAAATTCAGCTACTATGACTACGACCAGAAGAAGATGTATTCGATGATCTGCACGGCTACCCAGAAGGTCCTCGAAAAGCATAAAGACGACTTTGCCCTTTGCATCAATACTTTTGATGCTATCCAAAACGGTCGTACTTCTTTCCTCGGGGATACCTTTACCCGCGACGGCTGGCATCTTAATATGAGCTATGGACGCTATACGGCAGGCTGTATCTGGTATGAAAAGATTACGGGAGAGAGCGTGGTAGGGAACTCCTATCATCCCTCTTCTATCTCCGATAATGTCGCCCTCGTCTGTCAGACATCCGCCCATGAGGCCGCCGAGCACATGTACAAGACTGCTGATCTCTCCTATTTCAAGGGTGAAGAAGTATCTGTCAGGCGGGATACTCTTGCTGCATGGCTTTTCTCTCCGGAAGCGGCGACCGGAGCTGATGGATATATGAAAACATTTGCGGGACTCGACAACAACATGGACAACCTTGGCGTGTTCCGTTACACGAATGTGCCGGGGGAGCTTGGCTATTTCAACGCCAATCTTTCCGGGACGGGCCGTCTCAGTTTTACTCAGGTGGATAAGAGAGCCTGGAGCGACGAGACTGGCACTGAACGCGCGGGAATAGGCCTGTTCAAGGCAAAGGACGGTGGCCAGCCTTATGTCTGCGGGCTTCTCGCTGGGGATTATTTCTTGATGGAATGCCAGGGCAGTTTCGATGCGGGAGAGAGGCTCTATGCACAGTGGACCCTTCATCCGATGAAATATGGGGCCAAGTACTGGATGCTTGAGTTCATGGACGGGAGGGAGTGGAAACCGGCTCCGGGATACGAGGTGCAGCATATCGACCTGAGCGCTTATTCAGAGAGTTTTGACTGCAACGTGGTGCTGACCGCGAGTACCCCGGTTATGCTAAGTTTCGAGACGACCCTTACTGATGATACGGATGGTTTCCGTGTGAGGCTTCGCTGCGCCTCTGAGTATCAGGTCAATGACAAGTATTTTCCCCATCCAAGGACCCAGTCGGAACAGAGGATAGCGGGCACTTCAGAGAAGTATCTTATGCCTCTTCTGGCTAAAATCCTTTAAGAAAAGTCTTTGGAAATCGAATTTTTATTCTTATCTTTGCAGTCCTTTTTGGGCCTTTTAGGTCGAAAGAGGACTGTAAACTATTTATAAACAATTAATTACAACCAAATGGTACAGAAGTACGAGACCGTTTTCATTGCAACTCCCGTTTTGTCTGAGACCCAGATGAAGGAAGCGGTTGCTAAGTACACCAAGCTCATCGAGGAAAATGGTGGGAAAGTAGTGTACGAAGAGGATTGGGGCCTGCGTCAGCTTGCTTATCCGATCCAGCACAAGACCACAGGTTTCTATTACCTGATTGAGTTCGAGGCGGACACCCAGTTCGTCGCTACTCTCGAGACACAGTATCACCGTGACGAGAGGATCATTCGTTATCTTACGGTAGCTCTTGACAAGGACGCCGCCGCTTACGCAGAAAAGAGGAGAGCCAATAAGGCCGCCAAGGCAGCTGCTTCAGACGCTCCTATCGTAGAAGAGTAATCAGGAGGAAACAACTATGGCACAGGAAAATAATGAAATCCGTTATCTCAACCCGCCGGCAGTGGAGATGAGAAAGAAGAAATACTGCCGTTTCAAAAAGGCTGGTATTAAGTATGTAGATTATAAGGACCCTGAGTTCCTCAAGAAGTTCCTCAACGAGCAGGGTAAGATTCTTCCCCGCCGTATCACCGGTACTTCCCTGAAGTTCCAGAGGAAGGTCGCCCAGGCTGTGAAGAGGGCACGCTCTCTTGCTCTTCTCCCGTATGTAACTGACCTTCTTAAATAATTTGCCCTATGGAAATTTTGCTTAAGAAAGATGTTGCGAATCTCGGCTATGCAGGCGAGATCGTAAAGGTAAAGGCAGGTTATGCAGTCAATTACCTTGTTCCTCAGGGCTTCGCTACCGTTGCTACTGAGTCTGTAAAGAAGCAGCACGCTGAGACTCTCCGCCAGAGGGCTCACAAAGAGGCTAAGCTCGTCGCTGATGCAGAGGCTCTCGCAGCCAAGCTCGCAGAGCAGACCCTCAAGGTCGCTGTCAAGGTTAGTGAAAGCGGAAAGATCTATGGTTCTGTTACTTCTGCTCAGCTCGCAGAGGCTCTCCAGGCAGCTGGTCTCGATATCGACAAGAAGAATATCACTATTCCTTCCGATATCAAGGAGCTCGGCACCTATGAGGCAGCAGTGAAGATCTACAAGGGTATCAAGGGCGCATTCAAATTCGACGTCGTTTCTGAATAATTATTCAGCCCTTATTACTAAAAAGACCGGCGAACAATTCGTCGGTCTTTTTTTTCGACTTTTTTGTAACCCTCCTTTTTTGTGGTGATCTCTTGAGTGTCATCAGAGTTGATTATAACTCAAGTTTGTATGTGTCGTCGTATTTCCTGACATTGAGGAGTCCGTTCTCATCAGCGGAGTATGTGACATTGAAGACCAGACGGCATGAAGAAGGGCTTAGTGGATTGGTGAGTTCAAATTTAGTAATTTTAATGATGTCTTCTCCGGTTATAGATAAATACTGCTCTCTTCCATATGTGGTGCTATAATATCGCCGAAATAGACTATAGTGCAGTTGATCATCGTAATCACCTATATAAAGGTTAGTCCAAAAATCCTTTTCAGTTTCTTTAATCACAGAAGGTGTAGAAAACCAGAGAGTATGGAGATATAACGAGCTATTCTTTCCAGCATATCCGGAAAATGGTGCTTCTATCGCTAGTTTTCCGAATTTGCTGCCTTCCCACTTAGTCCCAATAAGAAACATGTAGAGATTACTTATCTCAGAGCCTTTGTACAGAGTTCCGGTGTAGTGGTATTTTCCGTCAGTTCCTATTGCAGACCATTCATTTTCGCTAACCATAGTGATCTGGACCTGGAAAAGGTCGACTGTTGTAGCTAATATTTTCGTGTCTTTGTCATAAGACCATTTCCCGAAACCGCCGCTTTTCCATTCGTAATAATTTGAGTATGAATACTCTGAGATGACCTTTTTAGCTGTTCCGTCGTCATAAAAAATCCAATATGCGTATTTCCTTGCGGGATTATCAGATGAAACAGCCCAAACGCCGATAAACTGAGCAGAATCCTTATCTAAAGCTTTGGAGCCTTCAGGAAGTTTATTGCAAGAAGAGAAGGCGGTAAGCAAAATGCTTGTGATTAATAATAATTTAACGCTTGCTTTCATTTTTATTCAAATACAATTTCGCTAAAAAACTCTGGACAGTGGAAAGCCGGTGAAGGGAGGTCGATTGGCGCCCATGAAAGGAAATGAGGTGTAGCCGTCTTATCCCCGCACTTATAGAAGTTGGCTTTCATTTTACGTCCCGAGAAATCCTTGATTTCATGATTGAAAAGGGCGGTTGCGGGGATAACCTCCACAAGGTCCCATTCAACAGGTCCCATCCTATATCCAAAGGCTTCGTCTCCAAGGGAGCTCCAGCGTCCGATTGTGCCATAGACCTCTTCTGGAGCGTTGCCGCGGTCGGTTCCCTTCCAGCCTCCGTGGAGAAGGAGAGTCCCGATGCAGTTACATTCGAAGTTGTAATAGTTGTCGTCGCAATCCGGAGAAACGAAGAATTCGCAGCATGAGTCTTCCCAAACACGTCCGTTATCTTCTGCAACTTCAGCCCGAAGGTTATTGTCTGAAACATGGAACTGAAGCAGAATATGGGATCCGGTGTGGGCAATCCTGAAAGAAACAGACGGGTTGACCTCTGCGCATTTCCAGGTGTCGCACTCTATCTGGTGCCATTCAATATCCGCGCGGTCCATGATTGCCGGAACATCACAGGCTGCGACAACGCCGGTAAGAGCTATTTTTACTATTTCTAGCGGTAACATATCTACTTGTTGAGCTTATTGATAATTCTTTTCATGCGGGCGATATTTCCCTTGTCAGGGGAATATGTGAGGAAGACATAGCAGCAGATAATGACTGCGGCGGGAATTAGCCCCCACCAGTTGCCGATAAGCCTGACCAGTATGACAAGCAGTGCCAGTGTTCCTAAAAGAAGAGAATAGTGGCGAAGAGCTGTCGAATTGCTGGCTTCCTTGAAAGAAACGCAGTAAGCGTCCTGGCGGCCTTCGATGGCAGCTTTTTGGATAGTAGCTCTGATGTAGCGGATCATCCACTTGTCAGAAGAGTCCAGAAGGATGAAATTCTCATTCTCCCTTGAGACCTCACCGCCTTCTTCTTCCATAGCTTTCATGACCTTTGACGCAGCGGCTTCCATTCCCCCTTCAGTGTCGAAGGTGGCTGTCCCGCCGTCCATCATCATTCCGACTTTTTTCATATAATACTGAATTCAAAAAGTTTCTCATTTCCGGATTCTCCGGATATTGTTATTCCGGAGTCTTCTCTCATGCAGAGGGTCCCTATCGGCGAGAGCTCCGCACATATAACATCTCCCGTTCGGAAAAATGTCCTTGCACTGGCTTTCGCTGCAGCATCTTCCAGTATACTGGAGGCATCTCCATCAAATCTGAATACCTCCTTCCCTCCGGAAAAGAGAACGAAATCGTCGACCTTTTCCGGAAGAGGCCATGAGAGTACTGAGGTCTTGTCCAGGCATGAAGCCTCCGCATAGGAGAACATGTCAGAGCGGTCCAAAGCGGTCCCGTCATAGATCAAAAGGCCGAAACTACTTCTCCCAAGGTATCTCGGAGCAAACTTTTCGCTCACTGCTTTCCCGGTCCTTACTATTTCGGCAAAGGCGACAGGGGCGAATGCAACCCTGTCCATCCCGTCGGGGATATAATAATCCCTGCTGAATTTCTCCAATGTGGTATCCGGTCTGAAATTACAGACTTTTCCCCCATAGTTAAGGACCAGTATATTCATGGAGCGTTAAAATAGCTTTCCGGTATTGAACCTGTTTGCAAGCGAAGCGAGCTCATCTTCTGTTGCAGGCCTGTTCAAAGATGTCTGGCGGGCTTCATAGGCCGCCTTCCTCTCCTTGTCAAACTGGTGCTTCAGAATGCTGAACTGCCTCTTTGTATCGAGGGTGAATTCTCCTCCATCTATCCAGGCAAAGTACGAGGGATCTGTCCTGTAGACCTCTCTGGCTGTCTTTCCTTTGTGCTTTCCGAAGCTGACTACAGCTTCTCCGGCGTCATTATAAATGAGCCTTCCTGCGTAGTCTATGCTCTTTGGCCTTCCCCCGACGGAAGAGAGGAAATTGACATCGTTCTTGAGTTTATCCCCGTACATTTCGAGCTGACCGACCAGCACTTCGTAGGTGGCCATAGTATCAGCTTCCGCAGAATGTGCGTTGTCGAAGTCAGAGCCGCAATAAAAGCGGTGGGCGGCGCGAAGATTCCTCGGCTCCATGTAATGGTAGATATTCTGGACATCAACCATCAGCTTCTCATGGAGATTGATAGAGATATCCTCCCTGCCGGCATATTTCCGTACCCTTTCTATCTCCTCGGCAAGCATCGGAAGGTCGAATTTAGCGGAGTTGAAGCCGGCGAGATCGCTGTCGCCAATCCATTCAATCACTTCGTCGACCTTGTCCATGAATCTCGGGCAGTCCTTCAGGTCCTCGTCCTTTATCCCGTTGACGGCAGAAGCGGAAGGATTGATAGGATACTGCTTCTTTAAGGCATAGTCCCATGGCTTGAAGCGCCATGTCTTGATCCTTAACTCTCCACCAGGAAGGGCTTTGACAAAACTTAGCTCGGCAATGCAGTCGGTTGCAATATTAAGACCGGTGCTCTCTATGTCGAAAAAGAGCAGCGGTCTTTCAAGATTCAGTTCCATATTGCTATGAAATCATTATAGGCATCAGGATGCCGCAAATCTTCTCGCTCTCGGCCTCTTCCTCGGAAGGAAGGAGGAGGGCGGCGCGGCGGGAGTCGGCAAACTTTATTACAAGAGTGTTGCAGCTCATGTTGGCGAGGATTTCAGTCAGGAAAGTAGACTTGAATCCGATAGTAAGCTCATCTCCCTGATAGTCGCAGAGAATCTTCTCATAAGCTGCAAGGGCGAATCCGAGATCCTGGGCGGAAACTTCGAGCTGGCCCTGCTTGAGGTCGAATTTGATGTGATTGGACGCTTTGTTGGCGCATACGGCTACACGGCGGACGGTGTTGAGAAGCAGCTGCCTGTCTATCTTAAGGATGTTGGAGTTGTTCTGCGGAATGACGTCGCGGTAGCGCGGGTATTTGCCGACAACAAGGCGGCATACCATCATAGTGCTTCCGAAAGTGAATACGACAGTAGAGGCGTCGAAGGCTATCTCAACCTTTTCTACATCTTTGCCGATAATCGATTTGAGAACGTTCGCCGGTTTCTTGTGGAGGATGAATGAAGCCTTCTCGGAAGCTTCGACGTCGCCTGTTGTGTAGCAAATCAGCTTATGGGAATCAGATGCGACAAGGGTGGTAGAGGCGGTGTCGATATCGAAGAAGATACCGTTCATTGCCGGACGGATCTCATCGTCAGCCGTGGCATAGACAGTCCCGCCAATGCCGTCTACAAGACTCTCTGCAGGGAAAACGACTTTCTGGGCGTCTTCTCCCGCCATCTTTATTTCCGGATAGTCGTCTGCGGGGAAATAGGGAAGAACGGAATTTCCGCTCGACCAGCTGCATTCGAATGAGCTTTCGTTGAGGGTCTTGATCTTAAGAGGCTGGTCGGGGAGGACCTTCAGGAGCTCGATAGTGTGCCTTGCAGGGATAGCTATGCTTCCTCCTTCCTCGGCGGAATCGACATCGATTTCAGTGCGAAGTGTCAGTTCTTGGTCAGAAGCTGTAATCTGGAGGCGGTTATCTTTAAGAACAAAGAGGAAGTTCTCAAGAATAGGGAGTGCAGACTTGGCGGGGATAGCCTTGGAAACGTCTGTGAGAGCCTTCAGAAGGTCTGTGCTGGAAATACTGAATTTCATATTTAAATGTTTTTATCTTTAATCTCGCTGTTAGCATACAAATATAAATATTTTCGGTAAATAAGTCAAATCCCCGCATAATAATAGTGCCTATAAAACAATTCCTCGAGAGAGTGGGAATGGCATATAATTTGAAAAATTGAGACCGGCCCGTCTTTCGAGCCGAATGTCATAGGATAAAATAAATCGATATAGTTATGAAAAAAGGTTTCTTTGTAGTGCTTCTGTCCGTGCTTCTCAGCGGGCTTACAGCATATGGAGTGGTGAAAGCCAACAATGAAGGAGTATTTGTTTCTTCTCCGTCCGACGGCAGCGGCAATGCTGTCGAGTACAGGACAAAAACTGTCAATTTGGCAGATTCCGATTACCCGGATTTCACATATGCGGCAGAATCTGCAGTAGACGCTGTCGTTTATGTTGAAGTTACGGTCAAAATGCGTCAGCAGTATCAGCAGATTGATCCGTTCTTCCGCTATTTTTTCGGAGAGGAGTTCGGTCAGCCCCAGTCAAGGGAGCAGAAAGGGAGCGGTTCCGGTGTCATCATCCGTTCCGACGGCTATATAGTTACCAACAATCATGTGGTTGAGAACGCATCCAAGGTCAGTGTCACCCTCAATAACAATAAGGTTTATGATGCGACCGTGGTCGGAACCGATCCGGCAACAGATGTGGCTCTTATTAAAATCGATGCTACAGACCTTCCGGTCATAGAGATGGGCGACAGCGATGCTCTCCGTCTAGGAGAATGGGTCCTTGCTATCGGAAGCCCTCTTTCTTATAACCTCCGTTCGACTATTACCGCAGGTATCGTGAGTGCCAAGGGCCGTTCTATGCCCAGCAATTCCGGAGAGTTTAAAATTGAATCTTTCATTCAGACAGACGCCGCAGTCAACCCCGGTAACTCGGGCGGAGCCCTTGTCAACAAGAAAGGTCAACTTGTCGGTATTAACACTGCTATTATATCTCAGACGGGATCATACAGCGGATACTCATTCGCTGTTCCGGTCAATATTGTCAAGAAAGTAGTAGAAGACCTTATCGACTTTGGCTCTGTCAAGCGCGCCATCCTCGGCATCACCATGCAGACAGTTGATGATAAAATTGCAAAAGAATTGAAACTTTCCTCACTTTCAGGCGTATATATTAACGAGGTTTCGAAATCCGGAGCAGCTGAGAAGGCAGGACTTCAGAAAGGTGATGTGATCATCGCTATCGACGGGGAGAAAGTAAACGATGCTCCTTCAGTACAGGCAAAGGTCAATAATTACCACCCGGGAGACAAAGCTTCTATCACATATATCCGTGATGGAAAGGAGAAAGTGACAGAGGTTGAATTCCAGGGAGTTGCCACCAATACGGGAGAAACTAATGTAGACGGCAGTATAGCTTTCTATGGAGCATCTCTTAAGGCTGCAGACACTCAGACCCTTAGGGCAATAGGTGCGAAGGGTGGAGTCGAGATCGTAAGTGTAGGGCAGGGCAAGATGGCCGAGGCGGGAGCCGAGGCAGGAAGCATAATCCTCTATGTCAACGATCAGGCCGTTTCGAAACCGGAAGATGTCATCGCTCTTACCAAGAAGGCCTCAAGGTCTATCTTTATAGAGGGAGTCGACGCCAACGGAAAGTCATTCTACTTCGGCTTCGCCAAGTAGCGGACCCGGCCGGTTGAAATATCGGATACGCGCTCTCGCGGGGACGGTGACATTTGTAAGAAATAATTGATTTATAACAAAATATGAGACAATTAAAGATTACAAAGTCGATCACCAACCGTGAGAGCGCGTCTCTTGACAAGTATCTCCAGGAGATCGGCAGGGAGGAGCTCGTTACTCCTGAGGAAGAAGTCGAACTTGCCCAGAGAATCCGTAAGGGAGACCAGGCTGCACTAGAAAAACTTACAAGAGCCAACCTCCGTTTCGTGGTTTCCGTAGCGAAACAGTATCAGAATCAGGGACTTTCTCTTCCCGACCTTATCAATGAAGGAAATCTCGGCCTTATCAAGGCTGCTGAGAAATTCGATGAGACCAGAGGATTCAAGTTCATCTCTTATGCCGTTTGGTGGATCCGTCAGTCAATTCTCCAGGCTCTTGCCGAGCAGTCGAGAATAGTCCGCCTTCCGCTGAATCAGGTAGGCTCCCTCAACAAGATCAACAAAGCTCTCTCCAAGTTTGAGCAGGAGAACGAGCGCCAGCCTTCAGACGAAGAGCTTTCAGAGATAATCGATGTCCCGAGAGACAAGATATCAGACACTCTCCGTGTGTCCGGACGTCATGTCTCGGTCGATGCACCTTTTGTCGAAGGAGAGGATAACTCTCTTCTCGATGTCCTTCCGAACGACGATTCTCCGAGTGCGGACAAGGGCCTTGTCAATGAATCGCTCAACACAGAGATAGAGCGTGCCCTTTCTACTCTTACCGACCGCGAGAGGGAAATAATCAAATCCTTCTTCGGTATCGGCTGCCAGGAAATGACCCTTGAAGAGATCGGGGAGCGTTTCGGCCTCACAAGGGAGCGCGTCCGTCAGATCAAGGAGAAGGCTATCCGCCGTCTCAAGAGCCCTTCAAGAAGTAAACTGCTGAAAGACTATCTCGGATAAGCGATGACACCTGAAAGTTTTATCCAAAACAAGGCCGCCGAGGCTATAAAAGCTCTCTACGGCGTAGATACAGATGCTTCTACCCTTCAGGTAAGTGTTACCCGCAAGGAATTCGAAGGAGACTATACTCTCGTTGTTTTTCCGCTTCTGAGAATTTCACATGCCGCTCCCGAAGCGACAGGCAACGCAATAGGAGAATACCTCGTAACCAATGTACCTGAGATAGCCTCCTACAATAGTGTAAAGGGATTCCTCAATTTGTTGTTCTCCTCTGTTTATTGGGACGAAATGTTCGCCTCAATAGCCTCTGACCCTGATTTTGGCCAGCTTCCTTCTACTGGAAAGAGAATCATGGTCGAGTTCTCTTCCCCTAATACCAATAAGCCTCTCCACCTTGGACATATCCGTAACAATCTTCTCGGAGATTCCGTCTCCAGGCTCCTTAAGGCCGGCGGCAACGAAGTGATAAAGGCGACCCTTATCAATGACAGGGGAGTCCATATCTGCAAGAGTATGCTCGCTTGGAAGAAACTCTTCGACGGGAAGACTCCGGAGTCGACCGGAATCAAGGGCGACCATCTCGTCGGCGACTGCTATGTCGCATTCGACAAGATGTACAAGGCCGAGGTCAAGCAGTTGATGGAAGAGGGGATGAGTGAGGATGAGGCCAAGAAAAATGCTCCATCCCTTGTAGAAGCCCATAAGATGCTTGTTCAATGGGAGCAGGGCGATAAGGAAGTCCGTGACCTTTGGAACATGATGAACTCTTGGGTTTTCAAAGGATTCGATGAGACCTATAAGGCCCTTGGAATCTCTTTCGATAAGGTGGACAGGGAATCTGATACATATCTTCTTGGTAAGGAATTGGTCCGGAAGGGGCTGGAAATGGGTGTCTTTGAAAAAGAGGCCGATGGCTCTGTATGGTGCGACCTTACCGCAGACGGACTGGATCGAAAGCTCGTTCTTCGCGGAGACGGCACCTCTGTCTATATCACCCAGGATCTCGGGACAGCTGAGAGAAGATTCTCCCTCTACGACCTTGATTCCCATGTCTATGTGGTCGGAAATGAGCAGGATTACCATTTCCAGGTGCTGAAACTCATTCTCAAGAAGCTTGGATTTGATTGGGCGGACCAGATCTACCATCTCTCGTACGGAATGGTTGAGCTTCCTGAGGGAAAGATGAAATCCCGCGAAGGGACTGTCGTGGATGCGGACGATCTGATCGAGAAGATGTACGAGGAGGCGAAAGCCACTTCGGAGGAGAGCGGCAAGCTTGCGGATGTCTCGCCCGAAGAGAAAGAGAGGCTTTACCATATGATCGGTCTTGGCGCTCTCAAGTATTTCATTATCAAGGTGGATCCTAAAAAGACCATGCTTTTCAACCCGAAGGAGTCTATCGATTTCAACGGCAATACAGGCCCTTTCATCCAGTATACCCATGCCCGTATCCGCTCCATTCTTCGTAAATCGGCTGAACAGGGTATTTCCTATGGTCCAGAGGATATTACGACCGAAATCGTCCCCTCCGCCAAGGAAATCCGTCTTATCAAACTGATTGGAATCCTGCCTCAGAAGGTACAAGAGGCTGTTTCTGCCCTTTCCCCGGCGGTCATCGCCAATTACTCGTATGATCTCGCCAAGGAGTTCAACCAGTATTATCACGATACTCCTATTCTTAAGGAAGAAGATTCATCGGTGCTGAAGTTCCGTCTTCAGCTGATCGATACTCTTTCTTCAGTGCTTCGCCGCGCGATGGATATTCTCGGCATAGAACTTCCCGAGAGAATGTAAAGGGGAAATGACTGATTCGACAACCTTCATGGCCCGAAGGATCCGGAGGATCCTCCTTGTCTGCAACAACTACGACAATTTCTCGCTCGAAGAGGATGGTAGATTGGATGCCAGGCTTGCCCGTGAGTATTCCGATCTCAACCTCTCCAATCCTCCCGTATTCGAAAGGGTTGAGACCCCTGACGAGGCCATTGCGAAGGCTGCTTCCGGAGAACGTTTCGATCTCATTATCACTATGTTCAATGTCGGAGGTACCGACGTGTTTTCGTTCGCCTCCAAAATGAAGTCATATGACAGTGAGACTCCGATAGTTCTCCTTTCCTCTTTCTCGAGAGAAGTATATCGCAAGATTGAAGAAAGCGACCGCACTGCCGTCGATTATATTTTCTGCTGGAACGGTCAGGCCGACCTTATTCTTGCAATCGTGAAGCTCCTTGAGGACAGTGTGAATGCGGATTACGACATCCTGGAAGGTGGAGTCCAGTGCATCCTCCTGGTTGAGGACTCGGTAAGGTATTATTCCACCTATCTTCCCCTCCTTTACAGACTTGTCCTTCAACAGAATGTGGCGGCGCTCAGGGATGCCCTTAACGAGGATCAGCAGATCTTCAGGAAAAGAGCTCGTCCGAAGATACTTCTTGCAACAAACTATAATGACGCTGTCGGCCTTTTCCATAAATACAGGGACAATCTTCTCGGTGTGATATCCGATATCGGATTTGTTATCCATCGTCACGATCATCCCTCCGAGGAAAAACTCGATGCCGGTGTCGACCTTTGCAATCTGATTCGGAGCGAAGTGCCGAAGATGCCGATTCTTATGCAGTCCTCTCAGGAAAGCATGAGGTCGGTTGCCAAAAATCTGAATGCAGGATTTCTAAATAAGCGGTCGAAGACGCTGACTCATGAACTTTCCGAGTACATCGGCCGCGAGTTCGGATTCGGAGATTTTGTTGCGGCTGACGCTTCCGGGAAGGTTTATGGACGTGCAAGGGATCTTCAAGGGGCGGAACGTGTTATCTCTACTATCCCTGCTAGGGTTCTCGATGTTCTCAGGAGCAAGAATTATGTGTCCAGATGGCTCCTTGCTAGAGGTATTTTCGGCCCTGGAAACCATATTAAAAATTGGACTTCCTCCGATTCGGAGACCTTCCGTTCTGTGGTCGTTCCCATACTCCATGATTATCGGATATCTCAGGGACTCGGTGTTGTGGCGAAGTTTGATCCAGCAACTTTCAATGACACTATCTGGTTCTCTCGGCTTGGTGAAGGTTCGCTTGGCGGAAAGGCCAGGGGACTGGCATTCCTCAACCGCATCCTTTACAAGCACAGGGTATTTGATAAATGGGAAGGAGTTCATGTTACAGTGCCGAGGACATTTGTCATAGCTACTGATTATTTCGACAAGTTCATAATGGAGAACGGACTCCAGTATGTCATCAACTCAGATATTTCCGACGAAGAAATTCTCTCCGAGTTCGTCTCGTCAAGGCTTCCTCAGGATCTGACAGATGCACTCAGGGTATTTGTCAATTCTGTCGAAGGTCCATTTGCCGTACGCTCCTCTTCGAAGCTGGAAGATTCTTATTATCAGCCGTTTGCAGGAGTGTATTCGACATATATGATACCTTCTGTGTCAAATCCGGATCAGCAGGTGAGGCTTCTTGCAAAAGCGGTTAAGAGCGTTTATGCCTCTGTGTATTATGCTTCTTCGAGGGGCTATATCACAGCGACAGCGAACGTGATTTCAGAGGAGAAAATGGCCATAGTAATCCAGCAGCTCTGCGGAAGTGAAGATAGCGGGTATTTCTTCCCGACCTTATCAGGAGTCGCAAGGTCCGTCAACTTTTATCCAATAGGATATGAGAGGGCGGAGGAAGGTGTCGCCAAAGTGGCATTCGGTCTCGGAAAAGCCGTAGTCGATGGCGAAAAGGTTCTGCGGTTTTCTCCCAGATATCCTGGAAAGGCCCTTCAGACTTCTACCCCGGAACTGACTATGCGGGATACTCAGCAGGTGATGTATGCCCTCGATATCCGCCCGGAAAAGTTTAAGACTTCCGTCGATGATGCGGTCAACCTGGAGAGAATTCCAATCAGCGATTGCTCGAAGTTTAAATCCTTCTCCAAGGTTGTATCCACCTATGACTATACGGGCATGCGGATGGTGGACTCTCCGCTTGCGGAGGGGCCGAAATTCGTTACCTTCTCCCACATCCTCAAGTATAGAACTTTCCCTTTGGCGGAAATTCTCTCTGAATTGCTTTCGATGGCTGTCGAAGAAATGAAATGCAATGTAGAAATAGAGTATGCCGCTGAGCTGGACAAGGGCGTGTTTGATGTGCTTCAGGTACGTCCAATTTCTTCAGACAGCATGCAGGCGAGGATAGACTGGGATGAAATTGATACCCGGGATGCTATTTTGAATAGTTCGTCTGCTCTTGGGACCGGCTGGATAAATGGGATTCAGGATGTCATATATCTTAAAGAATCGGCGTTTGACACGTTGAAGACAGTGGAGATGGCAGCCCAGATAAGGGAACTCAACGCGAGGATGCGCGCTGAAGGAAAGCCATATGCTCTGATTGGTTACGGTCGTTGGGGCTCTAGTATTCCTTCTCTCGGAGTTCCTGTCGTATGGAGCGACATATCAGAGGCAAGGGTCATCGTTGAATGCTCCCTGCCGACTTTCCGCGTCGATCCCAGCCAGGGGACCCATTTCTTCCAGAATCTCACTTCTTTCAATGCAGGGTATGTCAATGTCGATCCATTCGGACGTCCTGACGATTCGGTAGATCTTTCCTCCCTGGATTCCCTCCCTGCAGAGGACGAGACCGTTTACCTTCGTCATGTCCGTCTTCCGAGGCCGCTCCGTATATGCGTGGATGGGTTTGCAGGAAAGGCATTCATTGGTAAAAACGGATAATGAAGAGCGGTAATTACGTTTTTTTTGATTTTTTTTGAGGATTATTCTTTGTAATCGAAAAAAATGTTCTATTATTGCAGCGCAAAACAATGACTGATTATGGCCGATAATAAGAAAAGACACGTAATAAGCTACGAGAAGATGTCCGAAGAACTGAAGGAGGTCTTTTCGGAGAAGTATCCAAGGGGGTACAACGATTATCTGACAGACCTCGTTAAGTATCCCAAGCCGGACGGTACTTCTTTCTATGCTGTTACGCTGGAGATACCGGATGCTATCTACCTTGTCAAGATTAATGTCAAGGAAGATGATATCGACGATCTCGAGAGGTGGCTTGAGGGCGAGGAAGAAGCCAATAACGAGTCGGTTGCCGGGGCTTCAGATACCGGCGATACCGGTACGGAAGCGCTACCTGATGACAACATCTCGCAGTATTCCGACGGCTCTGACGATTCTGCAGAATAGTTGTTAGTCCAAAATGCCGAAAAACAACGCAGTGAAATACATCCTGGGCCCGCTGAGGGCCCTTTTGCGTAAGATGCCGGAGCAGAACATGCTTTTGCTTCTATCCCTTTTTGTGGGTATTTCCTGTGGCCTTGCCGCGGTGCTTCTGAAGCTTTCTATCCATGCAATCCAGCATTCAGTGGTATCCCTTTTCCGCCTGATGGGTAGCAATTATCTGGTTTTCCTGCTTCCCGGAGTCGGCATGCTTCTGTCGCTGCTGATTGTTAAATACATAGTAAAAGACAATATCGGGCATGGAGTGACAAGGGTGTTGGTAGCCATTTCTAAGAATGAATCCAGAATCGCCCGTCACAATATCTGGTCATCTCTTGTGACCAGTGCGCTGACAATCGGTTTCGGCGGATCTGTAGGTGCAGAGGCTCCTATTGTCTATTCCGGCGCGGCGATTGGGTCCAATATCGGCCGCCATATGGGGATGTCCTATCGTAATATAACGATTCTTCTGGGATGCGGAGCGGCAGGAGCTGTAGCCGGTATCTTCAATGCTCCGCTCGCCGGAGTCCTGTTTACATTGGAGATACTCCTTTTCAATATCTCGATGTCTTCTATTCTGCCCCTCCTGATTTCTACGGTCTCGGCTACCATAGTTTCGTACCTTTGCCTTGGGCAGGAAACTCAGTTTGCTTGCACTCTGGCTACTTTCAAGATGGGCAATGTGCCGTTCTATCTGATTCTGGGCGTGATTTGCGGATTCAGCTCTTTGTATTTCATGAGGATGACCTTATCGCTTGAGGACAGGCTTTCGAAGGTGAAAAACCCATATCTATTGTGGCTCCTCTGCGCTGCTGCCCTTGGGTCCCTGATATTCATATTCCCCCCTTTATACGGTGAGGGATATGCTTTTTTAGGACCTCTTCTCAATGGTCAGGAGGTGTCATATGATAAGATGACTCCTCTGTCATTCATGCTCCATTTCCCTTGGGCTGTGCCGATTTTCTTCACCCTCGTGCTCCTGATGAAGGTCTTTGCCATGACATTTACCAATGCCGGCGGAGGAGTCGGCGGGACCTTCGGACCGACTCTCTTTGTAGGAGCGATAACAGGCTTTGTAATGGCTTCGGTTACCAATCTGATCAGTCCCGGGACAATTCCGGTGGCCAATTTCGTGCTTGTCGGAATGGCAGGGCTCATGGCCGGAGTGATGCAGGCTCCTATGACAGCCATTTTTCTCATAGCCGAGATATCGGGAGGCTATGCTCTTTTGCTGCCGCTGATTCTGACTGCTACTGTCTCTTATTGGACCATGAGGTTCTTTGAGAAGTATTCGATATATACCAAGCGAATCGCAAACACCGGTGAGTTGCTTACCCATGACTCGGATCAGGCTGTTCTCACCCTTTTGAAGGTTTCATCCTTGATCGAGCAGGATTTTACTACTGTCCGGATAGATGCGCCTCTGAAAGAACTCGTAGAGGCGTTCTCCTCTTCTACTCGCAACATTTTCCCGGTTATCGACGGGAAGGGACGTTTCCAGGGTTTTGTCTCTCTTGGGGATATACGCAAGGATATGTTCGATACCTCCCTTTATGAGACCAAACATGTCTTCAACTATGTCAGGAGCACTCCGGAGTATGTATATGAAGACGAGTCTATGGAAAGTGTGATGCGTAAGTTCGAGAAGACGGGAGCATGGAACCTTCCGGTAGTGACGCCTGAGCGCAAGTATCTCGGCTTCGTTTCAAAATCCAAGATATTCAACGCATACCGGGATGAACTGAGAGATTTCTCGCAGGATTGATTATGAAAGAAATATATACTGACCACATAGCCTCCATTCTCGGCGTTAAAAAATGGCAGGTTGAAAATTGCGCTGAACTCCTTGAAGACGGATGTACCGTCCCTTTCATCAGCCGCTATCGCAAGGAGCGCACCGGGTCGCTTGACGATGTTTCAGTCGCCGAGATAAGGCACTGGTGCGACGTTTTCGCTGAAATGGAAAAGCGAAAGGCTTCCATCCTCTCTACAATAGAAGAGGCCGGGAAGCTTACTCCTGAGTTGAAGGAAAAGATAGAGAATTGCGTTGTCTCCAGCGAGCTGGAAGACCTTTATCTGCCTTTTAGACCAAAGCGCAAGACTCGTGCTACAGTTGCCATTGCAAAGGGGCTGGAGCCTCTTGCAGACCTTCTTTGGGACGGCAAGCTTTCGCACCCAAGAGTCGAGGCAGCTAAATATGTCAAGGGTGAAGTAGAATCTGTAGATGAGGCCCTCTCCGGAGCTCGTGATATTATTGCAGAAAGGCTTTCCGAGACGGCATCTATAAGAGAGAACCAAAGAGTCATATTTCGCTCTAGGAGAGTTGTTTCCAAGCAGACAAAGGCTGGAAAGTCGTCCCCCGAGGCTGCTAAGTACAGGGCTTATTTTTCCTTCTCGATGCCGCTTTCAAAAATTCCTGCCCACAATCTTCTTGGGCTTTTGAGGGCTGAGAACGAGGGATTTGTGAGCGCCTCCATCGATGCCGACCCCGAGAGGTGCGCAAAGAAAATCTATTATGATTATGCCACAGAGCATGGATATCCTCCGCAGGAATCTGCGCAGGAAATTCGCCTTGCCGTCGACGATTCCTTTAAGAGACTTATCGAACCGTCCATCACTGGAGAAGTCCTTCGTGAGGCTAAGGAAAAAGCTGATATAGAATCTATTAGGATTTTTGGTGATAATCTTCGGCAGCTCCTTCTGGCCTCTCCTGTAGGAGGAAAAAGGACGATGGCAATTGATCCTGGTTTCAGGACGGGATGCAAGGTGGTCTGTCTTGACGAGCAGGGGAACCTCCTTCATTTTGAGGCGATTTTCCCCCATCCTCCCATTGCAAAGAAGATTCAGGCTTTGACTGCGATAACCGATATGGTCGAAAAATATAGAATCGAGGTGATTGCAATCGGAAACGGGACTGCCGGGCGCGAGACGGAGGATTTCGTGCGTAAGGTAGGCCTTGACGAGAGTATCAAAATATTCTCTGTCAGCGAGGACGGAGCGTCTATTTACTCGGCATCTGATATTGCGAGAGAGGAGTTCCCCGACTATGATGTCACCGTTAGGGGAGCGGTATCGATTGGGCGGCGTCTTATGGACCCCCTCGCGGAACTTGTGAAGATTGATCCCAAGTCTCTTGGGGTTGGCCAGTATCAGCATGATGTGGATCAGAATCTTCTTCGTGAGAAGTTGGATGATGTCGTTGAATCCTGCGTCAATACAGTTGGTGTCAATCTTAATACTGCGAGCCCATACCTTCTCCAATATGTATCCGGAATCGGTCCTTCTCTTGCATCAGCGATCGTCTTATGGAGAAAAAATAACGGGCCTTTCAAGACCAGGAGGGATCTATTAAAAGTCCCACGCCTTGGAGAAAAGACCTTCGAGCAGTGCGCCGGTTTCCTCAGAATTCCGGGAGGAGAGAATCCGCTTGACAACTCTTCCGTTCATCCGGAAGCTTACTCCCTTGTAGATAGAATGGCATCAGATATGGGCGTTGCTACTTCTACTCTTGTCGGCAATCCCGATCTTTGCTCAAAGATAAAGACGTCCGATTATGTGGACAATCGTTTCGGTCTCCCTACTGTAAGCGATATTCTTAAGGAACTTGCCAAACCCGGTCTTGATCCTCGAGAGAAAGCCGAAGAATTCTCTTTTGCAGAGGATATTCATGAGATTGAGGATCTTCACCCAGGAATGGAACTCCCCGGAATAATAACTAACATTACCGCCTTCGGGGCTTTTGTCGATATCGGGCTTCATGAAAACGGCCTTATACATGCTTCCAAAATGGGTGTTCGCGGGATGGCCGATCCTTCCAAGATATTGAAGTTGCATCAGAAAGTACGCGTTACTGTCCTTTCCACAGACATCGAAAGAAGGAGAATATCGCTCTCCCTTATCAAATAAATTCCTATCTTTGCGGCATGGTAAGAGTGAGAGGCAATTTGCTTGTGTATATCATCTCCATGGTAGTTATTACCCTCTGGGGATTATCATATATATGGAATGATCAATTATTGGCGCAGGGCGTCAGGGTCGAGTATTTCGTATTCGTAAGGACCGTGATAGGAAGCCTTTTACTGCTGGTGATGAACCTTTTGATGGGGAAGTCAATCAAAATGGACATGAAGGATCTTCCTTATTTCCTCCTTCTGGCTGTTTGCGAGCCTCTTGTCTATTTCACATGCGAAACATACGGAATTCAACTGACCGAGTCTCCGACTTACAGCGCTCTTATAATTGCAGCTACCCCTATTGTCGCTACGGTTGCCGGAATTTTGTTCTTCAAGGAGAAATTACGCCCTATGAACTATTTCGGTATTGCTGTATGTCTGGCCGGCCTTGTGCTTGTGACGCTTTCAGCGGATACCATAGGAGATAAATTCATATGGGGAGTGATTCTTCTCATCTTTGCCGTATTCGCCGAAGTGGGGCACGCTTCTTTTACTAAAAAGCTGGCCTTTAAGTACGAGCCTACGGTGATTGTAATGTATCAGTTCATGATAGGTTGCATCTATCTTCTCCCTCTGTTCCTGACAAGGGGCCTTGGCGATTTTACCCCGGAGCTATACCTGAGCTGGTCAGTATGGAAGCCCATTCTATCCCTGGCATTTTTCTGTTCATGTATTTCTTTCTCCCTTTGGGTTACTTCCATAAGGGAACTCGGAGTAGCGAAGTCCAGCGTCTTCCAGGCTATGATTCCGGTGGTTACGGCTATTGCCGGGATTGTCTTGGGTACAGAAATACTTTCCCCTTTGCAGTGGATAGGAATCGCAGTCGCTATTGCCGGGCTGATAATGAATCAGTACAATCCCAAGTTTAAGAATTCTTAGGGCGGATCTTCCTGAATTTCAGTTTGATGACCCCCCAGAAGGCCTCTCCGAAGATGCCTCCGCTCATCTTGGACGTACCCAATTGGCGGTTGATGAAGATTATAGGGACCTCTTTGATTTTGAACCCGAGTTTATAGGTGGTATATTTCATCTCAATCTGGAATCCATAGCCTTTCATCTCTATGGCATCCAGATCTATGGTTTCGAGAACTTTTCTTGAGTAGCACTTGAATCCTGCAGTCGTGTCATATATCTTCATGCCAAGGATCATCCTTACATACACAGATGCGTAATAAGACATTACTATCCTTGAAATGGGCCAGTCCACGACACTGACTCCATGGCAGTAGCGGGATCCTATCGCGAGGTCGGCCCCGTCTTCCGCGCAGGCTTTGTATAGGCGGATGAGGTCGTCGGGATTATGGGAGAAATCGGCATCCATCTCGAAGATATAATCGTACCCCTTCTCAAGAGACCATTTGAACCCTGTGAGGTATGCCGTTCCAAGACCGAGTTTCCCTTCTCTTTCAATCATGAAAAGCTTCTCGGGGAATTCTTCCTGCAGGGATTTGACGATTGTTGCCGTCCCGTCCGGAGATCCGTCATCTATGATGAGAATATTGAAATTACCCTCGAGAGAAAACACTTTACGAATTATAGCTTCGATGTTCTCTTTCTCGTTATAAGTAGGAATAATTACTATTTTCTTATCCATATCTTCTTTCAATTAAATGCATAAATATAAGAATATTTTTTATATTTGCGAACCTAACCCTATTTATATGAAAAGAATAGATTGTTTTATTCCTTACGAAGATGACGCTCAGGTGTCTAGAACTCTCGAGTCCCTTTCCAAGGAGGAGGACGTAGCCAAGGTGGTTTTGGTTAAAGAGTCCCTTAAGTCGACATCCACTCTTCGTTATATCGCTTCTGTCGCAGAAGCCGATTATTCATTGATTTATACCAAGTATACAGACCTGTCATTCGGCCTTTTCGCCCTTGAAAGGATGCTAGCAATCGCTGATGACACCGGAGCTGCAATGGTTTATGCAGACCACTTCAATGAGAAGGACGGTATCCGTAAAGAGGCTCCTGTCATTGATTACCAGATGGGCTCTCTCCGTGACGATTTCGATTTTGGCTCAGTTCTTCTTTACAGGACTTCCGCTCTTAAGGACGCTGTAACGAGGATGGATACAGATTACGAGTTCGCTGCTCTTTACGATCTTCGTCTCAAGGTCTCTCAGAAGGGAGCGCTTGAGCATATCAACGAGTTCCTCTATTATGAGATTGAGAACGATACCCGTCTTTCGGGAGAAAAGCTTTTCGACTATGTGGACCCTAAAAACAGAGGAGTCCAGATCGAGATGGAAAAAGTTGTCACAGAGCATCTTAAAGCCATCGGAGGCTATCTCGAGCCAGTTTTCAAGGACGTTAAGTTCTCTGATGAGGAATTCGAGTATGAGGCCTCTGTCATAATCCCTTGCAAGAACAGGGTCCAGTCAATAGGGGATGCGATTCATTCTGCTCTCAACCAGAAGACATCATTTAAATATAATGTTATTGTCGTCGATGACAATTCCGATGACGGGACAGTGGATGTGATCAAAACGTTCCTTGGTGATTCCAAGCTTATCTACGTCGCCCAGGATAAGACCTACCATGCAATCGGAGGCAACTGGAATGTGGCTCTTCACCATCCCAAGTGCGGCCGATTCGCCCTCCAGCTCGATTCCGACGACATGTATTCGGACGAGAATACTGTTCAGAAGTTCGTTGACGCCTTCTATGCGCAGAACTGCGCTATGGTGGTAGGTACATATCAGCTCACCGATTTCAAGCTCAATCCGATTCCTCCGGGGAAAATCGACCATAGGGAGTGGACCCCTGAGAATGGACGCAATAATGCGCTCAGAATCAACGGACTCGGTGCTCCAAGAGGCTTCTATGTGCCTCTTCTGAGGACTATCAATTTCCCTACTACCAAGTATGGAGAGGATTATGCTGTCGGACTTAGGGTAAGCCGCGAATACCAGATTGGCAGAATCTATGATATCATGTATAACTGCCGTCGCTGGGAGCATAACTCCGATGCAGCCCTCGATATTTATAAGGTGAATGCCAATAATCTTTATAAAGACAGGATTCGTACCTGGGAGCTTAAAGCGAGGATAGCGATGAATGCTTCGCGCTGAGTTATATTTTTTTTCTGATACCCCATTTTAGGCTTTTCTTTGATTATCACGTTGTTACAAAAATAGTGAAATAAAAAGCTAAATTTTTTTTGAAAAAAAGTTCGAAAAAGATTTGTAGGAAAGAAAAAAAGTAGTACCTTTGCAATCCCGTTCGGAAACGACGGGATTTTTTGCGGCCTAAAGGGAAGCAAAATTTTTTTACGCTCA